>OCVV011348225.1_pt1 | contig 14442 bp, 14 predicted proteins | sample 1539721 | NCBI WGS metagenome assembly OCVV01 (sample SAMN02144230, study PRJEB22623) | gut metagenome | biome: sheep rumen | host: Ovis aries | place: New Zealand
TTCCAATTCCGGATGTGCTTCAATAAACGGTTTAAGAATTGTTTCAAACCCATAGCACCATCCACAATAGCTGTCAAAAATATAATACACCTTCATCTAAATACCGCCTTTCTGATTTTTGTCCCAGTCACAGGCTTCTCATGCTGTCTCTTCGCATCCTCAGCCTCTTTTCACCCTGTTCATCTGCGCCCTGTTTGAGTATTGTCAGTATCTTCTCCTTATCTTCCGGAAGGTAACCAAATACCGGCATCATATTGGAGACATTCGTTGCATCCAGCAGCGTGTGGATGTCAAGAGTTTTCACAAATGTGTAAAGTTCCTGTATCTTTTCTGTCTCTGTAGCTTCTATAAACTCACCACTTCTTACTTCTTCCATCAGAGGCGTGTCAGGGAAGATGGAGAGTCCGGAAGCCAGCACCCTGACGGGCGACAGGTGGTTTAACACTTCCGCCGTTTTTATTGCATGCCCCATTCCATAATCATGGCCTCCCAGTCCGTATAAGAAGATGACGGAATAATGCATTCCCGCCTCATCCAGCTTGGAGAGCTGCTCTACGATGTCATTGGCATGATAACCCTTATTCATCTTATCGAGAACAGCATCATCGCCCGACTCGATTCCGAATACGATCATGTCATATCCCATTTCTTTCAGTGACTTAAGCTGCTCCACAGACTTGTTCTTTATGCTGTCAACCCGGCCATATCCACCGACTGAAACGCCCCATGGCAGGTATTCTTTAATCAAGTCCATAATTTTTTTAAGCCTGTCGTAGCTCAGCAGGAACGGATCCGCTCCCTGCAGAAAAATCCGCTTTATCTTCCATCCGGAATCTCTTATTTCCTGAAGATCTTCCCGTATCTCGCTCTCCGGAGATACAGAAAACGGCGCTTCCTTGTAAAATGTACAGAAGCGGCACTTGTTATGCGAACAACCTGACGTTACTTGTAAAAAGCAGGAACCTGCCTCATAGGGCGGTCTGACAATTCCACATGAAAAATGCATAGAAATTCCTCCTTGTTTCTATATATCTTTATATCTCGTTTTGTCGATATGTAAGACCTTAAGTTAAACGGGATTCTCATCCCGTTTAATTTATGCACAACTTAAATTTCGTGTCCGAAGTAGTCTGACAGTTCAGCCAACATCTCTTCATTCCGTCTGTAATATGTCCACTTCCCGTGTCTTTCGGAAAGAAGCAGACCCGCCTTTTGCAACATATCAAGATAATGAGATACAGTTGACTGTGATATCCCGGCTTTGTCGCGGATACTTCCGACGCATACGCCACCTTTCAGATCCACCACATCATCAAAATGCCCTCCCTGTGGCGGAAAGTTTTTCTCCGGTTCCTTCAGCCACTCCATAATGCTGAGCCGTGTTTCATTTGACAGTGCTTTAAAAATTTCAATCTTATCCATACGTATATTATATCTATTTTTCGCGATATGTCAATAGCCCTGAGGAAATTATAACAAAAACTCCAATCATAGCCTATAACTCCCACTCAATATAAAAAATTTATAGTTCTACACCTCTCGCCTGTGAAATGCACCCCCTAAAGGGATTTGTCAAGCTCATGTCATTAGCGGATAGCCAATTATTTGAATAATATGTACAATAACAGAAAACATCCCGACCTCAAAAGATGTCAGGATGTCTCAGTTGCAAGCTAAATATGCTATCGCAAATATGAGGAATGTTTGTAAAATCAGCGGTACAGCGATCAGCACAATATGCAACGGATTTGCAAGAACGGTATTTTCTTGAAATGCAAAAATCAGAATGAGCGTAAGCAACAATCCTATAGTCGTTATTCCGTCGAATTTCTTTGTAAAGGTGTTTTCAAAGTATAATAATTATGAATTGTGGGGAAGAACACAGATTATTAGCAAATTGCCATTTTCAGAATGATGGGCATTAATTGTTCCGCCATGCTTTTCAACGATAGCTCTCGCCACAGACAGACCGATGCCAAAACCTTTGTTTTCTTCCTTGGAGCGCGAGGCGTCGCCGCGATAGAAGCGATCGAACAAACGGGACAGCGCTTCGTCACTCAGTGCCTCCTTCATCGCGTTTTCTGTTTGGAGAATGATATTCTTACCCGAACGGCTGAGCGTTATATGGATATCGGACTCTTCGGGCGCGTACTTAACGGCATTGTCGCAGAGAATGCTGATAAGCCTTCTGATTGCTGCTTCATCGCCGCAGTATGTCAAATCCTCTTGCACACTGACGATCATATTCTTCCCATTGAATTCTGCCATACTGACAAATGGCTCCGCAACGTCATTTACGACATTTGACAGATTGAATTCGTTTCGTTCAAAAGCGGAATCCGCTTCATCCATACGCGACAGATACACCAGCTCATTAACGAGCTTGCGCATATCGGCGACCTGCTTCTGCGTCCCCTGCACCCACTCGTTCGGCCCGATATCCATTGATAACACATCCATGTTGGCAGAAATGACGGTCAACGGTGTTTTGAGTTCATGACCGGCATCAGTGATGAATTGCTTTTGCCGTTCGATATTATCCATCATCGGGCGTATTGCTTTTTTGCTGAGGAGCGATACCAACAGCCATGATAATAAGATTCCGACAACGCAAGCACCTATTGAAATGATCAGAAGCGAAAACACTTTTTCTCTTTGTGATTCAAAATTAAGAAAGACGGCTGACTTAGAACCGTCTGATTTTTCAGTCACCTGATACAGATAGTTCTTGGTATGACCTGACAAGGTATCGGACGACAATACGTCATTTGCAATCGTTAAAAGCTCATCGTCGGTGTATTCGGTCTCCTTGGAGTCTGCGCCGAGGAACAGCTCGCCGTCGGCGCTTTGTATCGCAATAAAGTATCTTGATTCCTCGACCTTTGTATTCATATGATGATTATTGCCTTTTTGCCGTGTTTGCGGAACGCTGTCATCGGAAGCCGTTTTCCCGTGATGATTTTCACCGTTCTGGCTATCGGTTTTGCCGTACGCTGCATTATCATTTTCGACTATATAATTCATCGTTTCTTTCAGCTCGGCAGAAGTATTGACATAATGGACAGCATTGATGACGCCGGCAACAAGAAGCATTGCCAGCGTCAGCGCCAATAAAGCGATTTTGATAAAGCGCTGTCGGATTTGTTTCATCATAGTGTACTCTCCAGACTGTATCCGACGCCGCGGATCGCTTTGATCTTCAAGTGTGCGCCGATCTCGGTCAGCTTTTTGCGTAAGGTTGAAATATTCACCCAGACGACGTTGACTTCTGCGTCGCTGTCCCAGCCCCAGATGCGCTCCATGATCTGATCGATACTGAGTACTGCTCCCGGATACTCAACAAGCATTTCTATCAGCTGGAACGCCTTGTTGTTCAAACTGACACTTTTCTTCCCACAGGTGATCGTCATAGCAGATTTGTCAAGCTCAATGTCAGCGTACTTGATGACGTCATGCTGATAATCCACCTTGCGCCGCAGCATGGCGCGAATACGCGCGAGCAGTTCGGAGGCGGCAAAGGGCTTCGGCAGATAATCGTCCGCTCCGGTATCAAGCCCTTCGACTCTGTCCTCTATCGCGTCGCGGGCAGTGAGCATCAGCACGGGAGTCGAGATACCCTTACCGCGCATCCAGGCGAGCACTTCGATGCCTGTCTTCTTCGGCATCATCCAGTCAAGGATCACACCGTCATAGTCGGCTTGCTCGATATAGTCGAGCGCGTCCTGCCCATTATATACCGCGTCGACGGAATAGCCGGATCGTTCCAAAAGTGTTTGGACAGCTTTGGATATGTCACGGTCATCTTCGGCGAATAACAAGCGCATAAAGGTCACCTCCAATATATGTTAAGTATAGCAGAACAAAGTCACAACTGCAACAATCAAAAACAGAATATACACGCATAGCTGTACCCACGGCATCGCCTTGCCGAGCTGACCCGCGATCTTGCTGCTGAGCACACCCGAAAGCCCAAAAATCAGAAGTGTCGGAGAGAGCGAGCTCGCCAAAGCAAAGACAAGACCCAGCAGGATTGCGCCGGGGACGGAAAGCATGATCGAATAACCCGCGACCATGATCAGCGGAGCACAGGGATTGGCGCCGTAGGCAAGTCCGACGGTGAACGAAGGGATCACGCGGCTTTTGGAAGAACACTTTCCACCGCATTTTTTGCAGTCATGCTTACGGCTCTTGAACCATTTCCAAATCAGGTACAAGGACGATAGAAGCATGACCAATGACATTACGAGGTGAAGATTAAAGCTGCCGATATAGCCGTTTTCATCGATGAAAACATTACCGACCGCCGCACAGAGCATAGTGATGGAGCAGACGGCAAGGATCTTACCGAGGAAGAAGCCGCCGACATGCTTTAAGGATGATTTGAAACCGCCGCCTTCGCTGAGAATGTATACCGCCAAAAAGGACGAAGCCGTCGTGCCGCAGCAGGTACCGCAGCCTAAGCCGACCGATACCGCCGCCGATAACGCTGTTGCTAACATACGCTCAGCCCCTTTCACTTGCGAGGAGCGCCGCGCCGATCGCGCCGTTGAACTGCGGATGATTCGCAACGAACACGTCGCGCATCAATTCATCCTCAAAGGCTTTGCGCAGTCCTATATTCAGCGCACCGCCGCCCGTCATCAGAACGTCGCCGTTCTTCTCGCTTTTTTTCATCATCTTGATGATACGCTTCGCCATCGACAGGTGCATTCCCGAGAGAATATCACGGCGGTCAAATTTACGCGCGATCAGCGAGATGACCTCCGACTGCGCAAACACGACACAAGTGCTGTTGATATCGCAGGGAGCTGTGCTCTCTAAAGAGAGAGGTCCGACCTGATCAATGGTCGTTTCCAGTATCTGCGCGATGACCTCCATGAATTTGCCGGTTCCTGCCGCACACTTGTCGTTCATGCTGAAATTCTTGACGGAATAGTTCGCGTCCAGATAGATGATCTTGCTGTCCTGACCGCCGATATCGACGATCATCCCCGGGCGATATTCACGCGGAGCGGTCACACGAACGCCGTATGCGTGGGCAGTGATCTCGCTGACGTCGTCATCCGCGATCTCCAGTATCTTGCGGCTGTAGCCGGTCGCCATCGTATAGTCGACGCGGGATACGCCAACCTCGCTCATCAGCTTTGCAAGCAGCTTTTGTGCAGCGCCGTTGTTGTCGATACCGGTATTGGTTACGCCTGTGCGGAGCACCCTGCCGCGTTCATCTATCAGGGCGGCTTTCAGATAGGTGGAGCCGCCGTCCAAGCCTGCATATACTTTCATTTTGATGACCCCTTTCCGTATTTGATCAGCTCGATGAATGCTTCTATGCGGATTCTGAGCTGTTCGACGTCTTCTTCATTATAGTCACTCTCGATGCGGATGATGGGAATACCGAGCTTGCCGAGTTCTTCCTCCATGACTTGATATTCATAATCATAGACAAGGCATCCGCGCAAAACGTGATAGATCACGCCCTGTACCCTGTAATCCTTCAGCATCTGCATGATACGATACACTCTGCGTTTGTTATCAACAAAGGTCGGACAGGTGCAGGGACGGGTACTTTTGTTGGCGAGCGCCCGCATGATACCGTCGGTACTCTGATCGACGATCGCCGGAGGATCATATGCGCCGCGCTCGCCCATGCAGGTCTCGTCCGCTACCAGCGCGCCGCCCATCTCTTCTATCAAAAGAGGTATCTTGAAGTTCGGGAATACGATCGGCGAACCTGTGATCAGGATGCGCGGACGGTTCTCCTTACTCGCCATCTCACCGCGTTTTGCTTTCGCTTCTATCTCATCACAAAGGTTGTGCATATACCGTGTCCACAGCGAGATATGCGTGTAGCTGATTGCGTTCATAGCCGCCATGTAGTGCGTCCCCTTGATCGCAAGGGGATACTTGCGCCTGAGCTCAATGAAGCGGGACAGCTCATACTGCGCTGCGGCAGTCATGCCGCAAGCCCATGACAGTCTCTCGTAACTCAATTCTACGTCCGTCACCTCAGTCAGCTTTTGACTGAACAGGTACAGCTCTCTGACATATTGCTCCATATCCTCGTCGCGGTCGCGTCCCGAGGGTACATGAAGCGCTATGGTGTTGCGCCGCTCGGCGAGATAGCCCGCGAGCTTCTTCTTGCAGTCGCAGGTGATCGGTACTGCCATCAGCTGACATTCCTGATACACCGGCATCACACCGATACTCTCAAAGCCCATGATCGCCTTGACCAGCGGACAGGCGTCGCGCGGAGCGATATCGTCGCCCACGTTGAAAGCGGTGTAGCTGCCGCCGCAGAGCTTGACCGGCATCGCGCCCATCGCGTAGATCAGCTCGGGCGGGATCATCACACAGTAGGTGCCGACAGATGGCACGCCTTGTGGCTTTACCGCGCCCTGCATATCGACGAAAACGTGTTTCAGTACATCCGTGAACGGCTTGAGTGCGTCGGGCTTGTGCGGCAGATCTTCGATTTTTCTGAGATATTTGATAGCGGTCGTTGAGGATTTATTGAGAAAGCGCGCTTTCCGGCGATCCTCGGCAGAGCCTTGCCTGCTGATATAATCATTCATACTTATCACTCTTTTCATGATTCAGAAACGGTGCGTATTTGTCCGGCTTCGGTGCGTATTGTTTCATGAATTTCATGCGGTCGGCGTTATAGACCTTCTTTCCGCAGAAGGTGATCGCTAATGCGTTGTTCTCGGGGCAGCGGCGTACACACTCGCCGCACATAATACAGTCGGGCGTTGTGACGTCAATCTTGTTCAGCTCACCTTTCTTGCCCTCGCGTACGGTAAAGATCGACTTAATTCCCATCGGGCACGCCTCATAGCACGCGCCGCACTCGGTACAGGCGACCGCGTCTTTTTTGAGCTTGAAGAGCGACGCCTTGTGGGTCAGTCCGAGGATATAACCCAGCGGACAGATATTGCAGAAGCTCCTGCGCTTGAAAAAGCCGCTGACGATCACAATGATCATAAAGAATCCGCCGAGTCCTAAGCTGAGCTTGAAGCCCGCCAACGCCGGTGAGATTGCCGCCGCCGGACAGAAGTCACAAAAGTTGCCGCCGACAAATCCGATCCCGAGGAAGATCACCAGCATGATCCATTTTACCAATCGGAGCACAGTGTACATTTTTTCGTTAAGGGAGACGCCCTCGATGTGGAGCGCCTGACGCGCCTCATGTGCGACGTCCTGTACAAATCCCAATGGGCAGATGAAGCCGCACAACACTCTACCGAGCAGAACCGCGCATACGATAAAGGTACCGAAGAAAGCGAGGATCTCCTGCCAGCCCTCTGTAAACAGCACATCCGGATGGCTGAAATAATAACATCCGGCGCTTGTCAGCTGATCGAGATTGTACGGACAGGCAAGCACAGGAAGCTGAACATTGGTGAATACCGTTCCCGTCAGCCTGCTGCCGAAGATCAGCAGCGCAAAGCTGAGGATCATCACGATCCATCTGACGGTCTCAAATCCGGGCAAGATGCGCTTTTTTCTTGTATCTTTTGCCGTGATCGCAGTTTTGCCGACCGGCATTTTTTCTTTTTGATACAGCAGCTTTCTCATGAATACATCCAGAACGATACACACGACTGAAATCAGGATGATGATCCCGAACGGCAGCATAGCGGACAGCCAGCGCACAGTGAAGATCGTATCCGCCTCCACCTGATAATGAAGGATGTAAGTGTTCTGTGTATCGGAAATGTATGTAAAACTCAAACCGCCCCGCACATCGTTGAGATCAAGGTCGGTGACATTGCCGCTTTTATCGGTCGTGACTGTTTTTTGTGAGCCATCTGAGAGCGTAACCGTGATCTCGGCGTTCGATAAAGGTTCTCCGTTAAAGTAGACCGTGAAATACTCTCTGTCGGCATACGCGACCTCAAAAGGGATCTCATCGCTGAGAAAAAGATTTGCCGCGGTGGTATAGCCCTGCGTGTATTCCATATCGGTTTTGGCAATACGGGTAACATTCCCGTCGGTCTGCACCGCCGCAAAGCTTCCCATAAAATCAGACGGCAGATTTTCGGTATAAGCGTCCAAAACCTCAGCAGTCCCGCCATATGTCAGCGCGTACACGGTAGTGTTATCTCCGCTGTGAAGAGTAATGGCGTCATTATCATAGGTGAAGGACAAATCTTCGCCGTCATTGACGATGGTCAGCGAAGCTCTCGCCAGCGGATCGTCATATTGAAAAAATGCAAGATCCGCCGCAAAATATGCCGCTATGCATAAGGCGATCGCAAATACTGCGAAGAGGATTCTTTTTGTGACTTTATTCTTCATAATGATCCTCCTATGCGCTTCTTTTGACCTTTCGTTTAACAATGATCTTCTGCGTCAGCATTTCACCGAACGCTTCCATGCGTATCCTGAGCTGTTCCACATCCTGATACTGATAATCCGTCTCCAGACGAAACACCGGGATATCGGCTTCTTCGGCGGCTTTTTCGATATACGGCAGTTCAAAGTCGTATTCGATCTGTCCCTTAAGGATATGGCACACGATCCCGTCAGGATGAAGCTCTCTGACGAGATGCAGAAAATAAGAGAACAAGCCTTCGTTGTTCACTCTTGCACCCGATGAAGTCGCCCGCAGATGATCCGATACGATTTGATCCAGCAGCCGTTCGGATGAAATCAGCCTTTTCGATCCCGAGACGGCAAGATCCGCCTCTAAGGAAAGACTGTCGGCTACCGCCGCGATCCGCATCCCCGCCGATGCGATCAGCTGGGGTACCTTGTAATTTGGGAAGACTATCGGTGAACCAAGTACGATCACCTTAGGCTGATCCTTTTGCGTCATCATAAAGCGTCGATTCAACTCGTCCAGCTCTCCGATCAGTCGGGAAACATGGATCATCCACTCATCCAAACTATCGGCAAAGTACATACATTGCTCGACGAGGAGTACCGCTTCATCTGAGATGAAGCCGCTTGCTGTATGGGAAATCGTTTGGAATCTATGCCAAAAGCGGTGTGCGCGAACAACCTTTTTGACGGCATTTCTGAGATTTCTGCCGGTCAGGTGTTTTCCTGTGTGTTTACCGATTTTCTCTGCGAGTGTGATCAGCTGATCTTTGTAGTAGTTCGTGTTGTTGAGGGTTGCGCTCATGGGAGGGATATCCATTGCGGCGACTTTTCTGCCCGCTCTTTGCAGGATGGAGATCAGCTTTCGCCTGCTGTCTGAAGATACGGCAGTCACGATCAAAGCGTCGTTTGCAATATCGAATTCCGGATTAATCAGCCATCCGAGAGAAGAACGGCTGAACGGATCGGTATCACGCGGCGTCAGTTCATCTGCCCAGTGTGCTGTACCGAGACTTCCTCCGAGAATATAAAAGGGATTGTCGCACACCGCATAGATAATCTCTGCGGGTATATCATTGCCGAGAACAATCACCTGCGGTCTGACATTGTTCAGATAATCGCTTTTGAATCGCATCGACGCGGTATCCGGAAACCATTTGAGTTCGAACAGGTTGCTGTTCTCTGTTTCTATCCGGTTGATCGTTTCGATCGCTTCTTTTTTGAAAGCGTTAAGCTCCGTAGATCTCATAGTATTCCACCGTTGCGCTCTCTGCTTTAGAGCGTCCTTTCATACATCTTGGGCTGACGAGAGAACAGTTGTGTCTGCATCCGCCGCAGATCATCAGCGAGAGGAATTCCGAAAGAGAAGGGACGTCGCCGCCGGACTGTTGTTCGGGCTCCTCCTGCCATTCTTCTTCAACTCCGTCATCCGACCCGTTATCTTCGATATACTCTTCTTCTGGTGCTTCGGTCACCGCTTCTGTGGGAGCTTCGGCGGGAGCCTCTGTAGGAATCGCGGTTTCTGCCCGATATTGCAAGAATAACTCTGTCGGCGATACAGTCGGAGCAGAAGTCGTAGGTTCTGTCGTCTGAACGACTGCGGTAGGCTCGGGCTTCTTCCAGTCTGCCGTGATCAGCTCGCTCGGATCGTTCATCGCAGCAAAGGGCATCCTGATCAGCGCGTAGGTGAAGCAAACGCCGATCGTCCCCGCCGCGAACCGTTTCAAGATCTTATCTCTCATATCGTCCACCTCCTGTGGTTTGGCTCTATCTTACCAGCCGAACCTAATACGAACCTTAAATCACAGTGAACCAAAGCTGAACGTTATGTGAAGATATTGTGAATATTATTTTTCGGGCTCAATCAAAACATCCCGAACAATGGCAATATCACAAATTTATTGAACAGGACACTCACAAATAGTGGGTACCCTGTTTTATGACCTGTTTTATGAAAAGGCTTGACAAATCAGTAGAAATATGCGACTGAACCTGTTCGCGTAGCGAACAGGTTCAGCCCTTGTAGTCTATCCGAACAAGTCCTGCTCGTTTGTTATAAGAATTATATTTTTTAAAAACTTTTTAGCAAATAAAAAAAAGAACCTGCCGTGCAACAAGTTCTTCCTTTATAATTCTCCATAACTGACGCCTCTTTGTGACGACTGTGTGATACTTATCTGAAGCCTCTATGAAGTCCATTGACATTTCTGTCCCTGTATGCGATAATAGCGGCAGTTGATAAAACTCGCGGATGGCAGTTCGCGCTATAAAACGCTCCGAATCAAAAACTAAGGAGGAACATATTATGTTCAGAAAAGTATTAGCTATTCTTATTTCGGGGCTTATTATCGTATGCCTCACTGCCTGCGGTTCTCAGACGTCCGACAATTCAGCGGCACAGGAAACTGCCGCTGCAGCGGAATCGATTGCACAGCAGGAAACATCCGCACCGTCCGAAGAAGCCACCTCTCCCGCAGCGCAGACAAATGCCATCGGCACCGTTTCCGATACGCTCGCAGCGGATGAGGACGCGCTGATCTCAACCTATTCATCCAAGTTTGAGCAAATGACCTATACCGATTCCGACACCGGCTTGTCTATCACCTACAATCTCTATCTGCCGGAAAATTATGACGAATCAGGCTCTTATCCGATGGTAGTGTTCATCGCGGATTCAAGCTGCGCGGGCGGCGATGCAACCCGCTCTCTGACACAGGGACGCGGCGCTCTGGTATGGGCGACCGAAGAATGGCAATCTGTCAATCCGACGATCGTAGCAGTACCGACCTATCCCGAGACGATCCTCGACGACCACGGCAGCTATACAACTACCGAATATGTTGAGCTGACGAAACGCTATATCGACTATATGACCGGCAAGTACGCTGTTGACGCGAACCGCATTTACGGCACCGGTCAGTCGATGGGATGTATGACCACCTTGATCCTTGCTTCCGAATATCCCGATCTGTACGCGGCATGTATGTTCGTTGACGGTCAGTGGGATGTCAGCACGCTTCAGGGGCTCAAAAGCCAGACCTTTGTTTACTTTGCCGCCGAGGATGACGAAAACGCCTATAACGGTATGAGCGAGGTCATGAAGCTGTTTGACAGCGCTTCTGTCGCGTACAAAACAGCACAGTGGGACGGAACATGGTCAACCGATCAGCTGACGCAGGCAGCCAAAAAGCTGTTCACAAACGATACGAATCAGTATTTCATCTCATGGGCGACAGGTACCATAGAGGCGTCGGGTAATATGATGGGCAGCGTAGCCTACCACATGGCGTCCTTCGACTATGCGTATAACTGTGTAGCCGTGATGGAATGGTTGTTTCAGCAAAGCAAGTAAATAATCAGCATTCAACCTCCGTTTGGACCGGTAAATCCAAGCGGAGGCTTTTTCAACATTTTCATTTTATGTGATACCGATTTGCAAACCCTTCCTGTGATTAAGCAAACCTCGTCTTGCAAAATGAAAACCATGAAAATTTGAATCCCGGTGATCTAATCTCATCTCCTCCATATTGAGAAATAAGATAAAGGTGCCGAATATGGTGCTTTACTTAGTAGGAGCTGTTTGGGTAAGGATCATGGACGATTATGGTCACATAGATGATAATACTCCTTCTTTCGCTGTTTCGGTGCTCGATAACTATCGTAGACAGGGTATAGGCTCACAGTTAATGGTGAGAATGCTTGAATTGCTGAAATGGCAGGGATACGAACAAGCGTCTCTGGCTGTCCAAAAAGCTAACTATGCTGTTAAGATGTATAAAGATATTGGTTTCAAGACTGTCAAAGAGAGTGACGAAAATACATAATGGTCTGCGTATGATAAAGAAAGACTGTAGGAAAAACAAGGAAGGTTTTTTGTGTCAGAAATCAGTCTGTTCGCACAGGAGCCGTTGGTGCTCCTGCTAAAAAATTAAAAAGATTCAGAACAATATAATACGCGACGATGGCAGTGGCGTTCTTTTTGCTGGGTTGGATGACTGTGCCACTCAGCTGGAACTGTTCTCTACACAGGCACTCTCCGCACAGAATGAGCGTGAGGGTATTGGAGCGTTACGCAACGCCTACATGAAGGTTGCTTCCACAAGATACTATCTTGAAATGCTGTGCCGAACCGGATATCTCGGACAGTCGGTTGCAGAGGATATGTTGGAGGATTGCAACCATATAGAAAGCCGCCTTCAGCCGTTGGTTGAGCTGAATGACGGCAAGTATGAGGATATGAGCGATGAGGAGTTCTATAAGGCTCTGAAAGATATCTTTGATAAGTACCTCAACGATGAAGATGAATGATTAAGCTAGCACCCTCGGTGCCGGTTTTTTGCTCGATTGGCTTTATGAGTCACTTCCTGAAAACTAAAAAAACAGCCCCGTCAGAAAATCAGATCATCATATCTCTGATCCCACCGCTGGGGCGTTTCTTGTTGCCGAAAAACGGATGTCGTTTGCCTTTTGATGTATCGTTTGTTATAACTGATCCAGCTTGTTCTGAAGCAAATCAAAGAATCGCGAGATGTGTTCGCCGTCAACGAAGCCGTGATGCACCGTTATTGAGATCGGCATCGTTTTGTCGTCACCCATTTTTCCGATTACGATAAGGGGATAATCGTTGCCGCGGCGATCGCGCTGTGTGTTGCAAAAAGAAGTAAAATCCAATTTGGGCAGCGCGCTGACCAGCACGACGTTGTAATCCGTCATCGCGTCCGCCAGTTCATACGGGTCGGTGGAAGCGGCAAGAGCTTTCACCTGCCGCGCTGTCTGACAGAACATTTCAAAGTCTTCTGCATACGGAAAAACCATTTCGGCAAAGTTATCCTTCTCTTCCACCCGGATCGGCGCAAGCCCGTCGATCCGGTCATAGCAGACGACGTTTCCCTCCCGATCAAAGCGGTAGCGAAATTCCAGAATCTCATTGACGGCGCCGAGGATCGCGTAGAAGTAACTCAGAAAAAACGAAACGCCTTTTGCCTTAGCCGCTGCATAAGCGTGACTGACGTCCACACGCACCGTGACCCCAAGGTTGGGATTGATAAAATCACGGAAAAACTCAAAATTACCGCGACGGCTCCAAGCAGAGACGTCAATTAACGTTTTTTCAGGTCTTTTGTATTGTCCCATATTATTCACCGTAACTCAAGTTGAGCTGCCATATAGTCTGTCCGGACAAGTCCTGCTTGTCTGTTATAAGTATTATATATTAAAGTAAATGATTTTTCAACAACGAAAAAAAGAACTTGCCGTGCAACAAGCTCTTCCTTTATAATCCTCCATACCATAAACACATAGAAGCACGCATGCTTATGGTTCGTAAAACCGCAAAGCAGTTTTACATAAGAAATACTCACTATCTGATGTTGGCATCGTGATACGCGTATCTCCTATCTTCACACTCCGTCGCCAAGGCACTATTTTCGGCACTACAGGGCTTACCTTCCGTGTTCGGGAGAAGCGGTCTCCGAAAAGCCCCGCTTTCTGGAGAAAGGACGAGTGACGGAGCGATACGAGAGCGGATCACAAAATCTGCTCTCAATGAGCAAAGTCCACGCGGACGCGGGGTGGACCCCCTGCGTCATCAACAGACTGTTGATAGTGACATCTTTTGGCTCCCCCAGTTGGACCTTTCCTGCGACAACTCGGTTAACAGCCGAGTGCTCTACCGACTGAGCTATGGAGGATTATGTGCCCTTTCGGGCGATTCCTTCAAATTTCATGGAAGATAGTACGGTGCAAATCTAGACGCCATCACTGGAGCTTCTTGTTAACTAAAAATACAGTATAATACAGATAATTATTATACTATGAATTTATAACAATCTATTCAAATGCTGAAGAACTCTTTGTAGGTACCCGAGAGGTGAATCTCCGTATCATACTTACTTCCTACTCCCTTCCCTACCTTTATATCATCGATCAAGTCCTCAACAATCTATCGTATTTGTTCATTAGAGGCTGAACAAAAATTTGAAGCGCATTCTGAATTGAAAATCCGAACACAAAAAGGGCAGAAGGAAAATTTTTTTCCTTCTGCCTGATCTGTTGATTGATAAAATGATAACCAATCCGATTCGAAATCATCTCTCACTCGGTCTATGGTGATGGAGAGCC
>OCVV012834469.1_pt1 | contig 14440 bp, 20 predicted proteins | sample 1539721 | NCBI WGS metagenome assembly OCVV01 (sample SAMN02144230, study PRJEB22623) | gut metagenome | biome: sheep rumen | host: Ovis aries | place: New Zealand
TTGACTTTATACCGTCATTGTGGTATTATGATTGTGAATAATTCAAGTTCTTTTCAAAATTATTTCCATACAAAAAACAAGACGCATATTTTAAATAATATGCGTCTAATTTTTTAATTAGTAATATAAGCAAAAGTGAATCTATAACTTTTTCCGCTTGTAAAAGTTCTAAATGTTACAATAGTACCTAAGTCAGTTAAATATGCCCATTTATCTTTGTCTTGGTCATCAGTTCTATCTGCAACCGGTATCATAACGGCATTTGAAACTTTTGGTGCATTTGTTAATATAGTAGCGTACCAATCTAAATTTGTAGAGGTAGTAAATGAAACATTTAAAAACACCATTTTTCCTATTTGATAGTTATTTTGATAATTTATTGTTATGTTTTCTCCTGCTGTTAAATTGAAAGGAATAGGATTCAAATTTGCACCATATACATATGAAGAAGCCCAACCCCAATTAAATCCAAATATTTGTGCATTTTGTGGACTAATTCTAACGTTTTGATTGGTTGTTTCAACTATTATGTCTCTTTTTGTTGTAATACCATTACCATTTACAATTTTAAAATCTTTATTTTTTAAATTCCTGTTAAATATGTTCAATGGTGTCAAAGTGATTTCTTGACTTCCGGAATTATAAAAAATGTATGTTGAATTTGGAAGTGGTACAAAAGAAGTATATGGATAGTGGTTCAAGTCATATTCATTTAACATTCCGTTTACATTGTTGTCAATAGTAAGTGGTGGATAATTCAATAATTCATAACCTATATTTAATAAATTTTTACTTTCTGTATTGGTTTTTACGGGTGTAAAATGGTACATACTGTCGGGTGTATTTAATAAATTCCAATTACTCCAATGAATTAGGTCTGTACTAACAAAAATTCCTGTTGTATGAATTCCAACGTAAGTATCAACAAATAAAATATAAAATTCGTCAATTTTTATCATTGAAGGTGCTTCAATTCCTGTAACATTTCCGGATTTATCATACATTGTAATTTCGCTTATTAAATTTGTAAAATTCATAATATTATTTGAAGAATATATTTTAATAGACAAAGTTTGTTCTTCTTTTACGATTAAATAGTATGTGTTTTCTTCTTTATATATAAATCCGTCAATATTTACATAATCAACAGGTAAATTATTTGTAATTGATATAATATTTTGGAAATTACTATCAGTTTCAATTATATAATTTTTCTTATAATATCTTGACACATTATTTTCTGTTTTTATCTGTGTTGTTGAAAGTGAAACAGTAATATAATGTTTGTTGTCACTATCAATAAAAAATTCGGGTGCAAAAGTTTGAACATATTGTGAATCAATATCCAAATTCCATTTTTCCCAATCAATAAAGTTTTTAGTTCTTGCAATTCCAACACGATTTCCGCCTCTAAATAAGTTTGTGTCAAGTTCATTCCAACCATTATAGTTTCTATTAATATAGTCATATGTAAAATAAAAATAACCATTATCAACTATGCAAGAAAAATCAAAAGGTGCGTGACAATCTTCCATAAATGCTATATCCGGAATTTTAAAAACTTTTTTCCAATTTACACTATCTAGTGAAATATACAAAAAAGCGTGTCCACTATTATATGAAATTGTAAAATAATAATTTTGTAATTCCAAATAAGTCGGCATATAATTTTTCATTCCTTGTTTTTCTCTTATTCTTTCGGCAACTAAATTATTAAAATTATCAAGTGCAATTATATTTATATTATCAATTACATCTGTGTTTAATACATTTCTTATTTTATAAAATGCGCCGTTTGTATCTTGTATATTACTATATCCCAAAGTTTTTGCAATAGAACCATTTGTTAAATTATCTGCTGATTTTAAATCGTCAACAGTATCGTAAGCAAGCACGCCGGCAAGTTCTAAATATTGTGCAATTATATCTGTTAATTGTCCTGATTCTGCCATTTCATCAAGTTTGTTGTTAATTTCCTCTTGTATGTCTAAATCGTCAAAATAATTATCAACATATGATTTTAATTCATTATATAAATTTTGTAATTCTTCAACGGCGTCTGCGTTGTTATTTACTGCGGGAATTACAACTTCTTTTATATAATGTAATAAAGAATATAATAATTCCAAATAACTCATAGATTCGTCAAATGCAAGTGGTATCACCTTTTGACAAAATACTCTAAATGGAAATGGATTTCCAATTTTTGAATTTTCTGTGTTTATCATTTTTAAAAAACCCCCTTTAAAATATGCCCATAAATAAATCTTGTAATTCATTTATAACCATTATATCTATATTTATAATTGAATTTTGAATTTCTTTCAATAATTCAATGTTATATTTTCCGCCGTTGTTACCAATAATTTTTTTAATGTAATTATTAGTTCCGTTTGAATTTCCAACGGAAGTTGAATTGTCTGTTATATTTCCGTTTGTATTATTTTCATTTAATGTTAAATTTGTTGCCCATTTTTGTTTATTAATAGACGTTGTGTCGAGTTCGCCTTGTGGTGTATCTTGAAATAAATTTTTCATATTTGAATTACCTGTTGAATTTGATTGTGAATTATTTGAAACGTTACTATTATTTGAATTTTCACCCTCAAAAGTTTCAGTTAAATTTACGTTACCGAAAATGTTTTCAAGTATGTCTTTTTGTTTTTCATACATTATATTATATAACGGCATTATTTCATTTAATTTTGCTAGCAAATAGTGACGGAAAAGTGGCGCTGTTTCGAACCCTATTTCTGCGTCGTAATAGTGATTTAATATTTTATTATTTAAAGTTTCGCGGTAATTTTCGTCAAAAATAGGATATTTATCAAGCTGAAAATCAAAACCATTATTAATCAATGTTTGAATCGTTATTGTATAATGTGCCATTGTCGTCACCCCTTTCATCAACTAATTTTTCCATTTCTTTTATAACGTCTGTATTTAATTTAATCGAAAGTTTTTTGTCGTTATCTTTCAAAAATTTTTCGTTTATTAGTTCGCACGCTTCTTTTCTTGTTTTATAAAAACAATTCAAATAATAAGAAATAAGTTCGTTGTTTGATTCAACTTCGTCTGTAATAAGTCTTTCTTTTTTATCTGTATTTGCATTATCAATTCCGTAAAAATGTCAATGCTTCATTCCAAATTTCGTGTTTATGTAGTTCTAATTTATCAATTAAATATGGCGCGTCTGTTTTTAGTACATTTAATTTATTTGAAATATCAAATTGTTTATTTCCAAAAATAAAAGGTGTATTTCCCGAATATTGCATATAAACATTTTTTAAAGTTAATATTGTTTTGTGGTCACCCTCAATTAAAACGGGTGTTTTTTGTGCTGTCAAATTTACGTCGATTGTGCGTTCCGTGTCAAATAATCTATATGCCATAAGTTGTAATGTTGCAAAAGTAGGTTTTTCAAGTAAATTGTTCATAATATAAACTATGTCGTCAAAGTCATATTTTTCATTATAACCAAGCGAAAAACATTCAACTCTTTCCGGTAAGTAATAAACGTTAAATTTGTCACACGGATTTGCTTTTAATACCATAAAACCTTTTGTTTCATCTTTAATAAAACACGCGCGTCCGTTTTCATATAAAACACGTTCTAAAAATTTTGACGCCCCAAAACCTGCAATGTCGTCAAGGTTTTCCCATTCAAAAAGGGAAATTGCAAGCATTTTTAATCTATCAAGATAGTCAATATATGTTGCGTCATTTATCATCATTGCCAAGTCAACTTCTTTTTTCATATTTTCACCCCTTTACACAATAGAATTATTACTTGAATAATTATACATATTATTTGGATTATGCCAAAATGTAACACCATTATTAAACATATTATTTATTTGTAAAATATCACTTTGTGGAATATTACCGGTAAAATTTGCATTTGTTGTTTTAACATAATTCCAATTGTTACGCCCTGTAATATTTGGTGATTTTACCATATTTATTTTATAACCGAACATTGAAAAATAATTGTCAATAATTTGTAAAAATTCTGTTTTTGCACGCATTTCGCGAAAAGTAAATCCCATTGAATTTGCTGAAAATGAAATATCACCTTGCGTTTGTCCGCCCTTAATATTTGGAAGCAAATTTGCTTTGTGAAATTCACCTATCATTGACGCAACAGTTCCCGCAATATTTGTTAATCCACCGATTACGTTTCCTGTTGCCATTTGTGTAACTGCGCCAATTGTATTTCCAACTATTTGTGACGGGATATTTACTGCATTTGCTGTTAACCAATTTGTGAAAGCGTCACCACTCCAACCGGCAAGTTGGATATTTGCCAAGTGTTATTGATTCGTCATAATCATATGATTTACCCCTATAATTTTTTGGAACAATACGCCCTGAAATTCCAATTGTAACGGCAAGTTGATTTTCAAATACACAATTATTAGTTGTAAAATCTTCATATTTAAAAATATTGTCGCTTCCTTGATTATTTGATACATACAAGTAATTAAATGGATAAACAAAACATTTGTTGTTTTTTGGTGTATATCCTGTAAATGTATGCCTTTTTGCAATAGTAGTATTAAATGTTGTGGGATTTAATATTATATCATCTTCACCACCGCTTGAAACATAATAAAAATTACACCTTAAAGTAACACTATTTCCCATATCAACATAACAATATTCACTTGTAAGTAATGTTTCATTTATGCACGCATTTGGTATCATATACATTGAATCAATATCGGCAATTTTTCCGTCTTTATTTGTTCTATATATAAATAACATTACATTTAATAAATCGGATTTATCAGTAATTTTAAATAAAAATAAATCCAATCCCGAAATTACATTATTAATGATTGAAATTCCTGCATAATTTTTCCCACCTGTTATCGATTGGTCGGGTGTATAACCGCTTAAAATCCCTATCCAATAACCAAATTCGTTTGTATAACTTGAATCTATTGTTTCACTTTCTTCAATAACCTCTCCAACGTTCAAATTTTCTTCAACTGTATGTAAACCAATTGTGTCGTCGTTTACGTGTTCACGTTCAACAAAACAAGGGTGGTAATTTATTTGAAATTGCCAAGTTTGAAAAACGTCTGTTGTAAAATAAATCGCGGTGCAATTTTCGTTGATATATTCCATATTAGTTATAAAACAAAAATAATATTTATTTGTAAAACCTGTGTTTTTATAAAATAAATAATTACAATTTACAATATTATCAATGTTTTCTCCAACTTTTATCATATTATCGTGTTTGATATATGTGTAATTATCAAATGTTTTTTCTATTTTACTATTAAAATATGAAAGTTGCGCTTGTAAATTCGAAAATGTTAATTGGTGTTTATAATCTGAAACAAGTGGCGTTTTACATAAGTAAATTTGCCCTTGCGGTGTTACTGAAATATTTGCCATAATTACACTTCCTTTCTATATTTAAAGGGTGACTTATTATCACCCTTTTTTATTATTCTGTAATTGTAACTGTTGCTGTGTCATTTACGCCGTCAGCTGTTTCAACTTTTAAAGTTCCACTTCCTGCGCTTTGTCCTGTAATTACTGCTGTTTTGTCACCTGTTTTAGTTACTGTAAACACTTGTGGATTTGATGAACTAAATTTTATAAAACTTGTTGCATTATTTGGTGTAACTGTAACTGTAACTGTTGTATCATTTCCAATAGTACCTGAATATGATGATTCAACTGCAACTGCTGTTGCTTTTGTTGGTTCTGCTAAACATAGACACACGGCGTTCGCAAATGGCGAAATTGCAAAAGTACCCCACGCGTGCAAGTATTCATTCCACGCCATTACCCTAGCATTATAGAATTCATCAAAACGGAATAAATTGTCATATATTTGAAGCCAAGATTCGTCACATATAACACCTATAATATTTGAATTTCTAAATGAATCGACTTCAACAACGCGTCCTAGTAATTTTGTAGAATCAATATTAAATGCCCTTGCCAATACTTCAACGTCAACATCTCCCATTACGTCGCTGTTTACTATTAAACAAATTCTGTCTGCGTCTGTCCAAGTTTTTATCTGTCCACGTGCACCACTAAAAACTGAATATGCGTTATAGTTTGTAGATGGAAATGTTAATTTTTTGTATAATTTACGGCAAGCCTTTACAAATGCCCTTGCATTTGCTTCACTAGTTGAAGGGTCTGCAACTACTTGTGTAATTACTTTTCCGTTTTCATATGCTGAATCAACTAAGTCTTTTGTATATTCAAATTCGTCAATGTAATTTCCTGAATATAAACTTTGTGTTATTGAACCAATATATTCTTCAAATTTTTCCCAAGATACGAACGCACCTTGTAACCCCTCACGTGTTATAGTTTTTGTGTATAAATCTTTTCTATTTCTTCTATAATATGCAACGTGTGTGTCAGGGTCTGTAATTGTTAATAATTTTGCCATTGCTGTATTTGAGTACTCATATTGTTCGGCTTCTGCCGGATTTTCAAATATTTCTTGAATGTCTGTTCCTAGTGGAACACTACCTTTTTTAAACATTGCAAGCGGATTATTAAATGATTTTGTTCTAACTATTGTTAGTGCAATTCTATTTATTAGAGAATTTACAAATTCATTTAATAAAGGCTGATAAGCGTCATTGAATAATATGTTTGATATTGTCATTATATTATCTTCTGTCGCTGAAGGCACTGTATTTACAAATGTTTCTGTTGCTTTATTTCTTATAAAATTAAATGTTTTAACACCTTTACTCATCTTTTAAATCCCCCTTTTCATCAATAATATCTTCAATTTTTATTTCTTCAACTTCTTCTTTTGCTTCTTCGGTTGAAGATTCTTCTTCATCTTTTTCAAAACCTATTTTTTGAAAAAGTTTTCCATTTACTTTCAATAATTCTTCTTTATCGGCTTTTAATTTTTCGTTTTCTGTTTTCATTTCTTCAATAGAATCAACCGCCGAATTATAGTTTGAAATTATTGCAAGTAAATCCTCACTAATTAATGCACTTGTTGTTTCGTCAAGTCCGTCTTTTACTTTATTAATTAGTGTTTCAAATTCTTCTTTATTTAACATAAAAAATCCCCCTTTCATTTTAATTTTTATATAACATAAAATTAAAAAAAAGTCAAGATATTAAACCTTGACTTTTTGCGTATTAAAATTATCTTTTCCTTAATTTCCTAGCGTATAAAACGAACGGAAATTTTCTTTCTTTTTTTTCTGTCGATGTAGGTGGTGTAGGTGGTACGGGTGGGGGCGCACTTCCATCATATTTGACTATTGTTCCCCTAGTGTTTGGAATTCCCAACGCTGTTGACGGATTCAAAAAGGTGTCATAATTCCACGCCATTGTTGTTGAAAGTTCCAAATGCAAGTGAACACCTGTAACATTACCCGTTGCACCCATTATTCCAACTTGTGTTCCGGTGTTTACTCTATCACCAACTGACAAAGGCGACGACGATTGCATATGACAATAACGCCAATAATTACCGCCTAAGTCATCTTTTATTTGTATTTGATTTCCAAGTGTTCCGTCATACGTTACGCGTACAACCTCACCCGTACATACTGAAAATAATGGCGGATTTGCCGGCGTCGAGCCTGTCGGCGCAAAATCCGTTCCCGTGTGAAAACGCGCCCAATTCGGTCCGGTTTCACCATAAACGGCGGTTAATACTGCGTCACTATGTACCGGTGAATTATTTATTGTTACTGTTGCCACCTATATCACCCCAACATTTTATTTACTATTTTTTGAATTTCTGCGTAATTATACCCGGCTTTTGTTAATTTTTCTTTTCTGTCTTTTCCATTTCCCCATTTACCTTGTATTACTTCTTTTGCAATTTCCTCGTTTGTCTTTTTCTTTTGAACACTTTTTCCATATCCATTTAAACCTTTATTTTTTATAATTTCGGGATAATTTACATACGAAATATCTGTGTCAACTCTTTTTCCACCGATGCGCCCTGTGTCACTATTTTGCCATAAACCAAAAGACGTAAATGTAGGCTTATCTTTTCCCCATACTGCAACCCACTTGTCAAATTGTTTTATTTGATTCATATAAATATAATTTGTAAACCAATTGCGATTTGCATATACACCGGCGTAAAATCCTAATTTTTCAAGTGTTTCACAAAAACCACAAATTGCATTTGTAGTGCCTTGTTTTGATTTTAATTGGTGGTGATTATCTTCAACGTCAATGTATATTGGATATTCAAAAAATTTTCCTTTTAAACACTTATTATACAAGAATTGTGCTTCGGCTTTTCCTAGTTCATAATTATTTGCGCAACTATACCAATACACGCCAACGGGAATTTTTCTCTTTTTACATTCAAAATAAAAATCGTCAAAACAACTATCTTTATAATAACTTTTTCCTGTTCCATATCCTGTATAGCCACCGCGTAAAATAATAAAATCTATTCCATTTTTTTGAATTATATCAAAGTTAATTCCTTTTTGATAACTTGATAAATCCAATCCATTATATTTCATATTTTTTACCCCTTTTTATCAATTTTTTCTTCGAGTTGTTCAAGCCTATTTGTCATACTTTCAAGCAATAAATTTGTTTTATCTTGATTTTCTGTTAATTTTCGCATTGTAGTATTTTGAAAATACAACAAATAAGCTACACATACAACCCCTAAACCATTATTTACAATTAAAGTAATTATATCATTCATATTAAATCACCTCTTGCAAATAATATATCATAAATGTTTTATTTTTTAAAGTATATTTTTAATTCTTTTTATAATTTTCTTTTGTTCTTCTTCATTTAATTCATTCATATTTTTTGTCATTTCTGTATTATTTAATAATTTTATTGTTTCAACTAATTTAATAGAAATTTCTTTTAAATTTTCTTTTACTATTTTTTGAATTTTATCGTCATATAATTCAACCCCAAGTTTGTCTTGAATTAACGGACACTCACTTATTACATATATATATCTTGATATATCACAATCCGTCGTTTTTAATAATTCCAACAATAAATCTTCTTCATTCATTTTATCACCTCTTTTACATATTTTAAATAATTATTATAACAAGTTTTATGACAAGTTTTATATTGCCTTCTAGAATAAGTTGCTACAAATTCATCTTTTTCTATGTTTACATATTTACTACAAAAAGTACACATACTCTCTAAATTTGTTAATCTTCTATTTATTTTTTTAATAATCATAATTTTATCCTTTCATTTTATAGTAAAATCGGTGTCAACTAATAATACGCCACCGTTTGACGTGCTTAAATCTCAATTTATGTTCAAATTCGTCGTCATCTGCTAATATTTGAAAACCTTCAACAAAGTTATTAAAATTTATGTATTTTCCAAGTTTTTTCGGTAAACCGGCAACCGTTGTTTGTATTTCACACAATTCGTTTTCTTCAATATAGCATTTTTGACGCAAAAACTTGCCACGTTTGAATTTGCTTTCAAGTTTCCAAAATCCTAATAAATAATCGTCAATGTCCATTGTACTTTTTAATTCTTCAACGTCTTTTTCATTTAATAAACAATGTATTGAATCCGTATCGCTATAAATGTATAAATCTTTTCCATATTTTTCAGTAGAATATTCTCTTATTTTTTCACTTGATTCAATTATATCTTTTCTTGCATATGCCGTTATAAAACTTGCAACGGGAACGTATATTGAATCGCGTATTTCTTCATCATAAAACCTATATTTAATAACACCTGTTTCGTCAAGTGTAGGAAATTTTCCACGCACGCGGGGATTTAACCCAAATTTTCCATATAATGAATTTAACATTAATTTTGCGATTTTATACAATGCGCCGTTATCATCTTTTTTTGCTTTGATTTTCTTTTCCGTCCAATAATCTATATAACCTGAAAACAATCCTTTTACACTTTTAAATTTGAATCCATTGTGGTATAATATGTCATATACTTCATAATTTTCAAAAAATAATTCTAAATCAATGTTTGTAAGTGTCAATGTTACAATATCACCATTTGTTGATTCAATATATTCATTCGGTACAAAAGACAAATTATTTTTTATTTGTATTGACGGGATTTTTCCCTTTTTTAATTTAAACGAACAAGAAAAAGTCTGTATATATAAATTGTATAAATTGTCTTTTTCATATTTACCCTCGAAAAATATCGGCATACCAAAAGGCAATTTTTCATTTTTCATTTTTGCCGGATACATTGAATTTTTATCAAATACAATTCCTGCGCCTGTTTCCTTGCCTTTGTATATTGGATTTAAGTATGTAAAACCACCGTTTATATGATTTTCTACATTCTGCGTCAATTTCAAATGGTAATATTGGAAAATAATTTTCAAAATTAGGATTGAGCATTTTATAAAATGAAATTGCGTCACTTCCAATAGTCATTTTTGTTAATTTTTCTTGAAACATAATTTCAAGTGCGCGTGCCATTATTTCAACATCATTTCGTATATAATCAATTTCGTGTTCGGTTAGTTCGTGTCCAATTTCTCTTTTTTCGTGATAGTCAAGTTCAAGTTTTCTAATCGGTAAATTAAAATCTTTTGCGATTTTTTCAACGCTAAAATTTAATATTTTTAGTGAATCGTAAATTGTCACCTTGTTAATATGTTTTTTATTACTTGTTTTAAAATATATTTCCAATGAATAAAATTGCCCCATTTCACTTATTAAACAAGTAAACGTTTTATCTTTTCTCTCTTTTTTATCTTTTATACAACTAAATCCGTGCGTTAATAAATAGTATATTATGTATTCCCCGTCAAATTTTAAGTTATGGAAATATAAAGTATAATTTTCTTTTTGCATACAAAATTCAATAAAATCTTCAATATTATTACCATATATAAAATTTTTGACGTTACCTATTTCACAAAGTGCGTACGCCCATACACGACAATCGTTTTCATCTGTTGTCGTTTCAAAATCGGCGGTAAATCTACGCAATTACTTTGCCTTTTCGTATTCTTCTAAAATTACGTCAATTTTTTCATATAGGGCGTCAAAAAGGTCGTTTACATCTTCTTTCACTGCCATTACATTTATACCGCGTTTTTTCATTCTTGCTTTGTCTGTCATACTATAATCAAGGATTGCTTCAACAAGTTTATCTTCATTAAATAATTTTGTAAAATCTTTTGAATCTAGTGTTAATAATTTATCTTTTATTTCTTCAATTTTCCATTTTTCTACACCATAAAAATCTCCTGTATCGTCAAGTGCTTTTAAATAATTTCCCATAAAAATATTATCATAATATCTTGAATTTCTTTTTGATTTATTTATTAGCATTTTATAACGTTTTATTTCGTCTGCGTCCAAATTTTCTAAATGTTTATTGAGTGCCTTATATCTTGCAACTAAATTTAAATAGTTTTTATCACCACTTTGTGCAAATGTTGAATCTTGCAAAAGTCCACCAATCCTAATCGGTTTTACTTGTTTTATTTTTATTTCACGTGCTAGACTTTGTTTTAATCGTCTTGCTTCAATTTTTATATTTTCATATTCATATTTTGAAATTGCAACTCCTGAATCAAGTATGATTGTTTTTTCAATATCACGTTTACTATAACGTTTTAGTTCTTGTAATTTTCTTAATAATTCTTTTCTTGTATGTACATTTTCTTTTAATTCTTGTTTTGTAACTTTATTCGGCAATAATAATTCCTTATTTTGTTTTTCAAGCCTAGATATTTTTTGATTGAAATTTCTAATTATTCGATTCATTTCTTGATTTAATTTTTTGTCATATCTTATAGCCATTATTATCACCCCTTTTTTACGCTATTTCAATATTAAAATTAAATTCATTGATTTCCTTATTATTATAATACATTAAAAATCCACGTTTTTCAATTTTACAATACAACTCATATAATATCAAATAGTCGGCAAAAATAGACGTTTTGTATTTGGCGTATAATTTATCACTTTCACTTTTCAAATAATCTTGATATTTCTTTTTAAAATTTTCTAAATAAAATTTACTTGAAAACACAAATTTAATTTTATCATATTCAAATATATAATCGCTTTCGTGTAAATCATTATAAATTATACTTGCCATTTTTAATCCTCCATTTCTTTTAATTTTCTATATTTCATAGTTACTTTTATAATTCCGTCAAGTTCTTCTTTATCAAAAAAATCAAATAATGCGTTATATATAATGCCAAATTCTGCGCCAACATCTTCTTTTGTTCCAACTATGTTAATTTTTGAATTTTCACATTTAATCATATTTTTTCACCTCACTTTTTTATTGTTTCGCGTGAAACATTTTCACGCGATTTATTATATTAGTATTAAAGTTAAACTTTGTTTTCCGTTTCCAATAGGTTTTTTTGCAACTTTTACTTTTAAAGGTTCTTGCCATAAATCCGGTGTACCATATATTTGAACAATTTTCTTTAAAACATTATATATTCCGTAAGCCCCTGTTGCATATGTTTGTCCGTTTTCATCAAATAATATTGTTCTGTATTTTGTTCTTAATTCTCCTGTTTCCTCGTCAATTACATTTCTTTCTTCAATATAAATATCTTTTATTGCAATTTCATTTCCTACACAATCATTTAATAATACGTCACAACTTTCCAAAGTATTAAATAATTTCTTTTTTTCCTCATCTGTTGTTGCAACCATTGAACAATAAACTTTTGATTGCATTCCTGCAAATAATGATAAACTTTTTTCTTGATTTTCCATTTTAATTCCTCTTTTCTCTTATTTAACGCATAAGTGCAAAAAAATTTAATTTAATTTTTCTAATGCTTCGGCAATTGCATTATAAACAACTGTCGCTGTTTGTTTTTCTTGCTGTGTTGCCTTGCTAATGTCTTTTTGTGACTTTAATGTAACGTTGCTAGTGTCTTGTGTTTTTTCTGTTATTTCAACAGTAATTTTAAACATTTTATTTCACCTCACTTTGAAAAAATATTTATACACATTATATATCATAATGAAAATTTTTTGTCAATATTTTTTAAAAAATTTTTCAAAAATTTTTTCAAAAATTATGTCAATTATTTTACATTTATCTTTATAAATTGACAATCTTTAAATTTTATGTTATATTAAAATTGTTCGAATAGAACAATAACTTTTGAAGATATGCGAATATAAATATTCAAATAATAGTAATAATTTTTGCGTTATCAAGGCGAAGAACCTGCAAAAGTTAATTTCTAGTGATATAGTGCTATTATATATTTATTATTTGCATATCTTGTTTTTTAGAGGTGATTAATTTGGAAAATATTGATACATCAATTTTTTTGGATTTTAATAAAATTTTTTCTTATAACTGCCCCGTTAATTTTATTGTTGCTGAACGTGGTGTTCGGTAAATCATACGGCGCGAAAAAATATGTTACAAAACATTTTAAAAAAACATATAAAGAATTTGTATATATTAGAAGATTTAAAACTGAATTAGAAGAGGCACTTTTTAAAGATAAAATGCCAATATTTTTTAATCAAATAAAAAAAGAGTTTCCAAATGATAAACTAACAAATACAAAAGAAGTTTTTAAAATAAATGATAAAATTGCACGGGTACGCAATACCACTTTCAACAGCAAATATTTTAAAATCATCAACTTTTGAAAATGTTGATACAATAATTTTTGACGAATTTTTAATTACACGTTCAACATATCATTATTTGCCTAACGAAATTATTCAATTTGCTGAATTACTTGAAACAATAATCCGTTTACGTCCTAATATTAAAATACTATTATTAGGAAATGCAATTTCCGTTTCAAATCCATATTTTGATTTTTTTGGGTTGACTTTACCTTATAAGAATCAATATAAAACTTTTAAAAATAATTTGATTTTAGTTACTTATTCAAAAAATGAAAAATATCAAGAAGTAAAACAAAATTCACTTATGGGGCGTCTATTTGAAAATACTGATTATGGTGAATATGCTTTCAAAAATGAATTTTTAGAGGATAATAAATCATTTATACATAAGAAAACACCAAATGCAAAATTTAACTTTATTTTACAAATTAACAATAAATCCTATGGCGTTTGGACGGATTATAAAATAGGATATATGTTTATTTCGAAAGATTTAAACCCTAATTTTAAAATAAAATTTACGGTTAATCAAAATGAACATAATGAAGATACAATTTTAATACGCGTGCGTTCATCACCTTTTTTCAATTCAATGTTTGATTATTACCGCGCGTCACGTTTATTTTTTGACAATCAACAAATTAAAAATAATTGTATGAATTCGTTTTTGAAATATCTAAATTAAAAAATAAAGTCCGGTTTTAATACCGGGCTTTTTTGTTTGTTCATATATCTAACTAATTAGAACATAATCATAATACCACAATGACGGTATAAAGTCAAGGAAATATTTTTCACACTATGCGTTAGAGTTTTCATAGTATTGGTTAGAGTTT
>OCVV011360111.1_pt1 | contig 14419 bp, 8 predicted proteins | sample 1539721 | NCBI WGS metagenome assembly OCVV01 (sample SAMN02144230, study PRJEB22623) | gut metagenome | biome: sheep rumen | host: Ovis aries | place: New Zealand
GACGCTGGGTGATATCGGTGTCGGCGCGATGGCGTGGATCAATATCGTGACCATTCTGATTCTCTCGCCCAAAGCGTTGCGGTCGTTGCGCGAATACGAGCAGCAGCGCAAAGCGGGGAAGGAACCTGTCTTTGATCCTGAAGCCTTGAAAATCAAGCATGCCGATTTCTGGCAGCACATGGCTTAGAAGGAGAAGCGTACCGTGATACCCCCTTTTGTTGTGGAGTTGGGATAGGCGTTGGAGATGTAGGGTCGGTTGATGTTGGTCTGGAAGAAGGCACGCAGCGTCAGCGTCGACGAGAGTGCATATTCGGCCCACACCTCGGCAACCCAGATCCTGGAGCCTGACGATATCTGGCTGGTGTTCTGGTTGATTTTACGGATGACGGTTTTGTTGCTGTTGTAGGTCAGGTTGAACTGCAGCACGAGGTCGCTCTTCAGGTCGTGTACCTTGTCGCCGGCTTTGATGTGGAACTCCAGGTCTTTGAAGCGGTAGCCCGTACCCATGGTCAGTCCGTCGCGTGTGTTTTCGGTAAGTTGGTTGTTGGAGAAGCTGAGCGCCAAGCTCCGGTTTTTCTGTATGGAGAGGTTCAGCAGGAAGCTGTTGACCATGTTGACCGACAACTTGATGAGCGGGTTGAACTGTTCGCTGATCAACACGCCTTCCATGCTTACGGGGGCAATATAGTCGCCATTGTTGTTGATGATGCTCTCGTTGCCGTAGTCGTAGCTGTTGTCGACACCCGAGATGGCGGCGTCGGTGTAGAAATTGCCGATGGTGTATACGGCGTTGTATTTGTGTGAGATGGTGATGTTGGTGAACCATTTCTTGAGGAACTCCACTTTGTTGAGGCCCGTATAGTTGACATTCCAGTTGGGCAGGGGCATCTTCAGGAAGGGCGAGAAGCTTGTCTTGGCTGGGTCGTTGCCGAGATAGGTGGACAGGAATGCTGTGAGTAGCACCGTTTGCTGGTTGGCGCTGTAGCCGGCGGGGTAGTAGAGGTGGTTCATCGTGTCGAGCACCATGTTGCTGTTGTAGGGGTCGGGGTTCATGTCGGCGAGTCGTTGCGCCACGATGCTGCGTGCTTCGGTGAACTGGCGGAACAGGTCGTCGCTGTTTTTGAAGGCGGTGTTGAAGGCCCACAAGGTGGAGCTGTAGGAGCCTGTCATGATGTATGACAGCGGACCCTCTACGCGGTCGGTCTGGGAGAGGTATTTGAAGTAGAAGTCTTCGCGCGACGAGTAGTTTTGGGTGGCTTCGAGCTGAATCTTGAAATCGCGCAGCGGCTCCACGGAAGCCCTGAAAGAGAGGATGCGGTTGCCGCTGATGAGGCTCGGCGTGTTCATGAGGGTGTCGTGCGAGAGGAGGTCGTTGCGGAGTAGCGTTTCGATGGCGCCGTTGCTGTTGTCGTCGTTGGGCGATGCGGTGGGCAATCCGAAGACGAAGCCTACGCCCGGGGTCCAGTAGTTCGACGGGTCTAATCCAATGATCTTCGCTTCGCCCATAAAGCCTGCTATAGAGGCACCCCAGGTGTTGTTGTATTGTATGTTGACGTCTTTTACGCTGGTGGCCAGTCGGATGCCGAAGTCGCCAATGCTGCGTAGCATCTCTTTGCGTGCTTCGCGGCGCAGCGAATCAGCAAGGGCGGTGTCGGTCTTGCGTTGCTCGATGCCGCGCTTTTTGTCGACATCGTTTTTGTCCTTGTCGGCGTCTTTGCCTTTTTTAGTGTTGTCTTTCTTCTTGGCGGGCTTGCGGTCGTAGGCCTTCTTGACCCATTTCAGCTTGTTGTAGAGCGTTTGGAAGTTGCCTTGGACACCCATGTTCATCACGGTGGAATTGCTGATGATGCTGCCTTGGTTGGCCAGGGCCTGTGTGGTGCCAGCATAGGTGTAGCTGGTGCGGTAAGAGAAGGGTGTGCGCAGGAAGTCGAGATAGGGCAACTTGTTGATGGGGAGGTCCCAGGTGATGTTGATGTTCTGCTGGAAGTTCTGCATAGTCCCGCCGCGCATGATGGCCATCCACAGCGAGTCGTTGCCGGAACGGTCGACGACTCCGGGAGGCTCGTCGATGCGGGCATTGGCGGTGGCGTTGTAGGTGATGTGGAAGCTGCGTGCCAAGTCGTACTGCAGATTGTAGTCGCGGCGCCAGGTGAACTGCTTGAAGTATGAGGGGTTGATGATGACCAGTGCCGCCGACTTGTTGCGCAGCAGGGTGGCCTCGATGTCGCGATAGATCTCGGTGGTGAAAGAGATGTTTTTGGGTTGGTAGTAGAGATTGAAATCGCGGAAGATTTTGAGGTTTTTGTTTTGGAACAGTTTGACTTTGTCGAGGGGTTTGAACTGTTTGGGCTGCGCCACCGAGAAATTGTAGGAAAAGCCGCCTCGGTGCTGGTCTTTGTTGTAGTATTCCAGGTCGTCGTCGCTGGTGCGCTCGCCACTGTAGGCATAGGAGAAGGCGAAGTTCTCGATGTCGTAGAAATGCGGTTTCAGCGCCGATTTGCCGGTGCGTTCCTTGCGGATGTTGGTGAGGGTGATGTTGGTGGTGGATTTGCGCTGCTGCGTCATCGAGCGTATCGAGTCGCGTTCGGCCTGTGTCTGGTAGGTCTTGAGGTCGTCGCGGAGCTTGACGTCGGGGTCGAGGGGATTGTACTCCGGTGTGCCTATCTGGTTGTTGTAGTCGACATAGAGGGGAATGTGCATACCCCATTCGTCGGGCAGGAACTTGCCGAGTTCGAGGTTCAGTGTCGACTGGATATTGAAGGTGTTGATGAGTTCCAGCTTGTTCAGTTTGTCCTCAAGGTTGCCGAAGCCGGAGGTGGTGTAGGAGGTGTAGAGCGACAGGTTGCCGGCGTCGGCAAGGTTGGTGCGTGCCAGCGCCATAGCGGCGATGCCGCCACGGTTGATGTAGTCTGACAGGCGCAGCTCGTTGATCCAAATAATGGCGCTTTTGGGCAGCATGTCGTTGCCGTCGTCGAGGGTCTGTTTGCGAGGGTTGCGCACGCCAACCATGATGACTTTGACTTTGCCGAGGTTGGGCGAGCCGACAACGGTGTATTTCTTGCCCGACACCATCTCCGAATAGGCGGCATAGGCCGAAATCAGGTCGCCACTGCCGGAACGGATGCTGCGGTTGCGGTTGGTCTTGATTTCCACCAGCTTCTGAAGGTCTATCTCCACGTTGTTGGCTTCGGGCCAGATGAGTTCCTTGCTCACGGCTGGGGTGCCCCACGGCGTGAGTTGGAGGGGCACTTCGTATTCATAATAATTATTGGTGTAGTCGCTACCCAGACGCACAAAGAGGGTGAGGTCGCCGTCGTAGAGGTTGTCGGTCTCGAACTTCTTTTCGGCGTGGACAAACATTTTCAGCTTGCCGTAATAGCGTAGGTCGTACTGCGAGTTGCGGTAGATGGCGCGGGCGTCGCCGGCATTGAGCTCCTGGATGTCGAGCGAGAGGGCCTGCTCGTTGAGCTCGGTGTAGGACGACGAGGTGGAGTACCAGGACTCGCGTTCTATGTTGGGCGGCAGGTTGTAGGGCACGGGTTCGCGGCTTCCGTTCTCTTCGATGTTGACTGTGGAAAGGGTGAAGGTGGTGTTTTCGTTTTGTCCTGTCGGATAGTCGCCGGGTTGGAGGAGGTCTTCGCTGTATTTGCGCCAGGTGCCATAGACCAGCTCGAGGGTTCCGAAACGCAGGATGACGGGCTCCTCGAAGTCGGTGAGGAACATACGCATGAAGCGTATCGACTGGAAACCGTTGATGTTGCCGATGGTCTGGTCGGGTTCGCGGATGGGGATGCGGAACTGGTACCAGCGGCAGCTTGTCATCGCGCCGTTGGCCAGCTGCACGTTTTGCGCGTCGTGGATGTCGACGATATAGTTCTGGCCTATGACCATCTGGTCGGGACGCAGGTCGACGACATATTGGTAGTAATTCTCACTTTCGCTGAGGGTGTTGTCTCGGTTGATGTCCTCAACGTCGGGATAGGTGGTGTTCTGCGTGGTGTACGACTCCGGGTTGTCGGCGTCGGAGGCGGAGTTGCCCTCGGGATTGTTGAAGAGTTTGTAGCGGTCGTTGATTTTGACGTTGTCGCGGTCGTAGACCGAGCTGCGGTAGTAGCGGTAGTTGTCGCTCGAGGGGTCCGCAACGGCCTGCAGGTAGGCTTCCGACGAGGTGCCGAAGGTGTTGGCAATCTGGTTCAGGTAGTCGGCAAAGAAGCTCTGCTCGTCGCCGAGGTCGTCGCTGCTCGAGAGCCCGTCGTAGCCCACATCTTGATAGTGGCGGGCTGTCTCGTTGTTGTCGAAGGCGTTGACAACGGCCTGCATGACGGGAACGCGCCCCCAGATGGTGGTGTCGACGGGGTTGGCGGCGAAGGCATCAGCGGTGTTGCCGGTGGGCAAACCGTTCTCGAACCCTTTGCGTCCGTCGCGAAGGATGTCCTCGCTGATGTTGCCCAGGTTGATATAGAGCTTGCCGCCTGTTTTCGACATGTCGGTGGCGCCGGTGGCGGGGTCGATGAAGGGGTCCATAAGCCAGAATTCTATGGTTTCGATGTTCTGACTTTCGAAGTCGGTGTAGGTCAGTTCACGCATGATGCCGCCCCATCGTGAGCGTGGATTGAGCAGCTGTCCGGAAGCGTCGATACCGGAACTGAAGGGCGTGGGGTTGACATCGTAGTTGTAGGGTCCTTTCTCGGAGGGGTAGAAGGCCAGGTTGAGCTCCTGAAGGCGTGTGTTCTCGCTGGCGTCGAGGCTTTTGTTCGGAAAGACTTCCTTCTGGCTGATCTGGCGTGCATAGGGATGCGAACGGTCGTTCTCGTCGATGTTGTCGGGACAGCCGGATTCGAAGAAGATGCGACCTACGGAGTACCAGGCCAGTTTGGCTCGGTTGTAGCCATAGGCGAGGCCGGTGCCGATAGCCGTTTCGGGAAAGAGGGGTACCGACATGCGGTAGTCCTGCGGCGTCGAGGCCAGATGCCAGTAGGAGTAGCCTTTGAGGTCGATGTTGCTCTCGGCGCCTTCAAAATCGTCGATATAGGTCACCTTGCCGTCGTCGCTGCCGGTATTGGCCATGCCGGGAATGAAGTGGGCGAATTCGGCCTGAAGGGTGAGGGTGGAGGGTGCCTTGGTCTGCAGACCGGGAAGGCGGTCCATGAATTTCGTTATCCAGGGCACGTCGCGACGGTAGTTGAAATCAAGACCCCAGATGGAGTTGGAGGTGGGCTCGTCGCCGAAATTGTTCTTCTGCGTCAGCGGCTTCTCCCGCAGGTTCATGAAGGTGGCGCCGAGGTTGATGTCGGGGTCGAACTCATAGTTCAGGTGCATGCCCAGCATGGTTTTGGTCATCATGCTGAAGGAACTGTTCTCGCTGCTGACACTGATGGGGGTGCCTGATGCCAGAAGGCTTTCGTTGATGATGCGCACCGTTCCCATGGTGTAGTCTACGGTGTAGTCGACATTTTCGATGAGGGGCATGCCGCCGGCGGTGACGGTCACAGAGCCTTGTGTTACGCTGTAGCCCAGCTGTATCTCGCCGCTCACCGAACTGGTGTAGTAGCCCTCAAGGTAGAACTTGTTCTTGTCGGCATACTGCTGCGCCAGTGCCTGCGTCATGGTGTAGAGCGAGTCGAAACAGTATCGGTTGGCGAGGCTGTTGTCGCCCAGCATGGCGCGCAGGTCCTTGCCGAAGGGTTCTACGTAGGGGAAGAAGATGCGGCCCGTGGTGGCCTGGATGGTACCGCCTTTGAAAGCGGCGCTGTCGAACCAGTCGAAGACGCCGTCGGGGTAGTAGTAGCTCTGCGAGGCGTCCATGCGGTCCAGCCCGAACACCTCGACCAGCGGGGTGCCTTCCATCGGCCCCTCGGTGAAGTAGCCTATGCCCACTCCACCCTCAGGGTTTTCGTAGAGCACGTTGAGACGGAAGTTCTCGCGGCTTATCTGTGTGCTTTTCAGGAAATAGACGTTTTTCATCATCAGCTTCCAGAGGGGGTTGCGCGGGTTCACGGCGGAACTCTTGATCAGCTTGACGACGAGGGTGTTGGGGTCGTTGACGCCATCGGTGGTGAGCTCGCCGACCTGATAGACGGTGGTGTCGCCAATCACTTGGTATTGATAGGCCACAGCCAGGATCTGGTCGTTGGCGAGGGGCTGCGAAAGGGTGATGAAGCCCAGCTGCGAGTTGAAGGTGTACTCGTTGCTGGGTAGCAGACGGGCACTCTCCACCTTTTCGTAGTCTGCACCGCCCGAGAATCCAAGCCCTTCCATGTAGGAGCTGACGTTGTTGATGCTGCGTATGGCACTGGTGTTGATGAGTTGCAGCAGGTTGTTGCTGGTGTTGCTGTTGGGCAGCACCGAAGTGCCGGCCACCACTCCGGGACTGTGCACGTCGTGCTCGCCAAGGTCGGTGAGGGCCAGAATGTTGCGGTTGTTGGTGACGGCGGCGCCGATATTGGTGCGCCACACTTCAAGCCGTATGATCTTGATGTTGCTGTTCACCACAGGAAGGGTGGACATGGCTTTGTTGTAGTTGTCGTAGAAATACTGGGAGATGAAGTAGTGACGGTTCTCTTCGTATTCGTCGGCGCGGATCTCGAATTCCTGGGCCGAAGCGCCACCCTGCACCTGCATGTTTTCTGTCGAGGTCTCTTTCTGGCTGGCAACGGCGTCGACAGTCAGGTTGCCGAATTTCAGCTTGGTATGGACGCCGAAGAGGCGCTGGCTACCCTTGATGAGCGTCGTGTTGAGAGGGAAAGAGATGTCGGCGGCTTCGAAGAGTTGTACGATGTCGTCTTCCTTGCCTTCGTATTTCAGCTTGATCTGGTTCTCAAAGTCGAATGTTGCCTGGGTGTTCCAGTTGATGTCGGTATTGATGAGGTCGCCGATCTTGGCATTGAGGGTCAGCTGGATGTTTTCGTCGAAGTCGAAGTTGGTGACGCTGCGCAGCGACTCGTCGCGCGAGGGATTGTCGGTGAAGTTGTTGACCACCTGCAGCGTCAGGTCGGCGCTGCCCTTGGGGGTGATGCTGATCTCGGGCTTGTCCATCAGGCTCTCCAGCTTGCGCGATATCTCGTTGAAACCGGGTATCTTGCTCAGCAAACCGCCGTCTTGCGTGGCGTTGTTGTTCTCCTGCTGTTTCTGGTTCCAGTAGTTGTCCATGAGCTGCTGCATCTGCCAGTCCTGGTATTCGGCGAAGGTCATGTAGTCGCGGCTGATGACGACGCTGCCGATGCGGGTGGTGCGGACATAGCTGTGGCTGGTGGGGTCGTATTCCACCGTGGTGGTCTGGTTGGAGGGATTGTTCAGGAAGAGGGGGCTGTGGGGCGTGTTGCCGTCGTTCGATGTGGGTATGGGAAAATGCAGGCTGGTGCTGTCGTTCTGGGCCGATGCCGTCAGCGCCGACAGCGTCAGCAGCAGCAACAGCAACGCTGCCAGCAGGCGGCTGTCGAAGTGGGATGGGTTATATGTCCGATGGGTTGCTGTCAATGTTTTGTGGTGATTTGTCGACGTGGGGTGTGGTAAGCTGTGTGTGAGAAATATGTGGTGTGTCAGATGCCGTGAGCGAGTGCCTGTTTGATGATTTCTTCCACCGATGCCGTCGGCTCTTTTTCGGTGACAAGGGCTATCACCTTTTCCGATGCCGGACGTGGAAAACCGAGCATCACCAGTGCCGAAAGGGCTTCGGCGGCGTTGGCGCTGGAAGCGGGTGCTGCGGCGGCGCCCGAAAGGTCGGCGGCAGCATAGGGGTCTACCTTGTCGCGGAGCTCCAGCAGGATGCGTTGCGCCGTTTTGGCGCCGATGCCTTTCACTTTCTGCACGCGTTTCACATCCTGGTCCAGTATGGCGCGGGTCAGCTCGTCGACGGTCAGCGACGATAGCATGACGCGTGCTGTGGCGGCGCCGACGCCGTTGACGCCTATCAGTAGTCGAAACATGGAGCGCTCCGCCTCCGACGAGAAACCGAAAAGGAGGAATGCGTCTTCGCGTATCACTTCATGGACCATCAGTTTGACCTCGTCGAGGTCTTTGATCTCGCTATAGGTGTTGAGCGTGATCTCGAGCAGGTAGCCCACCCCTTGGCAGTCTACGACGGCGTAGGCTGGAGTGGCTTCGTCAAGGTGTCCGCGTATATAGTTGTACATAATCTGTTCTTTTTGGTGTTTTTTGTGGTGTCTGTTGTTGGCGGCAAGATGCTGTGCTACTGTTCTTCTCTCCATTCGAAGGCTCCCGCCGACGGGGGATGTGCCCTGGGGTAGCCGTCAAGGTCGTAGGGAACCTTGAGCCTGGCGTCGTTGCCGGCGCCGATGGCTGGCGATTCCGTCAGCAGGTGGAAGTCGCCCATGCGGGCGTTCTTGAAGCGCGGGTCTTGGTTCAGCGTCAGGTTGGCTACCCTGACGTCGGGAACACCGCTATCAAGGCTGTGCCCGTTGCTGTCGATGACGGCGCAGTGCACGATGCTGTGCTCCAACCGGCAGTTCAGTTCCGCCGTCGGCAGGTAGTCGAACATCAGCTCGCTGGCACCGTTATGGGTCGACTGGCTGCCGTAGATGATGCAGTTGTAGAAGTAGGCCTCAACCATGTCGCGCGGAAAGATGGCGGCATCGCTGTAGGCGTAGTAGTTGTTGAGGACCACGGCAGGGGCCTTCCGGCTGCCGTAGCGCCAATAGTTGGCAAAGGTGGAGTTCGTAAAACGGTAGCGGCCACCGTATTGCAACGACAGCACGGTGCTGCCGCAGTTGCACACCAGCAGGTTGTCGCCCACAATGTAGGCTCCTTGGCCCACGATGCCGGACAGCGAGTGGTTCATGACGACGCTGTTGCTGATGTCGAGGGTGGGGTTGGGGTTGACGTTGGTGTCCACCACGATGCCCACCGTGCCGTTCTCTATCCGGGCCCACTCGATGTGGTTGTCTTTGCTCCCCGACGAAAGCCAGACATAGCCCCATTGGCCGGGCAGGCTGTCGTACCAGCCGTCGTGTCGTATCGAGGTGAAAAGCACGGGCCTATCCTGTGTGCCCCGCACGTCTATGGTGGCGCTGTCGTAGACCCATAGGTAGCTCTTGTCGCCGAAATAGAGCTCGTCGCCGGCTTGCAGACGAAGGGTCTCGTTGCTGTTGACGACGGCGTAGCCGAAGATGACGTGTGGCAGCGTGTGGTCCCAGTTGTCGCAGTCTATGATGGAGTAGGGGTACCAGAGGGTGTCGAGGTTGCCGCGGGCGTTGGTGTAGAGGCTGTAGATGCGGTGTGTGGGCGTGTGGTACACCGCGTTGCGTCCATAGGCCGTCAGCGGCAGAAACTGCTGCCGGTTGTTGTACGTGAAGACGATAGAGTCGGTGATGAGAAAGGGCGCCTGGCGGTCGTTGGGGTTGATGGTGGCTTGGATGAAGATGAAGATGCTGTCGTGGGGCGCTATCTCCACGTTGCGGGCCACGGCTCCGGTGTCGCCGTCAACGTTGATGCGAAACCGCGACGTGGTGCCGTGTAGGATGCTGACGGCATCGATCAGCAGCGTTTCGTCGTAGTGGTTGTAGACCTTCATCTGCCGCGTGGTGGTGGCCATGGTGGTGAAGACGGTGTCGAACTTCACCGTGTCCTCCGAAAAGCTGAGGCGGGCCTCAGGGTCCGTCAGATACTTCTCTTCTTTGATGCACGAAGAGACCAGCGTGGCCAGCAGGATGGCGATAAGAAGAATCGGTCTGTTTTTCATGTGTCGATTGGGTTGACGGGGCTGTTTTAGCGTGTGTAGAGGTCGAAGATGTCGTTCATGCGTTTCATGCAAACGGGACAGAAATAGGCGTAGTCGCGCATCATGCAGTGCGGGCAGGGCCGGTAGCAGCCTTTCTCCAAGTAGCCGGCGCCTTCATAGGCCCCCACAGGGCCGCATTCGCGCGTGGTCATCTTGCCTTCTGGCGCTGCGGTGGGTATGGGGGTGCCCTCGGCCACCAAATGTTTCCATTTCTTGTCGAAATCCTTCAGCGACGTGATGTTGGGCTCCGTGGGTTCGCAGTCTTCGTAGCGCCGGTTGTAGTTGGGGTCGTCTTCCACATATTCGTCGGCAAGACCGCCGATGCTGTGCCCCAGTTCGTGGGGCAGTATCATGGGCGACCATTCCTGTACGGCGCTGAAAGCGTAGTAGTTGTAGATGGCGCCGCCACCGTAGGTGTCGCAGTTGGCCATGATCAGGATGTGGTCGTAGGGGCATCCGGCTATCAGGTTGTGGAGCTGGAAGAGGTGCGTCGTCATCAGGTAGCGGTCCATGTCGAAGATGTTATAGGTGGATCCTACGGCGCTGTTAACGTAGCGGTTGGCGTTGGGGTCGCTGACGCCGCTCTCGTCGGCAAGGTAGCCGATGCCCCACACGTTGAAGTCGGCAGCGCGGCTCTTAAAGGGTTCTTCGGCAAGCAGATACGACGTGAATTTGTCGAAATCCTCGCGCATCTTGCGGCTGTCTTTCTTGCCGTAGCCTTCGGCAACGATGACGATGTCTATCTTCTTGTGCATGTCGCCGCTGTAGTGCAGCTTGATGGGGCTGACGGCGCTTTTCAAACGCTCCGGACGCTCCTTTTTGGGGTCGAAACGGAAGGTGGAGGCGGTGTGGAACACGTTCTTCTCGTCGCGCTTCTCTAAGCAGATGTCGACAGCCTTTTTGGGCAGCGGCATCAGCATCACCTCTTCAAAGGTGGCTATGCTGTCGCGCTCGCGGCTGGCAATGGTGTGGCGGTATTCTTCAAATAGGGTGTTGTAGCAGCGCGTGTACAGCGTGCGCCCCGTGGCGGCGTCTTTGACCACCAGGCGGTAGGTGCCGTTGTCGAAGGGGTCTATCAGCTGCGTCAGCGAGCCGGCCCACTGGTCGTTCTGTATGGCAAAGCGCTCCAGCGTGCAGGTGTCGTGCTTCAGGCATCCGCTCCTGATGTAGTCGATGCGGAGCGTGGCGTTGTCGAAATAGTCTTTGAAGCGCACCGTCTCCTGCGCTTGGGCCTGTACGACCGTGAGCAGTGTCAGTAGTGTCAAAAGCAAGGTCAGTTTTTTCATCATTTTTTACGGGGTTTTTGAAAAAAAACATATCCTATAACGCCCCGTTCCAATATTTATTATAGTCGCTCCGAGAAATAAATTTCATTTTTTGGTTTGTTATTGTTTTTTTGTTCGTATTTTTGCAATTTCAAAAAATGCGAACAGATGCTTCTAAAAATCTATAGCGACAACCCTAACTACCATGATGTTGACCGTGTGGCGAAGGTCCTCAAATCGGGCGGTATCATCGTCATTCCTACCGATACGCTCTACGCTTTTGCCTGCAGCATGGAGTTCAAAAAGTCTGTCGAGACCATCGCACGCCTCAAGGGATTTTCCCTCAAAAAAGCTAAATATTCGATGCTTTGCGACAGCCTGAGCCAGGTTTCGGAATATGTCAGACCCCTCGACCGCGACCTTTTCCTGCTGCTCAAGGAGTCGCTGCCCGGCCCCTTCACCTTCATCATGGACGCCAACGGCAACGTGCCGCGCAACTACCTTAACCCGAACCGCACCATCGGGGTCCGTGTGCCGGCCAACCCTATCACCCAGGCCATCATCGAGGCCGCCGGTTGCCCCTTGATCGGCACTTCGGTGCGCACCCTCGACGAGGATCGCGAATCGGAGTATCTGACCGACCCGGAACTCATCCACGAACTCTTCGGCCGCCAGGTCGACATGGTGGTCGACGGCGGCATCGGCGACGATGCACCTTCTACGGTGGTGGACTGCAGCGACGGCAACGTCGAGGTTATCCGCTATGGGAAAGGAGTGATAAACCTATGAATATCAAAATCAACATCAACCGCCAGCGCCAGTCGGGCCCCTGGGGCTTCCTCACGCGTACCATCATCCTCACCCTGGCCATCATCATCGCCATCCGCATCCTGCCCGGCGTCCGCATCGTGGGGGGCAGCGTGGCGGCAGCCATCCTGACGGCTCTGGTAATCTCGCTGCTCGACAACTTTATTCGCCCCATCCTTATTTTCATCACGCTCCCCTTCACCGTCGTGTCGCTGGGCCTCTTCATCTTTATCATCAACGCCATCATCGTCGAGATGGCCGCCGCGCTCGTGCCGCCCTTCCAGATCGACTCGTTCGGCTACGCCTTGCTGTTCAGCCTCATTATCACGGCGCTGAACTACCTGCTCGAACTGCCTAACCGCTGGCTCAACCGCACCACCTACAACCCCCGCGACAACTCCGACACCGACGACGACGGCTTCACCCCCTACGAGGAAGTGGAATGAAAACCATTCAAACACTCCCCCCATCAACCCCATTAAACCCATTAACCCCATTAACCCCATCAACCCCATAAAAAAAGTTAAGGTTAAAGTTAAAGTTAAGGTTAAAGTTAAGGTTAAAGTTAAAGTTACCGTTAAAGTTAAAGTTAAAATCAAAATAGTATGCAAGCATTCACTAAAATATCTGAAATCAAAGCAGCCGTCGCCAAAGCTAAAGCCGACGGCAAAACCATTGGCTTGGTACCCACTATGGGCGCCCTCCACGAAGGTCACCTCTCGCTCATCCGTCGCGCCGCTCAGGAAAACGACGCCGTCGTCGTGAGCCTCTTCGTCAACCCGATCCAGTTCAACAACAAGGAGGATCTGGCCAAGTACCCCCGCACCGTCGACGCCGACCTCAAACTCATCGAAGGCGTTGAGGGTACCATCTTCGCCCTCGTCCCTTCGGTCGAGGAAATGTACCCCGAACCGGTCAAGGATGTATACCACTTCGGCCCGCTCGAAGAGGTCATGGAGGGCCCCCAGCGCCCCGGCCACTTCTCCGGTGTCGCCGTCGTCGTGCGTCGTCTCTTCGACATCGCCACTCCCGACCGCGCCTATTTCGGCGAGAAGGACTACCAGCAGCTGGCCATCATCCGCAACCTCATCGAGCAGATCAAGTACCCCATCCAGATTGTAGCCTGCCCCATCGTCCGCGCCGACGACGGCCTGGCCCTCTCCAGCCGCAATATGCGCCTGTCGCCTGCAGCCCGTGCTATTGCGCCAACTATTTATGAAACGCTGTCGCAAGCCGCTGAGATGGCTGAGTATGAGGATGTCGACGAGGTGAAAGAGTGGGTGATGAGTACTTTGGCGTCGTTCCATGAGGTCAACCCCGACCAGTGCCCCGACGGTCTGAAGTTCGAACCCGAGTATTTCGAGATTGTCAACGCCCGCACCCTCCAGCCTATAGAGAATTGGGAGGATGCCGGCAACGACGGCGCCGTAGGCTGCATCGCTGTTTGGCTCGACGGCGTCCGCCTCATCGACGTGGTCAAATTCTAATTTTTTTCGGGTTGCTGTAAATTTCGGCCGAAGAAAGATACATATATCTAAACGCTAATTTCTGGATGTTATGAAACGCGGCAAAATAATCTGCAAGGAACTGAAAGCCATTCGCCGTCACATCGCCGACGAGAACGGTATTGATTTGCAGCAACCCGAATGTACCCATACTGGCGACTGTTCCGGCACCTGTCCGCGTTGCGAGGCTGAAGTGCGTTTCCTCGAGCAGGTCCTATCCCAGCGCCTCAAGCTCGGCAAGGTCGCCACCGTCGCGGGCCTCACGCTCTCGCTCTCTGCATGTGGCGGCACCGCGTCACCAACCCTCCGCTCCGATACTCCCCCCGAGTCAAACTGCCTCATCGACTCCGCCCTCCCCACCGGTCTCATCGACTCCGCCCTCGATACGCTCCCCCCTGCCATCGACGCTGACACCCTCCCCGACATTGTAGTTGGCTTCTCTCTGCTGGATACGATACCGACAGACGAAATTATCGAAACCGACAATCCCGACTCGTCGCCCACCCAGTCGTCAGCACTTCGCCGTCCCGATCTGGCTTCGTCGGATGATGTGTTTGAAGGGGAGGCGGAAATCTTCCATTTTGTGCAGGTGGAAGCTGAGTTCCCGGGTGGCCAACAGGCTCTGGTGGATTATCTTCAGCACCATCTGCACTATCCCGAAGACTCCAGCGTCGTCGGCACGGTCGTCGTCTCTTTCGTCGTCGAAGAAGACGGCTCGCTGAGCAATTTCAGGTTGCTCCGCGATATCGGCGGCGGATGCGGCCAAGAAGCGCTACGGGTGATTAAGGCTATGCCTAAATGGATACCGGGCAAAAACAAGGGCCATGCGGTGCGTAGCTGGTGCTCGTTGCCCATTGTGTTCGAAAAATAATTGCAACTGTTATGAAAAAAATCTTCTCCCTCTTGCTCCTGGCTCTCTCCTTGCAACTGGCGCAAGCGCAGGACAATATCACCGACAGCATCGATGTGCTGCACTACGACCTCCGCCTCGATCTGGGCAACAAGTCTTTCAAGCGTATCGAAGGGTCGGCGGCGCTGACTATGCGCATCCTGCGCCCCGTTTCGGCCATCGCACTGGAACTCACCTATTCTGATGTCGACTCGGT
>OCVV011170538.1_pt1 | contig 14418 bp, 13 predicted proteins | sample 1539721 | NCBI WGS metagenome assembly OCVV01 (sample SAMN02144230, study PRJEB22623) | gut metagenome | biome: sheep rumen | host: Ovis aries | place: New Zealand
GATCATTCAACTGTGATGCATTCTGTTGAAAAAATAGAAAATGAAATTAGAGAAAATAAAGATTTGGCTAATATTATTGAAAAATTAAAGAAAGATATAGGAGTTGTGTAAAAATGTGACTTTTTTAAACAGTTTTCCACATTAATATATTAATTAAATTTTTGATAAATAAAGTCAAAAACAATTATTTAAACTTTTTCCACATTAATAATAAAAATATAGAAATAGAAAGAAGGAATTATAAATGAAATTTACAATAAAGAAAGATTTATTATTAGAAGCTTTAACTAAAGTATCAAAAGCTATATCTACAAAGAATTTAATACCTGTATTGGCTGGTATTAAATTTGAACTTAAGAAAAAGAAACTTGTTTTAACAGCGAGTGATAATGATATTACTATTCAAACTATTATAGAAGCTGAAAATGAAGAGGATTTTAAGATAAATAGTGAAGGTAGTATTATTATTCAGGGAAAATATATTTTAGAAATTGTTCGTAAATTAAGAGATGAATATATTAATATAGAAGTTATTGATGAATTAAAAATACTTATTTATACAGAAAATAGTGAATTTAATTTAAATGGGATAAGTGAAAGTGAATATCCTAATATAGGACTAGAAGAAAGTAAAAAGAAAATTGAAGTTAACGTAGGAACTTTAAAAAGTATTGTTTATCAAACAGCATTTGCGTCTTCTAATGAAGAGAGTAAACCTGTTCTTACTGGTATTAATTTTAATATAGTAGGTAATGTGCTTGAGTGTAATTCAACAGATTCTTATCGATTAGCAAGAAAAATTATTCATTTAGATAAAGCTAGTGAAGAAAATTATAATATTGTTATACCTAGCCATAATTTAATAGAATGTACAAAGATTTTAACTAATGACGAAGAGATAGTGGAATTACATATTTTTAATAATAAAATATTATTTAAGACAGGAAATCTTAAGTTTGAGTCTCGTTTAATTAATGGGACTTATCCAAATACATCGAATTTATTACCCGAAGAATCTTTTCTTGTAATTAGTACAAAACTAATGGACTTTTATGATGTGATTGATAGAGTTAGTATTTTAACTAGTGATAAGGAGAAAAATATAGTAACATTAGAAACTTCTGGTGATATGCTAATCTTAAAGAGTAGTTCTGTTGAAATTGGTAGAGTAGAGGAAAAAATGGCAATTCAAAAAAACAATGATGAAAATATTAAAATTTCATTTAGTGCAAAATATATGATGGAAGCTTTAAAAAGCTTTTCAACAGAATTTGTTGATTTACATTTTGTAGGGGAGATTAAACCAATTTTAATTAAATCTATGGAAGATGAAAGTCTTACACAGTTAGTTTTACCAATACGAACTTATTAAAAAGTGAAAAAAATAAAAAAGTTTTCACTTTTTTTGTGGATTATTATTTTTTTTGCGTAATATATTAATAGAACAATAAAAATGTTGAAAAGTCTACAAAATATGACTTTTTTAGACAAAATAATATGTTATAAGTTAATTGAAAACCAATTCTGGTTTTCTAAGGGGGAAATATGATAATGAAATATGAAGTTAGTAAAGGTACATTGGCTATTGTACCAAATGAAGAAATGAATAGCTTAGTTTATGAAGATGAACAGCGATATCTGATACAAGATTCTCCATTTCATATTATGGAAGAAAGTTGTAAATATTTTGGTAGTACTTATGAAGGAAGAAAAAATGGTGCTCGTGAAATTTTAGGTGCTGAATATAAGGTTCCAATTGTAGTAGAAGACTCCGATAATTTAATTGTCTTTCCAACAACGTCTCCTCAAGCCGATGATTGTGTATGGATATCTTTAAAAAGAGTAAAGAAAATTGAAAAAATTGATAATAATACTACAAAAGTTATTTTTGATAATAACTTAGAACTTATTGTAGATTGTTCTTATAGAACGATGGAAAATCAATTATCTAGAGCTTCTAGGTTAGATTTAATATTACGCAACCATAAAAATAGTTAAATTTAACTATTTTTGTGTTTTTTTAGGCTTTTTTATGCTATAATATCTTTATGTGTATAGGAATACTGTATTAGGGGATAGGTGATTATATGAGTCTTTTTTATGGTTTAAAATGAGAATTAGTAAAATTTTATTGTATAATTTTAGAAATTATTCTAATATTACTCTTTCTTTAGGAGAAAAGATGAACATATTTGTAGGGGATAATGCTCAGGGAAAGACAAATATATTAGAGTCTATTTGTTTTTTGGCTTTGACAAAAAGTCATAGAATAGGGGTTAATCCTAATATTATACAGTTTAATAAAACTAAGTGTAAGTTAGCAGGAGTAGTGAAAAAAGATAGAATTGTATCTAAATTAGAAATAGAAATGACAAGTGATTATAAAAAATTACGAGTTAATAAAAATGAAATAAGAAAAGTTGCTGATTATATTTCTTATTTAAATGTCATTATATTTACTCCTGATGATTTGGAGATAGTTAAAGGCTCTCCTAGTATTCGAAGAAATTTATTAAATATTCAGTTATCTCAGATATCGAAGGAATATTTGAAATATTATAATGAATATAATAAATTATTAAAAACGAGAAATGAATATTTGAAAATTCTTTTTAATAATAATATTGCTGATAAAACATATTTAGATATTATTACTGATAAATTAATAGAAAAAGCTATATTAATTTATCAAAAAAGAAAAAATTATATTGATTATGTTAATCTTTATATTGATAATTTTTATTCTAATATTTCTGGAAATAGTGGCATTAGAGTTCATTATATAACGAATGTTGATTTAGAGGATTACGATAATGAAACGATTCAGAGAAAGATGAAGCATATTTTTAAAAAGAATTACAAGAAAGAACTTAATTACGGTATGACACTATATGGTCCTCATAGGGATGATTTTTATTTTGAATACGAAAATTATGATTTGAAATATTATGGGTCTCAAGGACAACAAAAATTGGCTATTTTATCTTTTAAATTATCTGAAATTGGTATATTTAAAGAATTTTGTGGAACTGAACCAGTCCTACTATTAGATGATATATTTAGTGAATTGGATATTAAAAAGAGAAATAGATTATTAAAAATTATTAGTGGAAATAATATTCAGAGTATTATTACTACTACTGATTTAAGAAATATTAATAAAAAATATGTTGAAGAAGCTTATGTTTTTCATGTTAAAAATGGCAATATAGAAAGAAAGTAGGTAGTAAAATGGAAGAAGAAAAAGTTGAAAATGAATATAATTCCTCAGCAATTCAAGTTTTAGAGGGGTTAGAAGCTGTTCGTAAGCGTCCTGGAATGTATATTGGAACTACAAGTTCTCGTGGATTGCATCATTTAGTTTGGGAAATTGTTGATAATGCTATTGACGAGGCTTTAGCAGGCTATTGTACTCATATAGAGGTTACTGTTTGTAAAGATAACAGTATTATTGTTAAAGATGATGGTCGTGGAATTCCTGTTGATATTCATCCAAAAACAGGAAAAAGTACAGTAGAGACTGTTTATACAGTATTGCATGCTGGTGGAAAGTTTGGTGGCGGCGGATATAAAGTATCTGGTGGTCTTCACGGTGTTGGTGCTAGTGTTGTTAATGCTTTATCAGATTGGTTAGAAGTTAAAGTTTACAAAAATGGTAATGTGTATTATCAAAGATTTAGTAATGGAGGTCATCCTGATAGTGAATTAACTATTATTGATCATTGTGATGAAAATAGAACTGGTACTACGGTTCATTTTTTACCAGATGATGGTATTTTTACTGAAACAACTGTTTATGATTATGAAATTTTAAAAAAGAGATTAAAGGAATTAGCTTTTTTAAATAAGGGACTTCGAATTTCTTTATTTGATGATCGTGAAGCAGATAAAAAAGATTCTTTTTGTTATGAAGGTGGTCTTGTAGAATATGTTGAAATGCTTAATAAAAATAAGACTCCTATTCATGAAACAATTGTTGATGTAGCTGGAAAAGAAAAGGATATTAGTATCGAAGTAGCTTTGCAATATAATGAGACTTATAATGAAAGTATTTATTCTTTTGTTAATAATATTACTACTCCTGAAGGCGGTACTCATGAAGACGGGGTAAGACGAGCTTTAACGAGAATATTAAATAAGTATGCAACTACGAATAATATTTTAAAAGAAAAAGATGATCCTTTGTCTGGTGAAGATGTACGTGAAGGAATTACTATGATTATTTCTTGTAAGCATCCTAATCCTCAATTTGAAGGCCAAACAAAGACAAAACTTGGGAATAGTGAAGTAAGAGGTATTGCGGATAAAATATTTGCTGAAGCTTTTGAAAGATTTTTAATGGAAAATCCTGATCAAGCTAGAATTATATTAGATAAGGCTATGACAGCTAGTAGGGCAAGAGTTGCTGCCAAAAAGGCTCGTGAATTAACTCGTCGTAAGGGTGATTTAGATGTTACTAATTTTTATGGTAAGTTATCAGATTGTAAGAGTAAAGATGCTACGGTATCTGAAATATTTTTAGTTGAAGGAGATTCTGCTGGTGGTTCTGCTATAAAGGGGAGAGATTCTATGACACAAGCTATTCTTCCTTTGAGAGGTAAAATTTTAAATGTGGAGAAAGCTAGACTTGATAGAGCTTTAGGGAATGAAGAAATACGTACAATTATTACTGCTTTTGGTACAGGAATAGGTGAAGAATTTGATTTAAGTAAGTTAAGATATCATAAAATTATTATTATGACAGATGCTGATGTTGACGGTAGTCATATTCGTGTACTATTATTAACGTTATTTTATCGCTTTTTCCGTCCAATTGTGGAAGCCGGACATGTTTATGCAGCTCAACCACCACTATTTTGTATAAAGCATGGAAAAACTATTAAATACGTTTTAAATGAAGAAGAGCGGGATGAATATTTGTCTGGATTATCTACTAATACAAAGTATGAAATAACTCGTATGAAAGGTTTAGGAGAGATGGATGCTGAAGAATTATGCGAAACAACTATGGACATTAAATCTCGAATTTTAAGACAAATTACGGTTGATGATGCTATTGCTGCTGATGAGGTGTTTTCTAAATTAATGGGTGAGGAAGTTGAGCCTCGTCGTGAATTTATAGAAACAAATGCTACATATGTAGAAAATTTGGATATTTAGGAGGTTTATAAATGGATAGATTAGAAAAGAACAATATTGTTAAGGAAGTTCAAGATTCTTTTTTAGAATATTCGATGAGTGTTATTGTTGCTCGGGCACTTCCTGATTTAAGAGATGGTTTAAAACCTGTTCATAGACGTATTTTGTATTCTATGTTTGAATCTGGTTATACGCCTGATAAGCCTCACAAAAAGAGTGCTAGAATTGTCGGAGATGTTATGGGTAAATATCACCCACATGGAGATTCTTCTATTTATGATGCTATGGTAAGAATGGCGCAAGATTTCTCTTATCGTTATATGTTGGTTGATGGACACGGTAATTTTGGTAATATTGAAGGTTATGGTGCAGCTGCAATGCGTTATACGGAGTCAAGATTATCTAAGATTTCTTTGGAATTACTTCGTAACATTAATAAGAATACTGTTAATTTTATTCCAAATTTTGATGAAAGTGAAAGAGAGCCTGAAGTTTTACCTTCTAGATTTCCTAATATTTTAGTAAACGGAACAACTGGTATTGCTGTTGGAATGGCAACGAATATTCCTCCTCATAATTTAGGTGAGGTAATTGATGGTTGTGTTGCTTATATTGATAATCATGATATTGAACTTGATGAATTAATGAATTATATAAAAGGTCCTGATTTTCCTACAGGAGCGACAATACTTGGAAATAGTGGAATTCGTAAGGCTTATGAAACTGGTAGAGGAAGTATTACTATTCGCAGTAAGGCTAGAATTGAAGAAGAAAACGGAAAACAGCAAATTATTATTGATGAAGTTCCTTATGGAGTAAATACTTTAGAATTAAAAAATAAAGTTGCTGAACTTGTTCACAATAAAACAATTGAAGGTATTGCAGATTATCATTCTGATTTAAAGGATGGAATCCGAATAACAATTACTTTAAAAAGAGATGCTAATGCTCCGGTCGTTTTAAATAAGCTTTATAAACATACACAACTTCAAACGACTTATGGAATTATTTTCTTAATGTTGGATCAAGGTGTTCCCAAGACTCTTAGTTTGAAGGAAATAATTTCTAAGTATATTGATTATCAAAGGGAAGTCATTATAAGACGTACTCAATTTGATTTGGATGTTGCAGAAAAAAGAGTTCATATTTTGGAAGGTTTAAAAATAGCTTTAGATAATATCGATGCTGTTATTAAGTTAATCCGTGGTTCTAATTCTGATGAAGAAGCTAGAAATGGTTTAATGAATAACTTTAAGTTATCTGAAATTCAAGCTAATGCAATTTTAGAGATGAGATTACGTCGTTTAACGGGATTAGAAAGAGAAAAAATAGAAAATGAGTTAAATGATTTACTAAAGTTAATTCAAGAGTTAAAAGACATTTTAGCTAGTGATCAGAAGATATTAGAAGTAATTAAGAATGAATTATTAGAAATTAAACAGAAATATGGTGATGAAAGACGTACTAATATTGATATGACAGCAATTGAATATATTGAAGACGAGTCTTTAATACCTGAAGAAGATATTATTATTAATTTAACGAAAAAAGGATATATAAAGAGAATAAAAACAAACACTTATAAGACGCAAAATCGTGGGGGTGTAGGTATTAAAGGTATGTCTACTAACGAGGAAGATTTTGTTGAGCATTTGATATCTATGAATACACATGATTATTTATTATTCTTCTCTAATAGGGGAAGAGTATATAGAATGAAGGGATATGAAGTTCCAGAGTTTTCTAGACAGTCTAAGGGGTTACCAGTTGTTAATTTATTACCTTTAGAGAAAAACGAGAACATAAGTTCGATAGTAAGCATAAAACGTGATGATGATTCAATTAAATATTTAATGTTTGCAACAAAAAATGGAGTTGTTAAAAGAACTCCTATAGAAGAATTTGATAATATCCGTAAAGGTGGAAAAATTGCTATTATATTAAAAGAAAATGATGAATTAATAAGTGTAAAAAGCACTTGTGGAAAAAATGAAATAGTAATTGGAGCAAGCAATGGGAGACTTGTTAGGTTTAATGAGGAAGAAGTTAGATCTATGGGTCGAAATACTTCTGGAGTTAAAGGAATGGAATTAGATGGAGCTATTGTTGTTGGTGCAGAAGTTGTGGAAAGTGGGCATTTAGTATTAATTGTTACTGAAAATGGTTATGGAAAGAAAACAATGGTTGATGAATATCGTTTAACTCATAGGGGAAGTAAAGGTGTAAAAGCTTTAAATGTTACTGAGAAAAATGGTATGATGGCTTCTTTAAAATGTCTTAATCCAAATGATCATTTAGATTTAATGATTATTACGGATAGTGGTATTATTATTAAGCTACCTTTGGAGCAAGTATCTGTATTGAAAAGAGCTACTCAAGGAGTTCGTCTAATTAATTTAAAAGATAATCAAAAAGTTTCTACTGTAGCTTTGGTGGAAAAAGAAGTTGAAAAAGAAGTTGAAAAAGAAAATAAAACATCTTTTGAAGATAGTACGGTTGATGTAGAAGAAAATCAAGTTGATTAATTTATTGAAAATATTAATAAAACCCTAATTAAGTTCTATGCTTAATTGGGGTTTTATAATTAAATTTAAAATTTGAACAGTATTTATTATTAATATTATTTTAAAATATATTATCAGTAAAATTTAAGTTTTGGTCCAATTATTTATTTTAAAGTTTATATATAGCTTCAAACATGTAGGTTGTGGAAAAAATATTTTGTATATTTTTTTATTCTTGTAGAAAGAAAACCACCGGATAGTCCGGTGGTTCTTTTAAGCTTTAGCGATGAGTCTCTAATAATGAAATCCTCCTTTGTTATAATTAAATTGCAGTTTGCCGCTAGCAAAATAAAACAAAGGAGGTGCGTCCCTTGCAGGACATAAATAGTTTATCACATATTAAATGGAATTGTAAGTACCATATAGTATTTGCTCCAAAATATAGAAGAAAAGTATTTTATGAAGAAAAAAGATTAGAGATAGGAAGAATTTTGAGAAAATTATGTCAGTGGAAAGATGTGAATATAATAACAGCAGAAGTTTGCCCAGATCATGTTCACATGTTTGTTGAAATACCGCCAAAACTTAGTGTTTCATCTTTCATGGGTTATTTGAAAGAAAAAAGTAGTGTAATGATATATCAAAAATGGGGCAATATGAAATTTAAATATAGAAACAGATCATTTTGGTGTAGAGGTTATTATGTAGATACAGCAGGAAAAATGCGGTAGTAATAACCAAATATATAGAAAATCAATTAAAAGAAGATAAATCAATCGAGCAATTAACACTAGATAAAATAGACCCGTTCACGAGAAATAAGCGATAGAATCGGCGAGCGGCAAATTATTATAGTGCTTTTAAGCAAAGCCAGAACATGAGCCATTATAGGCGACCAGAGAAAAACCGCTAGCTAAGCTAGTGGATATTTTTTTTATGTTTGACCAATAAGGTCAAACATAAAACTACCGGCTATGTCGGTATGAATATAAAAGCAGTAGCGTCGTAGTAATCATTTAATTCTCCTTTTGATATAATGAAAATGGTCGGCTAACCAAATTCAATCAAAAGGAGGATTAAATGAAAAAACTAATGACTGGAAAAGATGTAGATGAAAGCAGTTTATCGCATACAAAATGGAATTGTATGTATCATATTGTTTTTATCCCAAAGTATCGTAGAAAAAGTATATATGGAAAGCTGCGAAGAGATATTGGGACATACTTACGAAGATTATGCGATTATAAAGAAGTGGAAATAATAGAAGCAAATGCATGCATCGATCATATACATATGCTTGTAAAAATGCCACCTACGTTGAGTATATCACAATTCATGGGATTTCTAAAAGGTAAGAGTGCATTAATGATATTTGATAATCACTCAAATTTAAAATATAAATTTGGACAAAGAACATTTTGGGTAAAAGGATATTATGTAAGCACAGTTTGATTGAATAAAAATACAATAAAAAACTATATAAAAAATCAAGAGTTAGAAGACAAAATTAGTGATTTAAGAAATATAAGAGAATATCAAGACCTTTTTAATGGTGTGTAGGTATTGAAGGCAGTTGGCCGACTAAAAAAGGCTCCATGTGGAGCCTGACAGTAATATACCCTTTTAGGGTTTCTTAAAAACCACTAGTTGAACTAGTGAATTTTTATTTATCTTATCAAAATATTTCCAGGGAAATAATTTAATAGAAATAGTTGATGTTTCACGTGAAACGTAATGAGTTTTAATAATTTTTTTGTTTTTATATGAATTATGCATATCAAAATATTTCCCGGGAAATAATTTAACAGAAATAGTTGATGTTTCACGTGAAACATAATGAGTTTTAATAATTTTTGTTTTTATATGAATTATGCATATCAAAATATTTCCCGGGAAATATTTTGATGACATTTATTAAAAAAATACTGTTATTCTTTAATAAATGTTTACTTTTTTATTTATTTATATTAAAATAAGTTTGTGCAATGAAAGTGATTGAAATAGGTCAGGATTGGAAAATAGCAGCCTTAAAATCCTCCTTTCATGTGCACTTTTTTCTTTTTTGGAGGAATTATGAATAAAGAATATATGGACTTAGCTTTTTTTTATGCGGAAAAGGCTTATAATTTGGGCGAAGTTCCAATTGGCGCAGTTATTGTAAAAGATGATAAAATTATTTCTTATGGATTTAATTTAAAAGAATCTAATAAATCTGTTTTAGAACATGCTGAGATTATTGCAATAAGAGAAGCTTCTAAAAAAATAGATAATTGGAGATTGGATGGATGCTCAATTTATGTTACGTTAGATCCTTGCCCTATGTGTGCTAGTGCAATTAAACAATCTCGTATTTCGTTTGTTTATTCTGCTTTAGAAAATTTGGATAAAGAAAATTCTCAATTAATTCATAAAATATTTGAAAATAATACTACAAATCCTTTTGTTTCTTTTGAATCAAATATTGATGTTGAACGTTCAAAAAAAATATTAAGTTCTTTTTTTAAAAAACAAAGAAATAAATGAAAATCTTTCTTTGATTGTTTATATTTGTATTATAATATAGTTAGGAGGCTTTTATATGTATCATGCTTTATATAGAAAATACAGACCTAAAAACTTTAACTCTGTTGTTGGTCAGGATTCTGTTATAAAAACTTTAAAAAATTCTATTATTAATCAAAATTTTTCTCATGCTTATATGTTTTTTGGCCCAAGAGGTACTGGAAAAACTTCTGTGTCTAAAATTTTTGCTCGTAGCGTTAATTGCTTAAGCCCAGAGGATGGTTGTGCTTGTGGTAATTGTGATAGTTGTAAGTATTCTTTTTCTAAAAATTGTATTGATATTATTGAAATAGATGCTGCTTCTAATAATGGCGTGGATGAAATTAGAGAATTGAAAAATAGAATTTCTTTAGTTCCTAGTGAATTAAAATATAAAGTGTATATAATTGATGAAGTACATATGTTATCTATTGGGGCTTTTAATGCCTTATTAAAAACATTAGAAGAGCCACCAGAACATGCAATTTTTATTTTAGCTACTACTGATCCTCAAAAAGTCCCAGAAACAATTGTTTCTAGGTGTCAGTGCTTTTCTTTCAAAAGATTGTCTTCTAATATTATTAAAGAAAAATTAGATTTTGTTTGCAAGAAAGAATCTATTGATATTGATCTTGAAGTTTTGGAGGGAGTTTCTTTATTATCTGATGGTGGATTGCGAGATGCCCTTGGTTTATTGGATATGTTGATTTCATATTCTGATGGTAGAATTACGATGGATTGTTTTACTGAAGTAAATGGTATGATTTCTACTGAACAATTAAGTCGATTTGTTAAAAATGTATTAGATGGTGATATTGTTTCCATTTTAACTAGTATTAATAATTTTGAAAATAGTGGAAAAAATTTAATTCAAATTTTTACTCAGTTATTAAATTATACAAGAAATTTAATTGTTGATTATTATTTAAATAAGACTAGTTTGCCTTTTTCTGTTGATTTATTACAGAAATTTGCTAATAATTTAAATGAAAAAATGTTTGAAATAAAAAAGAGCTCTAATGCAAAAATATTTATGGAAATGTTTTTTTTGAAATTTATAAATGATTACATTTTGTCTTCTTCTATTAACAAAGTAGAGCAAGTGAAAAAAAATGAAATAACTTTTGAAAATGGTGAAAAGATATTATCAAAAGATGCTGAAAAAAAAGAAGAAGTAAGTATCAATGCTCTGAAAGACGAAAAATCTAAATTATTAATGATTGAAAAAAAAGATGCTTCTTTTAATAATTTTGAATCTGAGGTATTGAATATTGCTGAGATTATGCGGGTTCGTGTTAATAATACTTTGGCTCTTGCTAATAAAAAATTATTGTCTGATGAAATTGCTAAATTTGAAAAACTAAAAGATTTTACTTTTGATCAAGAAATTGGTTATATTGCTTGTGCATTATTAGACTCAACTGTTAGAGCTGTTAGCGAAGAAAATATGATTATTAGTTTTGAATATAATTCGAATGTAAAACAGAATTTACTTGTTCTTGACAAGATTATGGATGTTTATTTTAAAGTAACTAATTCCTATAAAAAGATAGCTATTATTACTGATGAAGAGTGGAATAAATATAAAAACGAATATATTTTAAATTTAAAAAGTGGTATAAAGTACAAAGTAATTGAAGAACCAAAAGAAGTGTTGGAAGAATCAAAAAATGATGATATAATATCTAATAGTGCAATTGAACTGTTTGGTGATGTTGTAGAAATTGAATAAAGGAGAGTTGTTTATGAATAATATGCAAGCTATGTTAAAGCAGGCTCAGGCTTTACAAAAAGATATGCTGAAAGTGAAAAAAGAAATAGATGAAAGTGAATTTGTTGGCGAAAGTTCTTTAGTAAAAGTAACTTTAAAGGGAACAAAGGAAGTAGTTGACGTAGAAATTGATGCTAATTCTTTGGATTCTGATGATATTGAAGCATTAGAAGATATGTTGATTGTTGCTATTAATCAAGCAAATAAAAAAATTGATGATATGACTGAAAGAAAAATGGGTAAATTTGGCTCTATACCAGGTTTATTTTAGAAATTTGTATGTATCCTGAAAGTATTAAAAATTTAATAGACTCTTTTAAATGTTTTCCAGGAATAGGTGAAAAAACAGCAGAAAGACTGGCTTTTTCTGTTTTGGATTTGGAAGAGGAACAAATAAAATTTTTTTCTTCAAGTCTTTTAGATGTTTCAGATAAAGTCCATAAATGTGCTAAGTGTAATACTTTAACTGATAGTGAGCTTTGTTATATTTGCTCTGATTCTACTAGAAAGTCTGATGTTTTATGTGTTGTAGAGGATTCTAAAAGTGTGTTTTTGTTTGAAAAATTTGGCATATTTCATGGAAAGTATCATGTTCTTAATGGCCTGATTTCTCCTTTGGATGGGATTAACCCTGAAGATATAGGTATTGGGAAATTGTTGGATCGTATTCATGATGAAAATTTTGGAGAAATTGTATTTGCTTTTAAACCGAGTTCAGAAGGGGAAATTACGACATTATATATAAAAAGAACTTTAGAGAATTTGGGCATTAAAATTACGCAATTAGCTAGTGGTGTTCCTATAGGTGCTGATATGGAATATTTAGATAAATTAACACTTGAGAGAGCTATGAATGATAGAAAAAGTATTGAATAATTTTTTTCTTTCTTTCATATTTATTAGTGGTGATTTTTATTAATTTTGTAAAAAAAATATTAAAGAAAGTAATTGTTTCTACGTTTTTTCTTTATTTGTTTAATATAGTGTTTGATTCATTTAATCTAATAATACCAATTAACTTATATACTATTTCTATAACTTCTTTATTAGGCTTTTTTGGTTTTGCTGGTCTTCTTATTTTTAAATTTATTTTTTTGTGAGGATGTTATGGATGAAATATCATTAATTAAGAAAAAATATATTAATTATATTGATAATGTTGTGAAAAATCATAAAATTTTCCATGCTTATTTATTTGAAGTTGGGAACTATGATAATGATTTTCAATATATTCTTGATTTTATAAAAATGATTTTAACAGATTGTTTGTATGAAGAAATAAATAAGAGTAATAATCCTATTTTTTATTTGATTGATAGTGGTACTTATTTAGATGTTCATATTATAGAGCCTGATGGTAATTTTATTAAAAAAAATCAGATTTTAGAATTGCAGAAAGAATATAAAAATAAATCATTATTAAATGGAAAAAGAATTTATATTATTAAGCATGTTGAAAAAATGAATTTATCTTCTGCTAATACTATGTTAAAATTTTTAGAGGAACCAGAAGAAGACATTATTGCTTTTTTAGTTACTGAAAATCGTTATTCAGTTATTGAAACCATTTTGTCTAGATGTCAGATTGTTACTTTAAAAGATAGTGATATTTCATTTTATATTAATGATAATATTTTAAGTTTGTTAAAATGTGTTATTGATCCTCATAGTTTTTTTATAAATTATAAAAATATGATTAGTATTTATTCTGATAAGACTATTATTTTAGATGATTTGAAACTTGTAGAAAGTATTATTATTACTGTTATAAATGATAGATATAAAATTACAAATATATTGGATAAAACTGTTGTTTCCTTTTTTAATAATATTGATGATAATAGTCTTTTAAGTAAAATATCTATCTTAGAAGAAGAATTGACTAAGCTTGATTTTAATGTAAATTATAAGTTATGGCTTGATTCGTTATTTTCTAAATTGATTATAGGAGGTTAGATATCGTGATGGATGTTGTGATTGTGAGTTGTGATGAAACTAAGAATGTTTACTATTTGTCTCCAAATTCTTTATCTTTAAAGAAAAATGATTTTGTTGTTTTTGAAACAGAAAATGGATTGTTGACAGGTCATATTTGTAAAGAATTATATAAAGAAAAAGAAAAAAATTTGCTCTTACCTTTATTTAAAGTTCTTCGAGTTTTAGATACAAAAGATATTGAACAGTATCAAAAAAATAAAAAAGAAGCATTGGAAGCATTGAATCAAGCTAAGAAAATTAATCAAAAGTTGAATCTAAATATGAATTTTATAGATGCTTATTATTATTTTGATAAATCACAATTGTTATTTTCTTTTTTAGCAGAAAATCGTGTTGATTTTCGTGAACTTGCTAAAAAGCTTGCTAGTAAATATAAAACAAGAATTGAGCTTCGTCAGATTGGTGTTCGGGATAAAGCAAAGAAAATAGGTGGATTAGGCCCCTGTGGATTGTTTCTATGTTGTA
>OCVV012865069.1_pt1 | contig 14416 bp, 13 predicted proteins | sample 1539721 | NCBI WGS metagenome assembly OCVV01 (sample SAMN02144230, study PRJEB22623) | gut metagenome | biome: sheep rumen | host: Ovis aries | place: New Zealand
TCCATTATATGACTTTTGTTAAATTGAATCTTCGACGATTTCCCAATAGCCATTTCTTTTACCATTCACTCTACGTAGAATGTTCTTCTCTTGCAACGCTATGGTAATTGATTTGACGGTTCGCTCTGACTTTCCAATTTCAGCAGCAATCTCTTTTTTGGTAGCAGATGGATTCTTTTGCACTATGCGAAGTAGAGCGACTTCTTCCAAAGTGCAATTTTTGCACTTTGGGGGTAGTTCTTCGCCAGCTTTTGCACTTTGAACTTCGTGATTTGCACTTTGGGATTTAGTTTCGTTCTCAACTTTGTTCCAATCAACGTGCATAATCCTGTTTCTGAGGTCATGTTCTTCTCCAAGCAACATACTGCGAAATTTTCGTAATTCCCTACGATACAGGCAGCAATCTCTCTATTACCTCCACATCTGCTGGTAGCCACTTCACGCTTGTCAGTTCCTCCCTTCCGAGCCACTTGGCTGCCTCATGCTCATTCAGGTGAAGCGAGTCTGTCAACAATGAGCACTTATAGCAGTGCATCACCAGATGAAACTTCGGGTAGTCGTATTCCACCGTACAAAGGAATTCATCCACGTTGATTTCCGTTGACAGTTCCTCGCGAATCTCACGCTTCAAAGCTTCCTCAGGCGATTCACCAGTTTCCACCTTTCCGCCAGGGAATTCCCACCAATCCTTCCACTCACCGTAACCACGTTGGGTTGCGAATATCTTATCATCTTTGCGGATAACCGCCGCTACAACTTCGATTGTTTTATGTTCTTCCATATCTATCAACCAATTGCTTTATACTGACTTGCAAAGGCATATGTCGCTTCTGACATAGGAGTATTAAGATGCCATACTATCTGCATAGGCATAGAGCCTTCCATACTCTTCATTGTCACTTGACCAAGGTATGTAAATCCCATTCTACACCCATAATCTGGATGGTCGACTTGCTGACGGACAAATAACAGCATGTTGTTTTCTCCATTACGATATGCTTCAGCTTCGCGGCTACCCTCTCGAACACGATTCTGCGTTTCCCAATGGAAGAATTCGCGATTCTGTGCAAAATCTTTGTAGGCTGTCGTTGAACCTTCCTCGCGTTTCTTAATGATATCAACGTACATAGCTTCAAGTTTTATTGGCTTCAATCGTTCTACTCCCTCACGAGACGGTGATTTTCTTTCAAGTGTTGAAAGGCCCAATGCGGCTTGAATCTGTGCTTTGGTATAGACACCATGCAAGCGCAAAGGATTCCAATCGTTATAAACAGAATTGTCTTCTTTTTCAGGTGCAGAACATCTGTCACGTAGGAATCCTATAACCTCTTTTATCTCTTGTACGAACAATTTATCATTTGACAAGTCCTGAAACATCTCTGCAATGCTTGCATAACCACCTGCAGTATCAAAGAGATCATAATAAAACATTACAGCACAGCGTCTTTCTTTTTCTGTTAAGTCTTCCGTTGTACACTTAAATCCACATTCAGCAAACTGCAACAATTGAGTGAAATACGAATACGAATCCGTCGCGAGCCATTTTTTAGTAACAGCAAACTTTATGTTTTCCACATGAGGTGAAACGCCATTCCGTACTCCAGCGACCTGACATAGTTCTCCCCAAGTCAGCGAACCATAAATTTTGTGGAAAGGTATATGACTATAAGCGAGGAATCCACTCAATGAGAACGTTTCTTTGTTGGCCTCATAGTATGCCGCAATTTCCTTGATGATACGGTTCTTGTTCAAACTACGGAGATACCCTTCTATATTGGCAATAATCTCCTCTTTAGCTTTCTCTTCGAGGATAATCTTACAACCAAATGGGGCATTTTGGAATCCTTCTTTTATTTCGGTAAGAATAGAGCGCGAATGACGTCCAATAAGCGATTCAAAGCGTTCCTTGTAGCTAAACTCTGCTCGTGAGTGCCCAACAAAGTCAAGAACCGTAAGATGGTCTTTATCTTTATGCAGACGGAGTCCGCGTCCAAACTGTTGCAGAAACACAGTAGCACTCTCTGTTGGTCGCAAGAAGAGGACAGTGTCTATCTCAGGAATGTCTACACCCTCATTGAAAAGATCAACTACAAAGAGATAATTGATGACACCCGTTTGCAATTGTTTCTTCACTAGTCGACGATGGTAATCACCATCATCACTTGTTAGTACAGACGTTTTCAATCCAGCCAAAGTAAACTTTGCATTCATAAATTTGGCATGTTCTTTATCTACACAGAAACAAAGGGCGCGTACCTTATGCAGACGACTATTGCCAATGTATTCTTGCATCTTCTTCAATATGAGCCCCGTGCGGAAATCATTCTGGGTATAGATGTGCGATAATTCTGCTACATCATATCCATGACCACTCCATTTCACCTCTGACAAATCAACATTGTCAGGAATGCCATAATAATGGAAAGGTGCGAGCAAACCCGCATTCAAGGCAGCAGGAAGACGAATTTCTGCCGAAATGTGGCCATCAAAGAAAACCGTAATATCTTCTTGCTCGTTGGTACGTTCTGGCGTTGCCGTAAGGCCCAGCAGAATCTGTGGCTTGAAGTATGTCATCAGTTTGACATATGTCGGAGCAACAATATGATGCACTTCGTCCACTACCATGTAATCGTAATAATCCTTCGTCAGTTGAAGACTATCTATACGATTGCGCAACGTGTCCTTACTCGCAAACACATGTTGATAACTGGTCGGCTCATTATTACCGTCCCATACGCTACCAAAGTTAGGGTCGTCTAGTACGATGCGGAATGTACGCATCGCTTGCGTCAATATCTCCTGTCGATGGGCAATAAAGAGGAAATGACTATCGGGATGTGATTCACGATAGCGTTTGAAGTCAAATGCTGCTATGACTGTTTTACCCGTACCCGTTGCAGCAACTACCAGATTACGATAATGACCATGTATGTTGCGTTCTACATCAAGTTTCTCAAGAATCTCTTGCTGATAATCTTTAGCACGCATCAGATCGAGTGCCGAGAAATCAAGCAAAGGTGTTTCCCAATCGGTCCCTAGAGCTTTCCGCAGTCGTTCATCGCTCACACCAGGAATAAAGGCCTCAAACGTCTCATCACACCAATAGGCCTCAAACGAATTGCGAACTTCTTCAATAACCTGTGGCAGTTCAAACTGTGTAGCCTTGAAGTTCCATTCTTTACCATCTTTCAATGCATAGCGAGACAGGTTGCTCGAGCCAATGTAAGCGGTATGAAACCCCGAGTTACGCAAAAAGATGTAAGATTTGGCGTGCAGACGATCCTGCGTCCCATCATACGAAATCTTTATTTCTGTATTGGGCAATGTAGCCAACCTTGCGATTGCATCATAATCCGTAGCACCAGTATAGGTCGTTGTGATAATGCGTAAATGTTTGCCAGACTGTGTAAACATCTTCAAGCTATTCCACAACAGGTTCAATCCGCTCGTTTTGATGAACGAAACGACCCAGCATATTTCATCCGCACAAAGTATCTCCCTATTCAACTCGCTCTCCATATCGACGGGGCTCTGACCGCCAAAGAACAAGGCGCTTCTACTCAAGGTGGTAACGGGCGTAATAGATCTAAGATGCTCTTCTATATCAGGATATTCACAATTCGTACGGTCAACAACAGCTGTAAGAATGCTCTTTTGTGCATCAATCAAATCCAGTTCCGTATCTTCTACATTGAACTCACTGCCCAACATCTTGATAACACAGTTCACGAACTCTGTATATTTTTCAGATTCCTGTTCCTCCGGCGTTCCAATAAAGGCAACCTCTATCAAATGCTGAAGATACTTGCTTAGTATGTGCACTGCATCGTCTTTGGTTATTTGCTTTTTGCCTATATAGAAACGATTAGCATCCACATTCTTCAATTTCAAATGAAAGAGTCGGTTGATAATCTGCTCGTATATCCCGGTGTTAATAATGCAGTCTTTCATAGGTATCATCTATTCTTTATACATTATTTATTCAACTTTATTTCCTATAGCAGGAAATATTCATTCCACTTTCTTTGTTTTCAACACAATCCACTTTACTCATCAAGTATTTTGTTTCACGCAACTCCTTTTACAAAAGGGCGTCCACGCTCAGCCAATTGCTCTTGACTTGGGACGCTATTCTATAATTAACAACGAACTATGGTTCAGCCTGTGGCTGTATGCCTTTATTCTCTTTTGTCATTGCTTGAGCTGGTCTCTTCCTTTTCAGTTTGTTTCCAGTGCTTCATCATAGATGTTATTGAATTTGCGGGCTATGGCATCGTAGGAGTATTTCCGAGCGCGACTACGCAGTTGTTCCGGAGGGAAGTCCTGGTGGTGGTCCAACATCCAGTCTATCTTCTCCGTCAGGGCATCTACATCGCCCGGTTCGACAGTCACTCCGTTGAGGTGTTCTTCGTCTTCTTCCGCAATGCCGACGCGACTTGAAACCCAGGGTTTGCCGCACGCCATCGTTTCTTGCAGGACAATCGCCGCTGTCTCGTAGTTGGAGAAGAGCAGGAAGAAGTCGCTGCGGTCCATGTATTCCTTGACCTGGAGAGGTGTCTGTTCGCCCTTGAAGTCAAGGAGATCCATGAGTCGCAGTTCCTCCGCACGGGCTCGGATGGTCTGATAGTCGAATCCAGTCCCAATCAGGACCAGCCGGAAGTCCTCGCGCTTCTTCCTCAAGCGGCGGATAGCCTCAAGGATGCCGCTTACGTTCTTCGCCTTATCATAGAAACTGGAGACGTGCAGGATGGTCTTCCTGTCATTCGTCACAGGGGCAGGGACAGAGAAGAAGAAATCGTCGATTACATTCTCTACCACCTCATAGCGGGCTTGAATGCCGCATGAACGCATAGCTCTTTCCAATACGGACGAAACGGGCATTACCTTACTGGCATGTCGGGCAACCAATTCGGTCGTGAATCGACGCAGCACCCCTCGGTATTCAATGGGCGTGGACAGGTAGCGTGTCCAGTGTTCGGTGATGACGTAGGGGATGTGGAGGATTTTTTTGGTCAGAAAGGCAATCACTCCCCAGCGTGTCAGTACGTTGACGTGAATGATGTCCGGACGTCCTTCCTTCCTGAATGCGGTACGCAACAGGCAGAATACGGCAGCGAGGAAAAACACGAGGTTGATCGCCTTGCGCAGTACCGGGAGGGTGGACGCATGGTAATAGAGCAGATACTCATGGACTCCTTCGTATTCGTTGGTCTCCAGATGGAGAGGGGAAAAGAGGGGAACGCTGACATCCGGACGCGTATAGACAACGCTGACATCGTTGTCTCTCGCCACGGCGGCAGCGTGCTTTCGCACGAACAATCCCATCATGTTGTCGTATCGATCCGGATACCAGACCGTTGTGAACAGTATTTTTCGCCTTTGTCGCATGAGTCTGTCGGTACTCAAAATCCAAGACCATAAAAATACAAAAAAAACGGTATGAAAGAAAGAGGGGCGTAATCTTTGAGACAGGGTGGGCGTCGCAGAATTGATCCCGTGTGGCATATCTGCAGACACTTTGTTTCTTATTCCTAAAAATAGTTTTACATTTGCACCGTTTTTCATTAAAAAGGATATCAGCAAAAATGAAATACGGTAAAAAGAGTGTCTGTCTGTGGATCGCCTGCCTGTTGTCGTTGGCGAATGTCACCTCACAGACGACCGCAGAGAATGGGAAAGGGATAGTGACAAGCACAGTCAGCACGGAGTCATCAGAGCCGTCTTCAGCATCGGTTCCTGCGGATTTACAAGCTCTCTCAAAGGACCTTCTGACTCGTCTGAAGGTGCACGGATATGCACAGGGAGGGTTTACCTACAACCATAGCGGAGGTAAGGACATGAACACGTTTGACATGAAGCGGGTGCTGTTCTGGGTTGACGGAAACATCACCGACCGCTGGTACTTCCTCTTCATGCACGACTTCTCCAGTGTGGTGCAGGAGTACTATACTGATTACCGCCTTACGAACAAAAAATGGCTGACGGTACGCTTCGGACAGTTCAAGAACGGGCTTTCCTATGAGAATAAATTGTCCCCAACCTCAATGGAGGCGATCGATGTCTATTCAGAGGGAGTCACCTATCTGACCGGATGTGGAAGCGACCCCCTGCTGGGCGTGCAGTATGGCCGAGACCTCGGACTGGCACTTTTCGGAGAGACGCCTAACGGGAAACTCTATTATGAATTGGAGGTGATGAACGGACAGGGCATCAACAAGAAGGACGGGAATCCCGAAAAGGACTTTATCGGACGCTTGGAGGTCCGCCCCATGAAGGGTCTCAACATCGTAGCTACGGGACAGCTGGGCAGGGGACATGCCGTCAATACGTCTCTCTATAACCCGGACATAGCCATCGGTCAGAACTACCGACGTGACAGGTGGACTGCCGGTTTCGACTTCAAGTCGAAGCGGTTCAATGCACACGGTGAATACCTGGAAGGGAAAGACGGCGATGCCACGAGCCGAGGAACGTACATCACCTGCAATATCCCATTGGGACAGACGAAGTGTGATCTGGTCGGTTCCTATGACTACTTCAATTTCAATACGGATCTGGGGATGGAACAGCACAAGGCTATTGCCGGATTCCAGTACTGGTTCTATGAGAAATGCCGTTTCCAGGTGCAGTATGTATATAAGAACGCATACGTGCAGGACGGAGTGTTCCGGCACGGGGCGAACCACGGCATTCTGTGTCAGATGCAGATCAGGGTTAACTAAAACATAAAAGAAACAGAAGATGGTAATCAAGATTCTCCTTACTGTTGTATTTCTCATCGTGACCGTATGGGTGGGGGTGTACTCCCGGAAGCAGGCCAAGAACGTGGACGGATTCGTCCTGGGAGGGCGGAATGTCGGCCCGTGGCTTTCGGCTTTCGCTTTCGGAACCAGTTATTTCTCGGCGGTGGTCTTTGTCGGCTACGCTGGGCAGTTCGGCTGGAAGTACGGTCTCTCCAGTTCGTGGATCGGTATTGGCAATGCCATCATCGGCTCGTTGCTGGCTTGGATCGTGCTGGGCCGACGGACCAAGCTCATGACACAGCATATCAAGTCGCGCACCATGCCGGACTTCTTCGGAACGCGATACGGAAATCAGGGACTGCGCATTGCGGCATCTGTCATCGCATTCGTATTCCTTATCCCCTATACAGCAGGGGTCTACAGCGGTATCTCCAAACTTTTCGACATGGGATTCCATATCCCGTACGAGTACTGCATCATAATCATGGCCCTGCTTACCGCCGTCTATGTGATACTCGGCGGCTATAAGGCGACGGCTATCAACGACTTCATTCAGGGCCTCGTCATGCTGGGAGGCATCGTGACCGTCATTGCCGTTGTACTCAACAGTCAGGGAGGCTTGACAGAGGCTTTCCACAGGATGCAGGAGGCGCAGCCTACCGCTCATGATCTGGAGAGTCCGCTTTACCGTTATTTCCAGCCTGGCGACTTCGCTTCGCTATTCGGACCTAATGCCTTGAGTCTGCTTGGCGTCGTCGTGCTGACGTCGGTCGGCACATGGGGACTTCCGCAGATGGTCGGCAAGTTCTATTCCATCACCGACGAGAGTGCCATCAAACGCGGTACGGTCATCTCGACCGTGTTTGCCCTGATTGTGGCAGGAGGATGCTACTTCCTCGGCGGATTCGGAAGACTCTTTGGCGAGCCGGCATGGAACGAGATGCGCAACAACTATAAATTCGACGATATCATCCCTACGATGCTGAACACGGCAGTCACTTCCGATTTTCTTATCGGACTGGTCCTGGTGCTGGTCCTTTCGGCATCCATGTCCACGCTGGCCTCCCTGGTGCTGACCTCGTCATCGACCATGACCCTTGATATTATCTATCGTGACAAGCGTGCCGATGCTGACGAGGTGAAGGGAGGTGAGATTGACGATGAGGTGGCAGAGAAGAAGGAGCGCAGGAAGGTGGTCGTGATGAGGATGTTGATTCTCTTCTTCATTGTAATCTCCGTTCTCATCGCTCTTAACCCACCGACCTTTATCGCACAACTCATGGGTATCAGCTGGGGAGCCTTGGCAGGAGCATTCCTTGCACCGTTCCTTTTGGGTCTCTATTGGAAGGGGGTTACCCCTTATGCCGTGTGGGCTTGTTTCGTATGGGGAGTGGGCTTTACGATGTTGAATATGCTACTGGGTAACCCTATCAACCCTATTGACTGCGGAGCATTGGCAATGGTCGGAGGATTTCCGGTCGTACTGTTGGTGAGCCTGTTTACAAAGAGATTGCCGAAGGCCAAGTTGGATGCCATCTGGAAGTGTTATAAGTAATAAGGGGCGACACTGTTATTCGGAAGAATAGTATAAAAAGGCAGACGGTTCATGTCATTCATGGCTGTCTGTTTTTTTTGTCCTGTAGAGTTTGCGTTTGTCTTGTTTTACAAGACATTTTGGGCGGCACCTCGGGATAACAAATAAATTTGTTCTCCTCTCGGTTTGCTCCAAAATTGGACGGGTGGGTGGGTGACGCTCCTACGGAGTTCTATATGGTCGAACGTTAGTTTGCAGGGACTCCGCCCTTTGGGCTCCATCCCTGCCTGTATTATAACGTCCCTATGGGACTTTGCGTTTGTCTTGTTTCACAAGACATTTTGGGCTATGCGTTTGGGTGGGTGGGGAGTGTTTGGCTATTCGTTTTTCAGCAGACCGTTGATGACGGCGGAGGCGCAGAAGCAGCCGAAGGCAGCAGGCATGTAGGAGATGGAACCGACGTTGGAGGCTTTGTTCTGAGAGTCTTCTTCAATGATGGCTGATCTGTTGACAGGTTCGGCAGAGAAGACGGTCGTAATACCGGTTGTGACACCCAGTTTATGTAACTTCTTGCGAATATGAAATGCCAGATGGCAGTGATGAGACTGAGCGATGTCGCAGATCTCAATCCTCTCGGGGTGGAACTTGCCGCCCGTCCCCATGCAGCTGACGATGTGCTGGTGGTTCTGAACGGCATAGTAGAGGAGAAAAACTTTCGGAGAAAGGGTGTCTATGGCATCCACGACATAGTCGAATGGTTGGTTCATCAGGTCGATGATGGCCTGGTCCCGCAGGAAATCGTTTCGGACATGCAGGCGGATGTCAGGGTTGATGTCGCGGATGCGCTCTGCCATTACTTCTGCTTTCGAGCGTCCCTGGGTGCTGTGCAGGGCAATCAGCTGTCGGTTCATATTACTTGGCGAAACCGTGTCGCCGTCCACGATGGTGAGTTCGCCTATGCCGGCACGTACCAGTTGCTCGGCAACGTATCCGCCGACTCCGCCCAGTCCCACGACGAGGACATGGCTATTGGATAACTTAAGGAATCCTTCTTCGCCAAGGAGCAGACGTGTTCGTTCTTGCCAATCGGAATTCATGAGGTACAATCTGTCTTAGAGTGTGAAACAACGGTTGAAGTTAGTGTGGATTTGTTCTTGAAGAACGGAGAGAGGGATCTGTCTCCGCAGGGCAACGCAATGGTAGATTTCCTTGATGGAAACATAGGAGGTGTCGGTTTCCAGGAAGAGGAGTTCCAAGGGGATGTGGGATAAAGAACGAGCAATGCGGCTTTCGTCCTTCAGCACGGCGGATCCGATGGAGAGGTAGAGTCCATGGCGGGTGAGTTGGGCGACCTCCTGGCCGTTGCCGTTGAATCCATGCAGAATCCAGGGTTGAGAGGGGCGGTCAGCCCTGTAATGTGCCAGGATGTTGTCGGAAGCATGGACGGCGTGAAGAATAAGAGGTTTGTGTATTTTCTCAGAAAGGAGTATGTGGCGGTTTAGGGAGTCCTCTTGCTGTGGCAGCGTGTCGGAGCGCAGTCGGTCAATGCCTGTTTCGCCGACGGCAACGACATTGGGGTGTGATGTATTCTGCTCGACCTTGCGGAACGACTGCTCAAAGGAAAATTCGGTTTGTGAAAAATCCCAAGGATGAATAGCCGTGGAGAAAAGTCCTTCGGAGGGTATGTCGGCATGGAAAGGGAGACACCTGATCTGCAGGACGTCGGGGGCAGAAGCCGCAGTATGAGTGTGTATGTCAATAAATGGAGTGTCCATGAGAGGAGGGGTCAGTCATCGGAATATTTCTTCAGCACGGTGCGATAGTTATTGAAGATGACCGAGCGAGAGGCGTATCCCAGGTATCGTCCGTCGGCATCAATGACCGGAAGGTTCCAAGCCTTGGTACGGTCGAAAAGTTCCATTGCCTGATCCATCGGCATATCGATGCGCAGCACGGCTGGCGGTACGGTCATGAAACGGCGCACCCGAAAGCGCGAATACAGATCGCGGCGGAAGATGATGTTCCGGATCTCGTCAATCTGGACGGAGCCGACGTACTTGAAATGCTCGTCAATGACCGGGAAGATATTGCGTTTCGACTTAGTTAATACCTGTGTAAATTCTCCGAGGGTCATGTCGGGGGAGAGGCACAGGAGGTCAGTTTCCAGCACGTTCTTCATGGACATGATAGTGAGTACGGCTTTATCTTTGTGATGGGTGATCAGTTCACCTTTCTGTGCGAGACGACGGGCGTAGAGTCCGTATTTCTCAAAAATAGAGATCGTGGCATAGGCGACGACGGACGTGATCATGAGCGTCATGAACAGGTGATATCCACCGGTGATTTCGGCAATGAGGAAGATGCCGGTCAGCGGTGCGTGCATGACGGCTGCCATTACGCCTGCCATGCCGGCAAAAGCAAAATTGCTTTGTGCGACGGGAATCCCCATCTGGTTGAGTAAGGTGGCGACCAACCATCCGGTCAGGCATCCGACGAAGAGGGAAGGAGCGAAGGTACCACCCGTACCACCGGCGCCGTTTGTCGCGGCAGTGGCTACAATCTTGAGAACCATAGTCAGGAGCACATAGAGGAAGAGAATCCAGATAGGCTTAAGAGAACTTGCATTCTCGTAGTGGTCGAAAAAGACGGATCCGTCCATGATGGAAGCCGGTGTGTCAGAGTTAAGCAGGATCTCGATCGTCTCGTAGCCTTCGCCATAGAGAGAGGGGAGGAAAAAGATGAGGACGGAAAGGGTCACACCACCAATTGCCAGACGAATATAGGGGTTCTTGACAGAGCTGAAGAACCGCTCGCAGATGCCTATCCCACGCACAAAATAGAGAGAGACGAATCCGCAGACCAGTCCGAGAATTATCAGGAGCGGAATGTGAGAAAGCAGGAAAGGCTCGAAGTGCTCAAATCGGAACAGAGTTGCCTTCCCCATGAAGAAGTAGGAGACTGAAGTGGCGGTAACAGAGGAAATGAGCAGAGGGAGGACGGACGTGGAGGTGAGGTCAAGCATGAGGACCTCCAACGTGAAAACGACTCCGGCGATAGGGGCGTTGAAGATGCCGCCGATGGCTCCGGAGGCTCCGCATCCGACGAGCAGCATCAGAGTTTTTCGGTCCATTCGGAAATACTGTCCAAGTCCTGAGCCGATGGCAGACCCAGTCAGCACGATAGGTGCTTCGGCACCGACGGAACCACCGAATCCAATGGTCATGGATGAGGCGACCAGAGAGGACCACATATTGTGGAGTTTGATACGTGCCTTTCGTTGTGACAACGCAAAGAGTACTTTGGTGATACCATGTGAGATATCGTCCTTGACGATGAAATGGACGAAGAGAGACGCGATGACAATACCGATGGCGGGGTAAACGAGGTAGAGGTATGAGAGTCCTGTCGTGGCGATGTTGTCAGTCAGGAATACCTTCAGTTGGAAGATGATGTTTTTCAGCAGAATGGCTGCTGCGGCGGTGATCAGACCGATGAGGAAAGCCAGGAAAGCGGTTGTCTTGCTTTTCCCGACCTTCTTTTCGCTCCATGATATGATGCGTTCGTGCGTGGATGCCATAGTCAGATTCCTTTCCCAGTGAGAATGGTACGAATGGTATAGATGATAATCTTGAAATCAATGGTCAGCGACCTGTTTTCCAGATAGAGGTAATCGAACTCTGCCCTTTTAAGCATTTGCTGGATGGTATTGGCATAGCCGAACTTGACCATTCCCCAGGACGTGAGTCCCGGTTTGACCTTGTAGAGCAATGCATAGTGAGGAGACAGCTTCTGCAGTTGTCTGGCAAAGAAATCCTGTTCGGGGCGGGGGCCGACGATGGACATTTCCCCTTTCAAGACATTCCAGAACTGTGGTAGTTCGTCGATTCGATACTTACGTATGGTATGTCCCCAGGGGGTGATGCGAGGGTCATTATCCACTGCCAGTTCACGTCCGCTTTCCGGACTGTCGTCCCAGATCATGGAGCGGAACTTATAGAGGACGAAGGGGTGTCCGTGGTAGCCGTTCCGAAGTTGTTTGTAGAATATGGGTCCAGGAGAAGAATGTTTGACAAGCAGGGCGGTCAGCAGCATCAAAGGGGAGGATAGGATCAGGGCGATGACTGAGACCAGGATATCGAAGATGCGTTTTGTATTCTGTTGCCATTGTGGCATGTTGCCTTGTGTCACGGACAGCAGTGGAGTGGAATAGATCGTATCGGTATGAACACCCCCGATGAGAATCTCATATAGCTCAGGCCGAAGAAGGATATTGACATTGTGATGAAACAGCTTGGTCAACAGTCGGTAGATCCCTTCCGTATTTTGTCCATCGGGAGCAATGATGACATTGCGAATGCCCAAATCCTGCAGGTAGAAGTCCAGGTCGTCCAATTCTCCGAGAGTCATGGTGCGGGGGACCGCTTTCTTTCCTCCCACGTAGATGAATCCGCAGATATTGTAACCCAGAGAATAGGTTTTCCGGTTCAGTTCCTGGTACAATCGTTTCGCATTGTTGCCCGTTCCGATGAAGAGGGTGTTGAATCCCAGCTTGCGGGAATGGATGCGAGAGGTGGCGCGTTGGGTGATGAAGAAACGTCCGATATAGGTCAGCAAGCCTTGGACAAAGATGAGAAATACGATGGAATGGTAGAAACCATGGAAATAGTTGAAGTTCTGGTATGCGATCTGTAGAAAAAAGAGGAAAAAGAGGATAATGCCTCCGATGGCGGTCACGGTAAGTGTTGTCAGCCACTCTGAGAGTCGTGATTTGAGAAAGGCTTTGTTGTAGAAGCCTGACATGTAATGCAGGAATCCCCATCCTGCGCAATAGAGAGGCAGAAAGAGGGTTAGCTGTCCCATCAGGTCGGTGGAGTCCCGGAACAAAGCCGGATAGAACAGAAATGCCATCCAAGCCAAAGCAGAGGCGCAACAGTCAGCGATGACATATTTCAGTGTCTGTCGTCGTTCGTCCTTCAGAGTGATGGGTTTTGCTATCGGATTGTTCGTTCTCATCTCACACACTACTTACGAATAATCTGAATCTCGTTGTTGATGCCTAACTTGATAATCGATGAGGCTTTTGCCGGAGTTCGGTCTTTCTGTCTGTACCTAACGATGTAGTCAACACTATTCTTGATCTCCTCGTCAATCTCGGCAAAGAACCGGGCAGTTTCCTGTCCGGAGATGTTGGCAGAGGTAGAGACAATAGGATGGCGTAATGTCTGGCACAGGCGGACGCAGAAGGGGTCGTTAGATAGGCGAAAGCCTGCGGAGCCGTCTTCGGCGATGAGAGAAGGTGCGATGTTGCGTGCATTCGGATAGATGATGGTCATCGGTCGTGATGCGGCATCCAGCAGATTCCATGTCATATCGGGAATGTCCACGTAATTACCGAGTCGTCCCGGTGCATCGACCAGGCAGAGCATGGACTTGCTTTCTTCGCGTTTCTTGATCTGGAAGACGCGCTGAACGGCTTCTTCCATGGTGGCATCACAACCTAAGCCCCATATCGTATCGGTGGGATAGAGAATGATGCCTCCCTTGCGCATTGTATTTACGGCATTACGTATGTCTTCCTTAAAATCTTCCATTTGATCTTTTTTTTGCTTTTGTGGAGAGTCAGGGGATTCACAGAATGCCCCAAAGAACGTAATGTTCCATACCTCAAAAAAAAAGGTGTCGCTAAGATACATTAAAAAAACTTAGGAGAGATGTAGAGTCCTTCTTTTTTGGTATTCATAAGACCTCTGTGAGGGAGTTTGTAATATGCGTTGAACCGTGTTAAAAAAGAAAGCGGCCTTTCCCTCGCTTGGGCGGCCACTTTCCCCTTTACAACATGAAAAAAAAGAATTTTGCAGGGCAAATATAGACACTTTTTCTGTATTGTCAATTCCGTTCCTTAAAATTCTCATGATAATCCCCTTTTTTATTATGCATTCTGTCTTTTCAGACGGACATCGGAAGTGAGTGAATGAAAGAGACGGGAAAAGAAAAAAGGGATGACAAAAAACTTATCATCCCTTTTTTCAATGTTTATTCTCTACTCTCTTTATTTCGAGAGTTTCTTGGAGACGGTCTTGCCCTTCGAGTCAACGGCGACAACGATGAACTGTTGCGGAGCCACTGTCACATCGATGGC
>OCVV011349280.1_pt1 | contig 14415 bp, 12 predicted proteins | sample 1539721 | NCBI WGS metagenome assembly OCVV01 (sample SAMN02144230, study PRJEB22623) | gut metagenome | biome: sheep rumen | host: Ovis aries | place: New Zealand
CATGATTTTTTCAGCTCACGAAATCCAAGAAACAGTTAATATGTTTATGCGGCAAAAGCTTGATGTCCGCGCAATTACTATGGGCATTTCTTTACGCGATTGTGCCTGCGAAGATGGTAAAAAAAGCCGTCAGAAAATGTACGACAAAATTATGCATCGTGCAGGAAATTTGGTAAAAGTCGGCCAAGATATAGAAAAAGAATTCGGTGTTCCTATTATTAACAAGCGAATTTCTGTTACACCCATTAGTCTTGTTGCTGAACCCAGTGGCGAATCTTCATATGTTGAATGGGCAGTTACGCTAGACAAAATTGCTAAAGAGTTAGGTGTCGATTTTGTAGGTGGATTTTCTGCTTTAGTGCAAAAAGGTATTACTCCCGGCGACAGAGTTCTTATTGATTCTATTCCCGAAGCACTGAAAGTGACTGAACGCGTTTGTTCGTCTGTGAATGTTGGTACTACTAAAAACGGAATCAACATGGATGCAGTAAAACTGATGGGAGAGACAATTAAAAAGACAGCAGAAGTTTCAAAAGACTGTCCTGTTAACGGTTGTGCAAAACTGGTTGTCTTTACTAACGCTCCCGAAGACAATCCCTTTATGGCAGGAGCCTTCCATGGTCCCGGAGAAGGAGACGCTGTTATTAATGTTGGTGTTTCTGGACCAGGTGTTATTCTTGCTGCAGCGAGAGAGTTCAAAGGGAAGCCCATTAATGAACTTGCAGATGGAATTAAAAAAATTGCCTTTAAGATAACTCGTATGGGTCAGTTAGTTGGTGCCGAAGCCGCTGCTCGTTTGGGTGTCGATTTTGGTATTCTTGATCTTTCTCTTGCTCCAACCCCTGCAGTTGGAGATTCCGTTGCTCGTATTCTTGAAGAAATTGGTCTTGAAGGTGCTGGTGCTCCTGGAACAACTGCTGCACTTGCTATGCTTACCGACATGGTAAAAAAAGGCGGTGTTATGGCAAGTACTAATGTTGGTGGTTTGTCTGGTGCCTTTATTCCTGTAAGTGAAGACGAGGGCATGATTAACGCAGTAAAGCAACATTCAATTACCCTCGAAAAACTTGAAGCTATGACTTGTGTGTGTTCTGTAGGACTTGATATGATTGCAATTCCTGGTGACACTCCTGCATCAACTATTTCTGGTATTATGGCAGATGAAATGGCAATTGGTATGGTTAACAATAAAACAACCGCTGTTCGTCTTATTCCTGCTCCTGGAAAAAAAGCTGGTGACTGGGTTGAGTTTGGCGGCTTGTTGGGTGGTGCTCCTGTTATGGATGTAAACACCTTTAGTTGTGAAACCTTTATAAACCGCGGCGGAAGAATTCCTGCTCCTATTCATTCATTCAGAAACTAATGTCTCAAACTGGGGAACTGTCCATTGCCTTTGTCTCTCAAGTTCCTCAGTTGTATGAAGCGTCTCTTGCTTTTTTATCTCAATACGAAAAAAGTGCTTGCGCTTTGTATGAAAGTCTTTTGCGAAAAGATAAACATCTGTATGTAGTCTTTCGTTCTTTTTTGCAGAGTGTAAGCATAGAAGGTTTGTTTTCGTTTAACGGAGAAACGATTCTTTGTCAGTTTAAAAATGCTTCTGCTCAATTGCGTTCTTGTCTTTCTGCTTTTTTTTCTGATGCAAAAGTTACCTGCCTTGCTGGACAAGATCAATCTGTAAAACTAATGGCAGAGGCTTTGAAAAACACAGCAAATGGTTCTGCTAATGAAGTGCGTACATTTATGCTTATGGAATGTAGAGCGCCTGTTGAAGCAAAACAAAAAGTTTTGGTAAGACTTGCAACAGAAGCAGATGAAGACTCTGTTTTACAAATGCACCTTGCTTTTTTAAAAGAAGAAGTTGCTCCTGCTTGGTTAAAAGAAACTATAGCGAATCGGGAAAGTCTTGAAAGGCGTTCTGTTCGGAGAAAAATTAGTCAAAAAGTTTTTCGTTTGATTGAACAAGAAGATTCAGTTTTTTGTCTTGCCCGTGTTGATGTTCAGACACCACATTATGTTCAGATTGCGGGAGTGTATACGAATCCTGCTTTTCGCAATAAAGGTTACGCAAAGTCTCTTGTCTGTCAGCTTACTAAAGAAATTTGTGCTTTAGAAAAAAGTGCAGTACTCTTTGTTGATGTAACAAATGAAGCTGCTTGTCATGTCTACCAGTCTGCAGGATTTGTTGCCTTTGACCGTTACCGCATTTGCTATTACAAGTAAATATTTTAGTTTACAAAAAAGAGTGTTCCCTTTTGTGAACCATCACACAATGCTTTTAACGCTGAACCTGTTTTGCAGTTTGCTAAAATAAGAGGAATGCCACTTGCGGTAGATTTTTCTGCCGCTTGAATTTTTGTTTCAATTCCGCCGGTACCAAAACTGTTAGTGCTTCCAATAGTTATGTTTTTACGCAGTTGTGCAATGTCGCCAACACTTTCAATAAGTTTTGCATCTTTGTTTGTTTTAGGATTGTCTGTATACACACCGTCAATATCACTGAACAAAACAAGTGCATCGGCACTCCATAAAATTGCAGTAAGAGCAGAAAGGTTGTCGTTGTCGCCAATGCTAAATTCTTCTGTGGTAACAGAGTCGTTTTCGTTAATAATAGGAACAACACCTTCATCTACCAAAGTAAAGAGTGTGTTTCTCATGTTGAGTGTGTGGTGGTAATCTTCAAAATCTTCTTTGGTAAGTAAAAGTTGAGCAACATGTAAGTTTTGATCTTTGAAAGCTTTGCGCCACTTGTCCATAAGTTCTACTTGCCCGATTGCACACAGAGCCTGGCGATAGTGCATGTCTTTTTTGTGAGCCCAACCGTTAATGCTTGAAAGGCCTGCAACTTGTGCACCTGATGAAACAATAATAATTTGTTTTCCCAAAGCAAGCATTGAAGCACAGTCTGCTGCAACTGCATTCATAAAAGGTAAGTTAATGGTTCCGTCGCTTTTTGCAAGAGAATTACTGCCAAACTTTAAGACGATTTTTTTTGCATTTTGCAATGTCTGCGAAACTGTTTGTTCACTCATCGTATGTTTCCGTCCCCATCAATCAAAAACTTTGTTGTGGTAAGAGCCTTTATGCCCATAGGTCCTCGTGCATGCAGTTTTTGTGTGCTTATGCCAAGTTCTGCACCAAAGCCAAATTCTCCGCCATCGGTAAAACGTGTGCTTGCATTTACATATACACATGCTGCATCTACTTGCGCTTGGAACATGCGTGCGTGAGAACGGTCATTGGTTACAATTGATTCACTGTGTTTAGTGTTGTGACTGTTTATAAAACAAATTGCTTCTTCAATGCTGTCTACAACTTTTAACGCAAGAGTAAAATCAAGGAACTCAAAACCAAAGTCTTCTTCTGTTGCAGCCTGAACATTTTGTGCCTTACACTTATTTAAAATTTCAAGACAGTAAGCGTCTGCTCTTACATTTACTTTCGAGTCAAAAGCTTTTGCCATAAGGGGAATAAATTCTTCTGCTACAGCGCGGTGAACTAAAATAGTTTCTATGGCGTTACAAGCACCAGGGCGTTGCATTTTTGCATTCTGAGCAATAGCTGCTGCCATAGTTACATCTGCACTTTGGTCTACATAGAGGTGACAAATTCCTGCTCCTGTTTGAATAACTGGAACGCGTGCATCTTGAACTACGGTGTTAATAAGTCGTGCAGAACCACGTGGTAAAACAACATCAATTTTTCCTACAGCATTCAAAATGTCATGAACATCAGAGTGATCTGTACATTCGCTTAAAGCAATAGAATCTAACACTCCGTCAGAACCTGCTGAAGACAGTCCTTCCTGAATTGCTTGAACCAGTGCTTTGTTTGAAGCAAGTGCAGAAGAAGAACCTCTTAGTAAAATAGCATTACCACTTTTGTAAGCAAGCGAAAAAGCATCGACAGTAACATTAGGACGCGACTCGTAAATAATAGCAACAATTCCGAGGGGAACACGAACTTGACGAATCTGCATTCCCTGGGGAGTTTTCCAGCCAGCAATTTCTTCGCCAATGGGGTCTGTCTGCTGAATAATAACTTTTATGCTTTCGATAATTGAGTTGAATTTTTTTTCATCAAGAGCAAGTCGTTCAACCAAAGCTTCACTGGTTCCCTTTGCACGAGAAGAAGCAACATCTTGTGCGTTTGCTTCAAGAATTGTTTTTTTATGGGCAAGCAGTGAATCGATAACGCAAGAAAGAGCTCTGTTTTTTTGCTGTTCAGAATGAAGTGCAAGTGTGTCTGCTCCCTTGCGGAGTTTATTGCACAGAGAATCTATATCCATAGGAGCCTCCGAGTTGCTTTAGTAGTTAGCAAGAAAGTACATGCCCAGCATGATGGCAATTCTGCTTTTTGGTTCTGACCATGCTGCGGTGCGTGGAAGATTCTGCATGTACCACCAGAAGATTCCAAACTCTGGGTCGATGCGCAGTGCATATTCAGCAAACTCTTTGCTTTTTGTCTGCGAACCAAACATAAGGTACACTACATTATCTACTATGCTAAAAAACGGAGTATATGCTTTTTGGTAGCTGTGTGTTTCAAGGTTTTTGCAGAATTCGTTAAGCTGAAGTTGAACTTGGGCCTTTAAATCTTCATCAGATTTTTCTACCCACGTTTTTTGAATAAGCAGTTCCAAATTGCGCTGGAAACTGAGCGTTAACTTTTGGCCCATGCCTGTTTTTACATCTGCAATAGATTTGAACGGTTCGGATTCTCCAAATGCTTGAGAAACGGTAATTGCAGCGCTTACTGCTTCGTCGTCAGACTGTGTGTTAACTAACGTGTTCATTGCATCAAGAGCTTTTTTTTCTACGAACTGTTCGATTAAATTCCCTTCCATGGGTGCTATTGTAGTTTATTACATTTTTTTATTCAAGACGGCTCATAATTGCATGAAGATTTTTAAGCAAGTCGCCAGCATCTTTGGGTTCAAGTAAATTGTGACATGCCATTTGCTGGGGAATGTTTAAACATTTTTCGCGGAGTGCGTGTCCTGCTTGGGTAAGGGTAATGTAAACAGTGCGTTCATCTTGCTGACTTCTTGTTCGTTCAATAAGTCCCTGGCTTTCCATTTTTTTTAGAAGAGGAGTCAGTGTTCCCGAATCAAGATAGAGTTTTTTTCCTAAATCTTTTACCGTTACATTATCTTCTTCCCACAAACTTAAGAGGGTTATGTAGGAAGTGTAGGTAAGACCCAGCGGTTCAAGCAGGGGAGTGTAGCGGCGGATTATTTCCTTTGAACAAACATAAAGAGAGAAGCAAATTTGGTTTTCAAGTGCCAGTGGATTAAAATTCATGTTTTTACCTTTTTCAATTAAATTGTACACAATTATCTTGACAAAATCAAGCGTACAGTGTATATTAAAAGCATAAAGATTGTACACAATCTAATCTTATAAAATCGAGGTGCTACTATGACAATTTATGACTTTACCGTAAAGGCAATGGACGGAAGCGATGTAAAGCTTGATTCTTACAAGGGAAAAGTTTTGCTGGTGGTAAACACGGCAACAGGCTGCGGCTTTACCCCACAGTATGACGGTCTGCAGGACTTGTACGAAAAGTATCAGTCTCGCGGTTTTGAAATTCTTGATTTCCCTTGCAATCAGTTTGCTGGACAGGCTCCTGGTTCTGAGGAAGAAATTCATTCGTTCTGTACAGGACGCTATGGCATTACCTTCCCTCAGTTTGCAAAAATTGAAGTAAACGGCAAGAACGAGTCACCGCTTTACACTTACTTGAAAAAAGAGCAAAATGGTTTCTTGGGTTCAGCAATTAAATGGAACTTTACAAAATTTCTTGTTGCAAAAGATGGAACAGTAATCAATCGCTTTGCTCCCACTGATGCACCTGAAAAAATTGATGCTTATATCGAAAAAGCACTGGAGGCATAACATGACTTACACTTACAAGACAGAAAATACTTGTGCAACTCAGATTCAGTTTGACAAAGATGAAAACGGTGTGGTAACGAACATTGTTTTTACTAACGGATGTAACGGAAACTTGAAGGCCATTTCAAAACTGCTTGATGGCATGAAGGCTGAAGACATTAATGCAAAACTTGCTGGTAACTTGTGCGGACGTCGTCCTACTTCTTGCGCTGATCAACTTGCAAAGGCTGTTATGTCAGTGTAAAAAGTTTTGAAGAAAAGTGCACTAAAAAACACAGTGCATGTGGAAGACAGGGTATGCTAGTATTGTTCACGAGGTGAATATGAACTGCATCAACCCTGTTATCCGCGGATTTTATCCTGACCCCAGTATTTGTTTTGCGAATGGATTTTATTACCTTGTCTGTTCCAGTTTTGAATACTTTCCAGGACTGCCCCTTTTTAAAAGTGAAGATTTAGTTCATTGGAAAAGTTGCGGTCACTGTCTTACCCGTCAGAGTCAGCTTGATTTGCGGGGCGTTGAAGCTTCGGGTGGACTCTTTGCTCCTACAATCAGATATAACCCAAAGACAAAGCGTTTTTATGTTGTTGTTACTAATGTAAGCGGTAACTACGGAAATTTTTTTGTTTATACAGATAACATAGAAAGTGGCTCTTGGTCAGAACCAGTTCGCATTGCTCGTGGAGGTATAGACCCTTCGCTTTTGTTCGACGAAGATGCAACGTATTTCTTAAGTAATGGCACCGATGATTTTGGCGAAGAAGGAATTTCTCTTTGTCAAATAGATATTGAAACAGGCGCTGTTCTTTCTAAAGCAAAATGTATTTCTCGCGGATGTGGTGGGCGCTATCTTGAAGGTCCTCATTTGTATCACATTGGAGAATGGTATTATCTTATGGTTGCAGAAGGCGGAACAGAATACGGTCACATGGAATGTATGCTTCGTTCAAAAGACATTTGGGGTCCTTACCAAGCATGTCCGCATAATCCTATTTTGACAAATCGGAATTTAGGTGGATACCTTCACCAAGCATCTGGTCATGCAGATTTAGTTGAATCGCCAGAGGGACAATGGTTTATGGTTCACTTGGGTTTTCGTCAGATTGACCGTTGGCTTCCCTTTCATACGTTAGGTCGAGAAACATATCTTGAACCTGTTTTTTGGAAAGACGATTGGCCTCTTGTTGCCTCAGATGGAACCGCTCGCTCTCACTGGCAGCTTTCAAATATCAACGGAAAAACAAAGTGTGTGCTTTGTGAAGAACCGCAGTATCCTTCGTTTGAATGGAAGTTAGAAAAAGATTGTGCTTGTTATTTAAGACTTCCCGATTTTTCTGCATATAAGTTTACAGATAATGCAGTAAGTCTTCGTGCAGATGAACAGTTAGGTTCAGTGCAAACGGTAAGTTTTGTGGGTATGCGTCAGACAGAACACAAAGGAACAATGACTGTATGTGTTGATGTTTCCGAACTAAAAGAAAATGAAGAAGCTGGTATTAGTGCCTATTTAACTGAAAAAGATCATTATGTTATTTCGGTGAACAAAAAAGAAAATGTCTGTAGGGTAAGTGCGCGTCTTGTTATTGATGGCATGGAAATAAAGGGTAAGTCATTAGAACTAAGAGGAAACAAAGCGACCTTGCGCATTGACTGTCAGAATCTTTTTTACAATCTTTTAGTAAAAAACGATGAAGGAACTTTTGTTTCTTTGCAAAGTGCACATTCGAAATTTCTTTCAAGTGAAGTTGCCTGTGGTTTTACAGGAACTGTTCTTGCGCTCTTTTGTGCAAGCACAAGCACTACTGTTAACAGCGAGCGCGGTTGGGCAACTTTTAGTGAAAGTGTAAAGGACTAACTGCTCCAATTCCAGCACAATTGCAGTTAGTGCAAATTTTTTCACTCGCCTTTCCTCATTTCGCTAAGACGCAGTATTCGTTGATTTCGTGAACCTCTAAATGCAAGCGACAAATCTTTTTGTTCCTCAATGAAAGGACCGTCAACTAATACATCTATCATGTTTAAAAGTTCTTCGGTTACTTCGCAGTGCTGCTTTCCCTCGGGAGGAAGAAGGTCTGTTTCGTATATGTAGCCTGAATAAAACCAAATGTTTTTTTGAGGAAATGTTTCTCTAACTTTTTTGACAAAGGGGAACAGTGCTTTCTGATTTTCTATTTCAAAAGGTTCACCACCTAAGACGGTTAGTCCATTTATAAAGGGTGGCTCTAATGCTTTAAGAATTTCTTTTTCTGTTTCTTCAGTAAAGGGTTGTCCGTAGCAAAAGTCCCATGTGTTTGCATTGAAACAACCCTTGCAGTGGATGCGACATCCCGACACAAAAAGTGCAACTCGTACACCTTCTCCGTCGGCAATATCCATTTTTTTTATAGTTCCGTAGTGCATGGCAAACTACAGGTGAAGTACGCGCTCTTTTATTTCCTGAGTGCGTCCCTGGTTCCAGAACTGAGTGCCAATGTATCCGCAAGTACGGCGAGCAACATTGAGTTTTGTCTGGTCACTGTTACCACACTGAGGGCACTGCCATACCAGTTTTCCATCTTCGTTTTTGTGAATCTGAATTTCTCCGGTATAGCCACAGCACTGGCAGTAGTCGCTCTTTGTGTTAAGTTCTGCGTACATGATGTTTTCGTAAATATGTTTCAGTAAAGCCATAACAGCAGGAATGTTATTCTGCATGTTGGGAACTTCTACATAACTTACTGCTCCACCAGGTGACAGTTCTTGGAACTGAGATTCGAAGGTAAGCTTTGAGAAAGCATCGATGGGTTCAGTTACATGTACATGGTAGCTGTTGGTAATGTAGTTGCGATCGGTTACTCCGGGAATAACACCGAAACGCTTTTTAAGGCATTTAGCAAATTTGTAGGTTGTGCTTTCCAGTGGTGTTCCGTAGATAGAGTAGTCAATGTTTTCTGCTTGCTTCCAGCGAGTACATGCTTCGTTGAGTTTTCTCATTACAGCAAGAGCAAAAGGAGTAGCTTCTGGATCGGTGTGAGACTTTCCTGTCATATAGCGTGTACATTCACACAAACCTGCGTAACCCAAGCTAATGGTTGAGTATCCACCGTATAAAAGTTTGTCTATAACTTCACCTTTTTCAAGACGAGCTAATGCCCCGTTTTGCCAAAGAATAGGTGCGGCATCGCTTTTGGTACCCAAGAGACGTTCATGTCTAATGCGCAGAGCACGGTGACACAGTTCAAGGCGTTCGTCTAAAATGCGCCAGAAGCGGTCTACATCTCCGTAAGAAGAACAGGCAACATCAACTAAGTTAATAGTTACGACACCCTGGTTAAAGCGACCGTAATACTGGGGTTTTCCTGTTGTGGGGTTAATATAGGGTGTTAAGAAAGAGCGACATCCCATGCAGGGGTAGCAGTTTCCGTTACCGTTTTTGTCAACTTTCAGTTCCAGCATTTTCTTTTCGCTAATGTAGTCGGGAACCATACGGCGTGCGGTACAGCGAGCGGCAAGTTCGGTCAGTTTGTAGTATTTAGAACCGGGTTCTACATTGTCGCCTTCCAGAACATAAATAAGTTTGGGGAATGCTGGGGTAATCCATGCACCCTTTTCGTTTTTTACACCCTGAGTGCGCTGTTTGAGTACTTCTTCAATAATGAGAGCCAGGTCTGCTTTTTCCTGTTCGTTCTTTGCTTCGTTGAGATACATGAATACTGTTACGAAAGGAGCCTGACCGTTGGTGGTCATAAGTGTTATAACCTGATACTGAATAGTCTGAACACCACGGGTAATTTCGTTGTGCAACTGATTGTTAACCATGTATTCAAACTGTTGCTCGTTTACTTCAAGTCCTGTTGCTGCAATGGTTTCGCGCAGTTCTTTGCGGATTTTCTGACGGCTTACATCAACAAAAGGAGCAAGGTGAGCTAAAGAAATTGACTGTCCGCCGTACTGGCAAGAAGCAACCTGTGCAATAATCTGAGTTGCAATGTTACATGCAGTAGAGAACGAATGAGGACGATCAATTCTTGTTCCGCTTATAACTGTTCCATTCTGCAACATATCTTCAAGATTCACCAAATCACAGTTGTGCATGTGCTGGGCAAAATAGTCTGCATCGTGGAAGTGAATAAGACCTTCCTCATGAGCCTGAGCAATCTCTGGGTCAAGTAAAAAGCGTTTTGTAATGTCTTTGCTTACTTCACCTGCCATGTAGTCGCGCTGAACAGATACAACGGTGGGGTTTTTATTTGAGTTTTCTTGTTTTACTTCTTCGTTGTTTTCTTCAAGAAGACTCAGAATCTGTGCATCGGTGGTATTCTTGCGGCGTTTTAATTCGTGTTCGTAGCGGTAAGTAATGTAGAGCTTTGCTACTTGATATGCACCGTGTTCCATAATGCCGGTTTCAACCAAGTCTTGAATTTCTTCTACGTTAAGCGCATGGTCTTCGCGGTGACACTGAATTTCAATATCATCGACAATAGAGTTGATCTTTGCGTCGGTCAACCTAAATTTTTCATCTACGCGCTCGTTTGCTTTTGAAATAGCCACATAGATTTTGTTGCGGTCGAATGTTACTTCTTCACCGCTGCGCTTTATGATTTTCATACTGCCCCATCCCCATACCTTTTTTTATACGTTACATTTAAGATATGTACATCGTATGTTTTTATTATCGGTTAAAAAAAACGCTATATATAGCGCTAATTTCGGAAACAGTCTACTATGTGTGGTGGCTAAAGTCAAGTAATAATTCTGGTGGGAATCCTGTGGATAAATTTGTGGAAATGCTTATTTTTCAAGCCTGAGGGGCATTTTCGGGTGCCAAAAAAAATTCAAAAATTCTTCAAACGGCAGACTGCTTTTTCAATTTCCTGCTCACTTAGCACTTCTTCTTCCACCAAATGTGAACAAAGAGCTTTTTTTAAGTCATTTCCGTAGTCTTTTCCCCGCAAAAGAGTGTTAAAACTGTAGGCGAGAAGGCGACTATCCCTAAATTCTTGTATGGCCATTTTACACGTTTTTTGGTAATCAGCGGCAATTTCTGCCCACGAAGCTCCACATAAGGCTGCAAGAACAGCACTGACCGTTCCTGTTCTGTCAGAACCCAAGCGACAGTGCACGTAGTAAGGTGCTGGATGGACGTTTATAAACTGAACTACCGACGCAATCAGCTTTGCAAATTCCATGCTGTCGGAACGAAAGTAAACGGTTTCGTAAGAAGTGTTAGTTATCATTTGGTTCCACTGCTTGCGAATTTTTTGCATGTAGGGTGAAATACTTTCTCTGAGCGAAGGGTCACAGCTTTCGTCTCCACTTAATGTTATGACAGATTTTATACCGTGAACTTCAAGCAGACGGTTTACTGTTGCAATTCGTGCGTCTTCGCTGTCTAACTCTGGTCTCGATTTTTTGTAGGGATGGTATCCACGCCACAAGTTTTGTGTTCCGGGAACTAAGCGCATGTTTGCAAGCGTATGACAGTCAGCATCGTTATTCAAGTTATATTCAGAAAGTGGCCGAACAGTAAGCGCCAGTTTTTCGTTTTGTGCAATTTGCTGAGGACTAAGGGAATCATCAAGCATAATGACTGTGTTCCCCAAAAAATGAAAGCCCTCACGACTATCTGCTTTAAGAAAGGTTTTATTTCCCCAAGTATCTTCGGTATACAGAATAAATTCAGGAAGACCCGAATTTCCTGGAATACGGACTTGAGAAAGCGGCAAGGTAAGCGACCAGTCTCCTTTGTCATTTGCTTTAAGCATAAAGCGCCAGTCTGACTGCCAAGAGGTAAAAGTTCCTCGTAAGCCAACACGACACACATCAGTCTGAGCCTTAAGTTCCGCTTGAGGACACAAAAAGGTAATGTTTTTTCCCACAATTTTGTACTGAACCATGAGGGTAGTGTAGCACAAATTTTCCTTGTAGAAAACTAATTCTATGCTATAATAGTTCTGTTATGGCAACAGTATTCGGAGCACTGGTTGGTAACCCAAATAATTACATAGGTCTCGTTTCACTTATTTATGATGTGCTTCTTTGTATTTTTGCATTTGTGAAATATAACGCAAACTATCAGGGTAAACGCTTTAGAGTTTTTGCCCTCGTGGTAACACTTGCTTCTTTGGTCGAAACAATTTGGCCTGCTTTGGTAGCACTGGATAATACGCCAGTCAATCTTTTTTTGAAACGCTTTGTTAATTCAATTAGTTATGTAGGTTCAACAGGTGTCGCTTTTACCTTTATTTGGTATTTGGATTCATTTCTCAAAACCAATATACGCTTCCGTCGCCTTATGAATAAGGTTAACCTCTATGTCTACCTGTTTTACATTGTTTTCTGTCTAATTAACATTTGGACTTCATGGATTGTTGGATACGATGTAGCTACAAATACTTTTGTTCACGGGCCAATGTATATTGCTGTCGGTTACGGCGTTCCTATGTATTTTTTGGTGTATGCCCTTGCAATTTTCGTAAAAGATATTCGGCAGTTGGATTCACGCGTTATTATTACCATGGTTTCTTCAATCCTTATTGCTGCTCTTGCAATGGCCTTCCAGCCTCTCTTGTATAATAAAGTGCGTCTTATTGTTTTAGGCGTTTCTCTTGCAATGATTCTTTGGTATCTCTCTATAGAAAACTACGACACTCAACGTTTGGTTTCTATGACAAAACAGCTTCAGTCTGCTGAACAAAAAGCGCTGGAAGCAAGTCTCGCAAAGAACACATTCCTTGCTAACATGAGCCACGAAATTCGTACACCAATGAATGCAGTGCTTGGTCTTGACGAAATGATTTTAAAGTCAACAAACAAAGAAGAAATTGACGAATATGCGCGTACTATTCAGGGTGCAGGAAAAACACTTCTTTCTATAATTAACGACATTCTTGACTTTTCAAAAATAGAAACGGGCCGTTTGGAATTTGTTGCAGAGCCTTACGAGTTAGGTGAACTTATTGAAGATGTTAACCAACTGATGATTGTACGTGCTGAACAAAAAGAACTGGAATTCCGCATTAAGATTGATGAAACACTTCCTAATTTTCTTGTGGGCGATGAAATGCGTGTTCGCCAGATAATGCTTAACTTGTTAAACAACGCCATCAAGTACACCGAAAAAGGCTATGTTCAATTGTCTATTACTGGTGTTCCCCGCGGCGAAATGGTTATGCTTAAAATTGCTATCAAAGATTCAGGCATAGGCATTAAAGAAGAAGACATAAAACATCTCTTTAAGAGTTTTGAACGTTTAGACGAAACACGACATCACTCGGTAGAAGGTGCGGGGCTGGGACTTGCCATTGTACAACAGTTGCTTGAACTTATGGGCGGTGAAGTTAAAGTAGAAAGCGAATACGGAAAAGGTTCTACTTTTACAGTCTATTTGCCCCAAGAAATTAAGTCTCAAGAATCTATTGCAGAAGCACGCAAAAAGGCAGAGGAAAAGAAAAAGCAAGAAGAAGTTGCTCCCGAACAGATGATTGCTCCCGATGCAAAAGTTCTTGTGGTAGATGATAACCGTGTTAACTTAATGGTCGCAAAAGGTTTGTTAAAAGATACCTTAGTTCAAGTAACAACATGTGAAAGCGGTAAAGCCTGTCTTAAACTTATAGCAGAAAATCATTACGATATTATCTTCCTGGATCACATGATGCCCGACATGGATGGTATGGAAACCTTCCGTAGAATGCAAACAATGGAAGGAAACCTCAACAGAGATGTTCCTGTGGTTGTCTTTACGGCAAATGCAATGGCTGGCATGAAAGAACAGTATCTTGCGGTGGGATTTACAGACTACATTTCTAAGCCCATTGACAGCAAACGCTTTAAAACGGTATTGTTCAAGCACATTCCTCAGAATTTGCAGGGATGTGTCAGTGCTCAGAAAACTCAGGAAGTAGAGTTGGAAGAGTTACCCCAGGAGGACGGACCAATGCTTACTATAAATCAACAAGCTGGTATGGAATTATGTGGCGGAACAAAAGATGTGTACCAAAGTGTTCTGTCGATTTTTGTTGAGGAAAAACAGACAAATCGTCCTAAGCTGGTAGATTTTTATGAAGCAGAAAACTGGAAAGACTACGGCATTTTAGCACATGCCCTTAAATCAAACAGTAAGTTGGTAGGCTGTCCCGAATTTGCAGAACTTGCCCTTCAAATGGAACGTTCATGCGACGGAGATGCAAGTTTTGCTCGGCAGAATCACATGGACTTTTTGGACATGTACGATCAGCTCGAAACCGCCATCAAAGGCATACTCTCACAAGCATAGTGCTGTCATTACCTAGTGTTAATCTAAATCAGTTTAATAAACAAATCTAAACAGTAGGGAGTAAATTCAAAAATTTTAGAAACGCCCCACAGTGAACGGTGAATAGCAACCGCCTTATGTTAGGGTAAGTAAATGACGGTCCTCCTTATGTCGTTAAAAGTGCTTGTTGTAGCGGAAAAAGAAAGGGCACGGTGCTAAGAATTGAGGGCACGGAGGGGGAAAGGTGACGCCGGAACATCTGCAAGGAGCGTAGCGACTGAAGC
>OCVV011224018.1_pt1 | contig 14412 bp, 8 predicted proteins | sample 1539721 | NCBI WGS metagenome assembly OCVV01 (sample SAMN02144230, study PRJEB22623) | gut metagenome | biome: sheep rumen | host: Ovis aries | place: New Zealand
TCGATCTTTGCGCGGGCTTCCTCGGGAGTTACCACTCCCCACATCTTATTAAATGTATACATGTTAAACGGGAGAGAGAAAAGCTCGCCTTTGTAATTTGCCACGGGCGAATTCGTAAATCGGTTAAACGGGATAAATGCGGTCACATATTTCCATACTTCTTCATTATTGGTATGAAAGATGTGAGCTCCGTATTTATGTACATGTATGCCGTGATCATATTCGGTATAGACGTTTCCGGCTATATGGTCTCTTTTATCAATGACAAGGACCATTTTCCCTGCTTTTTTCGCTCTTTCTGCAAAAACGGCACCGTATAATCCGGCGCCTACTATCAGATAATCGTACATTTTGCCTCCCGACACAGACTGATGCTCACCCTAAGGTTATGCCTTTAAGATCGGCTTCTTCGAGTGTTTCAAGCATCTCTTTATTTACATTCTTCTCTCCGACTATACGCGAAGCCTGGTTTGAAACAGCCTTTTCGAGATAGTTCCTGACATCCCTTGCATTGGCATAGCTTTCAAGATGAGCCGCGACTCTTTCGGTAAAGAATCTTTTGGCTTCTTTTAATGCATCCGCGGAAAGCTTGTATTCCATGCGGGTGCACATGCTCTTTAATATCTCGACTTCCTCATCGGCAGTATAATCCTCAAAGGTTATGATCTTGTTAAATCTTGACCTCAGACCCGGATTGGAATCGAGGAATTCCTCCATCGGCTCAGTATATCCGGCAACGATAACTATAAGATCATCCCTGTGATCTTCCATTGCCTTAAGGAGCGTATCAACGGCTTCCTGTCCGAAATCTCCCTGTCCTTTATTGTTGGTAAGAGTATAAGCCTCGTCGATAAAGAGTATACCGCCTAACGCTTCCTCTACAACATCCACTACTTTACCTGCTGTCTGTCCCACATAGCCGCTTACAAGGCCGGCCCTGTCCACCTCCACGAGATGTCCTTTGGAAACAACGCCTATGCTCTTGTATATTCCCGACAAAAGTCTGGCGACCGTTGTCTTTCCTGTTCCGGGATTTCCCATAAAGACCATGTGCTTATTGACACCGGTCTGCTTCATTCCGTTTTCTTCGCGGAGTTTCTGCACCTTCATAAGATTTATGAGTGCATTAAGATCTTCCTTTACTCCCTTAAGCCCGGTCAGGGAATTAAGCTCATCAAGGAGCTCCTGCATGGTTTCTTCGGGCTTTTTTTCTTCTTTTGTAAATTCCGTGGCCCTCTTATCGGGGCGAAGGAGTCCGTATTCCTTAAGGTAATCATCAAGCATCACGCAGTATTTGGTAAGGACATCTATCTCCTTTTCACCGGCGTTCTCATTGCCTGCGATATAAGCCTGACCGATCTCGGAATAAACATCGACCACTTTCCTGGCTTTTTTGTTCTTATAAGGATCTTTGTCGACTTTCTTGCCTGCATCGGCCAAAACAAAGTACTTTAAAGGAAGGGGGATCTTTGCGCCGAATTTAAATTCGGTAAGTTCCCTCGTCCTTAAGAGCTCCTTTAACATATCCTGCTTAAGTCTGGAATCAAGGAGATTGTTGATAAAATCTTCTTCGTAAGTACTGATATTACCGTCGGCTCCCGCAAGATAGATGATGAAATTAAGAAATTCCTTCCTTAAAGCTTCTCTTAAAGTGGTACCGAGCTCCTGCTTTACTACCTTATTTTCTTCGATGAGGTCGCACATCTCATAGCATTCCAGGATGTGCGCCTTAACATCGTCGTTCATCAAAGCTCCTTTATCTGCTCATGCCACTCCTGAAGAGAATGGATCTCTCCGTGATGTCTGTGGTTCATATGATCTATTCCCTCTGCTGCCGCAATACCTGCTGCCGCGGTTGTTATATAAGGGATCTTGGATTTGATCGCTGCTTTTCTTAAGTAGGAATCATCGGTGATGCTCTCTGCCTTTCCGGCGGGTGAATTAATGATAAGATCTACTTCGCCGTTGCTTATCGCATCCTGGATATTGGGTCTTCCTTCGTATAATTTCTTTATCTTATCAGCGGGCACGCCTGCTCCGTTTATCCTATCGCAGGTACTTCCGGTAGCTACGATCTTAAAGCCGTTCATGTGAAGGATCTTTGCGATCTCGACCGCCTCGGGCTTATCCTGCTTGTTCACGGATATAAGCACGGTTCCCGATAAAGGAAGGGTTGCCTTTGCAGCTTCCTCTGCCTTGTAGAATGCGCCACCCGAAGATCTTGATATTCCAAGAACCTCACCCGTGGATCTCATTTCCGGTCCTAAGATGGGATCTACTTCAGGGAACATATTGAAGGGGAATACTGCTTCCTTTACGCCGTAATAAGGGATCTTTCTTTCCTTCATCGTAGGAACGGGAGATTCCTTTCCGGTTATCTCGGATGTGATTATCTCGGTCGCGATCGGAACCATGCGGATGCCGCAGACCTTCGATACGAGCGGAACCGTACGGGATGCCCTCGGGTTAGCCTCAAGCACATATACCGTATTTCCCTCGATCGCATACTGCATGTTCATAAGACCTACGACATGCATCTCCTCAGCGATCTTTCTCGTGTAATCTTTTATGGTCTTTAAATGCTCTGCAGAGATATGCTTTGAAGGGATGATACATGCAGAGTCACCGGAATGGATACCGGCAAGCTCGATATGCTCCATAACGGCAGGAACATAAGCATGTGTTCCGTCGGCGATGGCATCTGCCTCACACTCTGTTGCATGCTGTAAAAATCTGTCTATAAGGATGGGCCTGTCGGGAGTAACTCCGACTGCTGCCTGCATATATCCGGTCATGCTTTCCTTATCGTAAACAACTTCCATTCCGCGGCCGCCAAGTACGTAAGAAGGACGGACCATTACGGGATATCCGATCTTTTCTGCGATCTCGCAGGCTTCCTCTACCGTAGTAGCCATTCCCGATTCGGGCATCGGGATCTCGAGCTTTTCCATCATCTCACGGAAACGATCCCTGTCTTCGGCAAGGTCGATGACCGCAGGAGAAGTACCTAAGATCTTAACGCCGTTCTTCTCAAGGTCGGACGCTAAGTTAAGGGGCGTCTGGCCGCCGAACTGAGCGATGACTCCGACAGGATTTTCCTTCCTGTAGATACTAAGTACATCCTCTAAGGTGAGAGGCTCGAAATATAATTTATCCGAGGTATCGTAGTCGGTAGATACCGTCTCGGGGTTACAGTTTACGATTATGGTCTCAAATCCCAGTTTCTTTAAGGACTTGGCTGCATGAACACAGCAGTAGTCAAACTCGATACCCTGGCCGATCCTGTTGGGACCTCCGCCTAAGATCATTATCTTCTTTTTGTCCGTATTTACGGGATTATTGTCAGGCGCATTGTAGGTCGAATAGAAGTAGGAGGAATCCCGGGTGCCGCTTACATGTACCTGATCCCAGGTCTCTACCACGCCGATCTCTTCGCGGCGGTTCCTGATTTCATCCTCGCTTACCTCTAAGATCTCGCTTAAGTATTTATCCGAGAAACCATCCTTCTTTGCCTTTGTAAGTGCCTCGTCAGAAGGAACGCTTCCCTTGTTCTTTACAAGCTCTTCCTCTTCGTCAACGAGTTCCTTCATCTGCTCAAGGAAATATGTCTTAACATGGGTAAGCTCATGGAGTTCCTCAACCGTAGCTCCCTTTCTTAAAGCTTCATACATCTGGAAATGTCTCTCGCTCGAAGGAATGGAGATCATCTTTAAGAGCTCGTTCTTTGTAAGCTTGTCAAAGCCCTTTACATGGCCGAGTCCGTAACGGCCTTTCTCAAGCGAACGAACCGCCTTCTGGAAAGCCTCCTTGTAGGTCTTACCTATACTCATGACTTCGCCGACAGCGCGCATCTGGGTTCCTAACTTATCCTCGACATCTTTGAATTTCTCAAATGCCCAGCGTGCAAATTTGATAACGACATAATCACCGTCGGGAACATATTTATCAAGGGTTCCGTACTTGCCGCAGGGGATCTCCGATAAGGTAAGTCCGCTTGCGAGCATTGCGGAAACAAGTGCGATCGGGAAGCCCGTAGCCTTTGATGCAAGAGCGGAAGAACGTGATGTACGGGGGTTTATCTCTATTACGATGATCCTGTCTGTCTTGGGATCATGTGCGAACTGGACATTGGTACCGCCGATGACTTCGATGGATTCCACGATCTTATATGCCTGCTCCTGAAGACGCTTCTGAACCTCTTCCGATATCGTGAGCATCGGAGCCGTACAGAAGGAATCTCCGGTATGTATGCCCATGGGATCAACGTTCTCAATAAAGCAGACCGTGATCATATTGTTATCTTTATCTCTTACTACCTCAAGCTCAAGCTCTTCCCATCCGGTAACGGACTCTTCAACAAGTACCTGTCCTACGAGGGATGCCTTAAGACCTCTTGCGCAGACCGTGGAAAGCTCCTCTTTGTTATAAACGAGTCCGCCGCCGGCGCCGCCCATCGTATATGCAGGACGAAGAACTACGGGGTAACCAAGGTCGTCCGCGATCTTTAATGCTTCCTCTACGGAATAAGCGACCTCGCTCTTTGCCACCTCTATGCCGAGGGATGCCATCGTATTCTTAAATTCGATCCTGTCCTCGCCTCTCTCTATCGCATCGACCTGAACACCTATTACTTTAACATCATATTTATCAAGTATGCCTTTCTGAGAGAGCTCGGAGCAGAGGTTAAGTCCGGACTGGCCTCCTAAGTTGGGAAGAAGCGCATCGGGTCTTTCCTTTGCGATTATCTCCTCAAGTCTGTCTACATTTAACGGCTCGATATAGGTAACATCTGCCATCTCGGGATCCGTCATAATAGTAGCCGGGTTTGAATTAACCAGTACTATCTCATATCCTAAGTTTCTTAAGGCCTTGCAGGCCTGTGTTCCGGAATAATCGAATTCGCAGGCCTGACCGATAACGATAGGGCCCGATCCGATTATAAGCACTTTGTGAATGTCGTTGCGCTTTGGCATTGCAGTATCCTCCTAAATTTAAACATGTTCTCCCTTATACGCGTCAATCGGGCACTGCCGGTGTCCAATATTCCACGTTATAAATATCCGTTAACAGATATGTTACTTTTAATTCCACACTCTCGTCTCCCGCGGTAACATCGACGTTGCTTATTTCCGCGCCGTCGTAATATTCCATGGGGGCTCCAAGGTAATAGCTGTCCTCATATTTTCCGTCGTAAGTATAATGATCGCAAAGGAAGTCTATCACGGTTCCTTCCTCTATCTCGGTCACGCCCTTTGCTATCGCATCGGTCTCACCGAGCACATAATCATATCTCGCGCCGGCTATATATCCGTAAGGGTGCTCACTGTCAAATACGATGATCAGATTTGCTCTCTCTCCGTCGAGTAATACGGGGACGCGGCCCGTTATCACTTTCTCATCTCCCTCGCCGGTCTGACTCTCATAATAATATGCCACAGGCTGGCCGTCTATCGCAAGCCATGTCTTATCGCAGTCACCGATGAGCTTTCCGTCCTCGGTGAAATTGTATATATTATCAAGGCCCAGATCGACATATCCGTCTCCGTCATCGACAAACATGTTCATCTGAAGGTTCTGGATATATTCCCATTCGCTCTCAGGCATATCAAGAACGTGAAGGTCATCTTCGCTCGTCCACTTAAGATATGAAGGGTCGAAGCGGTTGGCGTTTATATAATCTGCCGCTGCCTCTCCGTCATATGAAGAAGAATCCAGCAGGGAAGCCGCATCTTCATCGACTCCGGGGATCTCTCTTCCCGATGTAAGGAACGTGGTAAGAAGGCTCGTTAACGCATCGCCTCCCGTTGCGTCTCCTCCGGCCATTCCGAGGATCGAAGTCATCGCGCTGCCCTGACCGCCCGCAGAGATCTGACCGCTGACTTCCATTCCCGCAAACGCCTTGATGCAGTCGGTGTATTCGGAATTAACTCCGATCGCATTATATGTCGTTGCCATGCTGTTTACCCTGTTTGCCTTCTTATAGGGGAAGTAAATGGATAAACCGTATGCGTTCGTCATCGAAGACGAAGTCCTGTTGTATTTTACACAGGATAAAAGCGTGTCGGCAAAAGCCTTTGCTTCGGTAGTTCCTATATTATCCGCAAAGTTTACCAGATCGATCTGATCGATCTTTGAGGATGTCGCAAACTCTCTCGATCCAACTCTTGCGTTGGAAACCGTTTTATATTCGTTGTTCTTGATAAGCTCGGAGGTCTCACTCGAGAAGCTCTTTAACTTCTCGGGAACCGTAGCCGAAAGCTCTGCAAGATCCGTTACCGAAAGAGTCGTTTTCTGTCCGCCGCACCTTCTGTTGCATTCGTCGACGAAGCTGTCTACGATATTCTTTCCGATCTGAACGGTCGGCATTGAAGTATCCTTCGAAAGAGCATTTAACCAGTCGGTATAATACCATCCGATACCGGGCTCGGTCTCTTCGGACGCGATAAGATAATCGGCATAGTCATCACACATAAGGGCTGTTTCGAGTGTTGCCATAAGGCAGGCATCAAAACCGATGAAATCGAAGGTCGCGCCACCTTCTTTTAATGCCTGGTTGATCTCGGCAAGATCCATGGATCCGGATCCCTGATGCTTTTCGTCATAGCCATAACCGGTGATCGATCCGCCGCCGTGATCCCAGAATATAAGATCGTTCCTGTTGGCGGGATAATGCTTCTTGCAATATTTTATGAACGATGCAAGCGTCGCAGGCTCGGTCATCAGATTATCGCCCATGTCGTCTTCCAGACATTCCAGCCTGCCGTTCTTTATAGTATAGATCTGGCAGGTGCGGTTGCTGATCCCGCTCGTCTTCCAGCCGTTACATCCGCCGGTATAGATCAGGATGTTGATATTATCGGAAAGAGATGCGTTCATCATTTCCCTTAAGTCATTTGTCGCCATGCCGGATCTCGATTCAAGATCGGTACCGCACATATAGACCATGATCGTGATCTTATCCTCGTTGTCTCCAAGGATCTTCGTGCGCTTTGCCCTTGCTCCCTCGGCAACCGAATTGTCAAGCTTTCCGGTATTGTTCCTGCCCTCGGTCCAGCCTGACGAGACTCCGCCGCCCGAAAATCCTCCGAACATACCAAGAAGGTCCGAATAGCTTGCGGTCGATACGCCGCTTAAAGGATCGGCAACTGCTGCCGGCGCGGGAGTCGTCGCAGTCTGCGTGGGCGCAGGTGCCGTATAGGATGATGTATCGGAACCACCGCCGGTAAGAAGGCTTGTAGCTCCGCCGCCGCCTCCTAAAAGAAGGATGATGATCACTATGATCATTCCCAGCTTTCCGCCACCGCCGCTCCTTTTAGGGCCGCCTGACGAAGGTCCGGGTGTAGGCGTGGAATCATTTCTTCCCGCATAGCCGTCGGCACGTCCTACGGGGCCTGTTCCAAGGCCCTCTCCTCTTTTATGTACGCCCTTTGAATTGTCCGTGACGTGTTTTTCTCTTCCCTGCATATCGCTCATGAATTTATCTCCGGATCTGTTTTGTTTTCAGCTGCGTCATTTAAAGGCGCCGAAGAATTTGGCCAGCGGTTCGACCACGTCTCCGAGGTCTTTGATCGCGCCGTTAAGTTCGTTAAAGTCAACGGAATTGAAGTTACCGAGAACTTCGTTTACCGCGTCGGTATTCTCAACCACTACCTTATCCACATTAGCTATCATATCATCGATGCCCGCAAGCGAATCCTCGGCCTGGCTTACCAGGGCCGTTACTTCTTCAAGCGAAGTCGAAAGGTCTGTGATAAGGGTCACAACCTTGGGGATCACTATGCATAAAGCGATGCACACCGCGGCAAAAAGACCGATCGTTGCGACCGCGGTGATGCGCTGTCCCATCTCATCTTTTCTCTGACTCTTTACGAGCTCTATCAAAAGCTCGCGGTCTGTCATGTCTTCAAGCTTCTTTTTCTCGTTCATCTTTCTACCTCTTTTCAGAATCCGAAATTTCTTCCTTTATGCCTTAAGACCACCGCCGAAGTCTTCTCGAGCTTAAGTGTGATCTTTCCGGCGCTTACCTGTATCTTTTCGATCCCGGTCGTAAAGCCCTGATCGTCCGTGAGCATTATCCTTTCAAGCTCACACTCTCTGGGGATACCGCTTTCCCAGAGGGAATATTCCCTTTCTACCGGGCCTTCGTTATTATTTACTATTATCACATAGTGCTCATCTTCAAAGAATCTGACGTAACCTATGAGATTATAATCGCCGGCCAGATATTTAAGGCTTCCGGTCTTAAGCGCCCTGCTTTCTTTGTGGATACGAATCATTTCCCTGTGGAAATCGATCAGCTTCTGATCTTCCCTGCCCCAGGGATAGGTTCTCCTGTTGTCGGGATCGGTAAATCCGCATAAGCCGGCTTCATCTCCGTAATATACCGTCGGCGCGCCGGGCCAGGTCATCTGTATGAGCACGGCTTCTCTCATGACAGCTTTATTAATTCCCTGCGATGCGGCCTCGCTCCCCAATGTATTTATCCTTCCGACCTTCCTGTTCGTCCTGGTAAGGAAGCGGGAATGATCATGGTTTGAAAGCTCGTTCATCGCAATATAAAGAGAATCTCCGATGAGCGCTGTCTGGTGATATCTCATCGCTCCCCAGAAGGAATCGGCATTGCCGTAAAGATCCTCTCTGTAGTCATCACTGTGCTTCTGCATTCCGGTAAGAAACCAGGTAACGGGCTCCATGAACGCGTCATAGTTCATGACCGTATCCCATTCGCCGTTCTCTATCCAGGCTCTGGGACTTCCGTAATGCTCGGCAAGAACGATCGCTTCGGGATTTGCCTGACGGACCGCCTTCCTGAAATCAAGCCAGAATTTGTGGTTAAATTCCGGAGAATGTCCCAGATCGGCCGCAACATCAAGTCTCCACCCGTCTGCATTATAGGGCTCACTCACCCATTTCTGTCCTATGTATAAAATATAATCATAAAGATGTCTGGATCCTTCATAATTAAGCTTCGGAAGGGTATCGTGTCCCCACCACCCGTCGTAGGTCGGGTTATAAGGCCATTTCCCCTCATCATAAAAGCGGAAATAATCATGATAAGGACTTTCCTTATCTATATATGCACCTTTGTCATAGCCCTGTACTCCTTCATATATGCACTCCCTGTCGAGCCATTTATTAAAGGAACCGCAGTGATTGAAGACTCCGTCAAGGATGACGCGGATGCCCCTTGCATGAGCCTGCCTTACGACCTCGGCAAAAAGGTCGTTGGAGGCGTGGAGATTTGCCTTATTTGCGACTCTGTTTATGTATTTTGTCGCATTTTTATTATCATGATCCCCTTCATTTAAAAGCTCGCCCGAATCGTCCACGATCTTTCCGAAATGGGGATCTATATAATCATAATCCTGAATATCGTATTTGTGATTGGAGGGAGATACAAAAAGAGGATTAAAATAAATGACATCGATGCCGAGGTCCTTTAAATAATCCAGCTTATTGATAACACCCTGAAGGTCTCCTCCATAGAATTCCCTGACATCCATCTCTGCGGGATTCTGATACCAGTCGTCAACCTTCTGGACATGCTCGCCTATGTAATTGTATTCATGAGAAAGAACGTCATTTGACGTATCGCCGTTACAGAACCGGTCAACGTAGATCTGATACATGACCGCGCCCTTGGCCCAGTCGGGATAACGCCGCCCGGGAACAACGGTAAAATCATAATAATCCTGCACATCCCTTGCCACTCCGCGGCGATCGTAAATACAGTGTATCTTTCCGACTACCACCTCGAAATGGTAGCTGACTTTTTCATTATCAAGTTGAAGCTCATGGGAATAATAATCGAAAAGATCGTCCGACATCGTCTTTTCCATTAAGTACTTTTCTTTACCTGCGGTAAAAAAGACTCTGTCTATATTGTTTTTGGCAGCCCTGAAACGGACTGTGACCATGCTGTAGGGATTGGGATCCGGGGGACATAGAAACTCCGACGAGGTGTCGGAGAATAAAGCCTTTTTATTAAAGACGGGACGCATGCCTGAAAGATACGCCTGATTCCTTTCTAATCTTGAATATGCGTCGTCGTACATAGTCAGATGATCCTTTTTCCTTAGTAAAATCTGTGTTCAAAATCCACAGAATATTCTATCAAAAAAACCCGCCTCTGACAAGTGTGAGCGGGTACAAAAACTCATATAAAAAGGTTTCCTGGAAAGTGAAAAGACAGCCTCGCACAGCTGTCTTTTTCGAGAAGGTATTTCTTTGGGGTATAGCAAAAACTATGTAATGTATTGGGGGGTTACACGTATATAGTAGCAAGGAAAGGGTATATTCGCAAGGCTCGTTTTGCACAAACTTACTAATCGTTATGTCAGTTTCTTGGGCATGTTGCACAAGAATCCTCTCGGGGTTGACTTTTTTTCTCTCCGGCTGTAATATCAAAATAACAGGACGTAGTTTTCATTACTACGTGTGATGGTTTTAATGTTTACTTTAGGGAGATGATACTATGAATATAAAGATAAGGGAACCCGGCAGCGCACTTACCCATCTTGTGGCAGCACTTCTTGCCGCAGGGGCCTCTCTTCCTCTTCTTATAAAAGCAGGGACCGAAGGCGGGGCTTTCAGCGTTTTTGCCATGTTCATATTTGCATTAAGCACTATCCTTTTATTTGCGGCAAGTACTACCTATCATACGGTCAACCTGGCGCCTAAGTTCATTAAGATCTTCCGAAAGGTCGATCATATGATGATATTTGTGATGATCGCAGGCTCCTATACGCCTGTCTGCCTTCTGATCCTTCCCAAAAAGATCGGTCTTACCATGCTGATCGCCGTCTGGTCGATTGCCATAGGCGGAATGATACTTAAGGCCTGCTGGATAACCTGTCCCAAATGGTTTTCATCCATTCTCTATATAGCCATGGGCTGGATCTGTCTCGGATCAATCCGTCCTTTATGGGAGCTTCTCTCAAGGCCCGCTTTCCTCTGGCTTCTGGCGGGAGGACTCATATACACGGCCGGCGGCATAATCTATGCTTTAAAGCTCGGCAACTTTAATTCAAAGCACACTTTCTTCAGTTCGCATGTGATCTTCCATATTTTCATAATGGCAGGAAGCCTGTGCCACTTCATCTTCATGTACAGCTATGTGGCCTGATACGCCCCGGCTTGGTTGAAACCGGCGCATTCTTGTGGTATCATTGTGGCATCTGTTAATTTATGCACATGAAAGGGGAAATCATGAAAAAGAAGATTGCAGCACTTATTATAATTACAGCAGCTCTTTCTCTTGCCGCATGCGGAAAAAAGGAGATTCCCGCACCTCCCACAGTGGATGTCAGCGCTCCCGCAGAAGATAAAGAAGAGCCCGCAGCAGAAGAAACAAAAGAAGAACCTGCAGAGGAAAAGAGCGCAAACATCGATCCCGAGGATGTCGGCAAGTATATGATAAGCGAATATACCGTGGAAAAGACGACTCTCGATCTTGATGCTCTTAAAGCATCCGGAATGGATAAGACCTATCTTGAATTAAAGGAAGACGGAACGGGAACCTTATTCCTTTATGACAAAGCCGAGCCCATTACCTGGGAAAAGGGCGTTGTTACTATATTCGAGACTTCCGAATATACATATAAGAGAGACGGAGATACTTTAGTCCTTAATATGCAGGGTCCCGAATATACAATGATAAGAGAAAAATAATACGAAAAAAGAAAAGCATAAGAAAAAGATCAGGGGCTGTCATCAGCCCCTGTTTATTGCATAAAATTTATGTGAAAGCCTGTCTTCAAAATCTTCAACCGGCATAGGCTTATCGAAGAAAAAGCCCTGTGCCTGATCACAGTTATTATCTTTTAAAGCTTTAAGCTGCGCCTCGGTCTCAACACCTTCAACGACACATTCAAGCCCCATTTCCTTAGCCATGGAAACAACGTAACTGAACATGACCGTTTCTTTCATTACTTCCGCATCCTTTTCGTTCGGCAGGAAGCATTTGTCAACCTTTAATACATCCCAGGGAATATCTCGGATAAGGTTTAAGGATGAATAACCCGTTCCGAAATCATCTACGGAAGTCCTTATCCCGGCTTCCTGAAGTCCGCATACCACGCGCCGCAGGTCCTTGAATTCCACATCTGTTGTAGTCTCGGTAAGCTCGATCTCAATATATTTATGAGGAACCTCGTATTTATCGATGACACTTATGATATGCGCAACGAGCTCCATATCTTTTATATGTCTTCTCGAGAAATTGACGGAAACCCGGACCGCATCGCGATCTTCTTCTATCCACCTGCTTATATCCCTGCAGACATGCTCGAGCATATAAAAGTCCAGCATGCATATCTCTTCGCCCTGTTCGAGTATGGGAATGAACTTATCGGGAGGAACTATCTCGCCGTCATGGACCCAGCGGCAAAGTGCTTCGGCTCCCGAAAGAAGCCTTCCGCCTACGGAAACCTTAGGCTGGTAATATACCTTAAACTCTTCTTTATAGATCGCTTCACGGAAAAGCCCCTGGACCATACGTACTTTGGCCCGCTGATCTTCCATTTCCTCGTTATAATAAACAACCCTCTCAAAACCGCTGTTCTTGGCGGCGCGTCGTGCCGCAAACACCCTGTCTAAAATATCTCCGGGATCTGAATAAACGAAATCATCGGGCAGATAATAAACTCCCGCAGTAGAACTTATAAGAACGGATTCGCCCGAAAGTCCGGCCTTGTCAAGCTCTTTGCCGCTTAGAATGACAAGTATCTCATCAAAAAGCTCACCGGGGAAGACAGTCACAAAATTATCTCCGCCTAAGCGGCATACTACTCCGGTATCACCAATGACATTTTCAAACTCCCCGGTGTACCTTCGCATGACCATATCTCCGGCGTTCTTACCGAATCTTTGATTTACTAATGTGAAATGCCTGAGATTATATTGAACGACGACCTTGCCCTTAAGCTCATTCTTATCGGCAAGCTCCTGAACATATCTGACAAAATATCTGTTATTGCGGTAACCGTCTTCGTCGTAGAAAGTGAGCTGATCTGCGACCTTCTTTAAGCGGTTCCTGCTCGCAAAGACCATGAGAGTCTTATGAATGACCTCTGCTCTTTCTTTTTCAATATCCGACCAGGGCTCTGCGCTTACAGGCATGGAAACACGGCAGACCACAACGGCCATCGATCCCGTTACGAGCCTTTTTTTAGATACTTCTACACCGGATTCCCCGCTATCATAATAGATAACCTCTTCTCCCTGACCGGCAAGCTCTTTTTTTGAATTCTCGTAGTAATATACCGCAACCTTGCTTACGCGCATAAGAGAGCACATGCTTTTAAGAGCATCACAGATGCCCTCATAAGTAAACTGCTCTTTTTCGTCCATTTCGGTGATGTCCTGCAGCAGCTTTTCAAGTACTTCGTAATATCGGTCCATACATTACCTCTGCATTCGTTCTCCGAAGAATACCCCTTACTAAATAATAGTATCATACATAGGAGGGCTTTTCAAACACAATTTTTCACAGACTTTTCACAATTTATAGTGGGAGATCAACGGGTTTTCGACCTGAAAACCTGAAGAACGGAATACGATACCAGTCCGGCCATGACAAAGCAGAATAAATACTCGGGGATCGCGGTCTCACCGTTTAAATATCCGGTATAAGCCACGAAGGAAATGAGCACTCCGAGCATGGGAAGAAGGAATTTCTTTGGCCCCTTAAAGAAGAGTATGAGCGCGAATATGTCCGCAAGATATCCGTAACGCTCATGCATATAAGGCAGAAAGAACGGAACAACCCACGCAAACATGAGCATTATCTTTATCATCATATCTTTATCTAAGCTGATATCCTTTGACACGAGAAAATACAAAAGTAGCATTATGACCGCCACAGTTGCTATGAGCCCCACTCTGCTGTAATATTCCCAGAATGCCATGGGTCCGAACATCAGCCATATATTCGGCCAGTGCCAGGAAAGCATCCAGGGCTCGGTATTACCCTGCTCCACATAAGTGAGCATCAGCTTTGAAAAACTTCTTCCGGTAAAAAGACCGGGAAGGGCACAAAGAATATACATTGCGGGAATATAGAGAAACCGCGCGACGGGGATCTTCTTTTTTACCCACATAAACACATAGAACGGGAAAACGAAAAGTGTCTGGAGCTTTATTGCAAAAGCCAGACCGTAGAGGATCATCGATGCGCGTGACTTATCCTTAAGGAGCATATAGAAACTCGCGACGATGAATGTTACGTATATAACGTCGCACTGACCCCAGAGTCCGCTGTTTACCGCGATCGTGGGAAGATTAAATACTATGCCGTAGGCCAGATAAGACCGCATATCCGACTTCGTATATTCATAAACAATGAGACCGCAAAGGATCGCAAGGATCAGATCAAATGCGGAAGATAACAGTTTTATAAGATAAAGGGAATTG
>OCVV011070339.1_pt1 | contig 14410 bp, 10 predicted proteins | sample 1539721 | NCBI WGS metagenome assembly OCVV01 (sample SAMN02144230, study PRJEB22623) | gut metagenome | biome: sheep rumen | host: Ovis aries | place: New Zealand
CCGATCGCGATGTCAGAATATCCCGAAAAATCGAAGTAAAGCTGCAGCGTATAAGCTGCGGAACCGATCCATAATCCCGCTGTCGTAAAGGTTTTTCCGTCCGCGACGCCGTTGAAGTACATGTCCGCAAGAACGGCAAGTTTATCCGCTACCAGGAGCTTTTTGCCAAGGCCGATGATGATTCGCTCCAGAGCCGGGCCATAGCTGCCGCGGGACGCCGAAGCTGCAAGTCCTTTTTTGAAATCTCCGAACCGGAAAATGGGTCCGGACGTGACTGTGACAAAGAACGTCAGGTAAAGATATATGTCGAGGAAAGATATTTTTCCGGCATATTTCTCCTTATAGACATCCACGATGCAGGAAATTGCTTCAAAGGTAAAAAAGGATATGCCGATAGGCATTATAAATGACGGCACTGTCAGGTCATAATGAAAAAAGCTGTTGATGTTTCCCATAACGAAGGATGTATATTTTACCAGCAGCAGCGGCGTTACGGCGGCGAGGATCATTATGCCCAGAACGAAGCGGTTTTTTAAATGTGCCGCGATCACGCAGAAGAGCCATACCGCCAGTGTAAAAACAAACACGAAAGCAAATGCGCCCAGTCCGCCCCAGACATAGAAAAGAGTGTTTATCAGAAGGAGCAGTATCCTTTTTGCAGGCGCGATTTTATTTGTTAAAAAAAACAGAATAATGAGCCATGGGAGCAGTCCGATCAGGAAGATCCCGGATGTGAATGACATGTTCTACCTCCAATGTTGTATCGATTTCTGATATATCTCACCTGGAGATTGCGGAATGTTAACCGGATATTTCTTCCAGCGCGCCTTTGAGCGCACAGGCAAACTGATCCGGACATGAGGTGCCGCGTCCGTTGCAGTTGACGCCCTGAAGAATAGCTGCGATCTCATCAGCATGGCGGCCGATGGACAATCTGCTGATTCCCTGAAGGTTTCCGTTGCAGCCGCCCATAAAGCTGACATCTGTTATTATTCCGTTTTCGTCAAGGTCAAAATCGATATACTTTGAGCAGGTTCCTTTTGTTTTGTATCTGTAATGCATCTTAAAATCCTTTCTTAATCTAAATTGTCCGGGTGATTCATCTGCGCCGCTGTGCGGCAGCGCGCAAAGTCCGGCTGCGGATCTGGTCATAAAAGCTTCAGCAGATCCAGAGGCTTGTCGATGCGAAGATCCCAGTCACTCACATCGCCGAAGCCATACGCGGCATGGATGAAATACGCGCCGGCTTTTCTGGATGCTTCGTAATCTCCCTGAATATCTCCCACATAAGCCGGATGCAGCAGAGAGTGCTTTTCTGTCATGTAACGGATGTTTCCGTCCTTTGGCAGCCCGGTGTCGCCGTTGCACACATGATCCCTGAAATATTTGTCCAGACCGGTGACTTCATAGAGGCTTTCAATATATCCTTTTGACGAATTACTGATCACAAACAGGGGATATTTTTCAGAAAGCTTTTCCAGTGCTTCTTCCAGACCTTCATAAAGATCAGGAACATCCGTCAGGATACATTCTGCCTGAACGGTGATCCACTGGTCCAGTATAGCACTGCGTTTGGCTGAAGGTATTTCCGGGAGAAGGTCGTCTCCGATCACATCCAGAGGCTTCCCGAACTCTGTTTTCAGCCGGTCCGGCGTAAGGATGATGGAAGGGAATCCGTTTTTTGCAAGGACTTTATTCCACGCGCGGCAGATCGGGCCGGTGGAATCCCATATGGTGCCGTCCACATCAAACATGAGACTGTCGATCTTTTTTATAGCCATTTTTGTACTCCTCATAGATTAGTAGTTAAACTTCCTGCTTCATGTTGAAGGGGCAGTTATGATCATGAAAAAAACATCGGAAAGGTTTTATCCTGTTTTTTCCGGTTGTTTTTTATTTCGTCTGCACCTTTGGCAGAGGACTCATACAATAATATCATAGAAAACTGAAATAGAGGGGTGATTTTTATAAAAATATTAGTTATAATGTTACAGACTAACCGAAGTACAAGGCATCAGTCTGCCCAAAGGCAGAAGATGCGGTAAGATGTAATAGATTATTTGCGGAAGCGGCCTTCGAAAACGGAAGCCGTGTTTTGTAACGCAAAAAAGCAGGATATTAACAGGGGAGTATCAGTCAGGGATCGATGGATGCCGCGGGAAGGCAGAGAAGGGGAGAACTCTGACGGAGAGCAGCAGGGGAAAACAAGTAAATAATGAAGACACTATCAAAGACAGATTCGATATGGTGTTATTTCAGGACGATCATTTTTGCCCTGTTGGCCGCAGGGATGATCGTAGGAAACACGATCGATGTCAGGGCTGAAATTACGGGGGATTCAGCTTTTAATGACCTGGCATGGCAGGTCGCATATTCCGAGGAGATCGTAAACGATACGGGCGTGGTGCAGTCCGTCTGCGCGACCGACAAGTATATTGTTATCATAGAGAATACGGCGGATGATCCGGATCAGAAGGATACGGTCTCTGCCTATTATCGTTATGATAAAGATGAAAACGGAAATCCGGTGGAACAGTATTCTCTGGCAAAAAGAGTGCAGGAGTCTGACTGGGAACACGGAAACGGGATGACGTATAATCCGAAAACGAATGAAATATACGTAGCGCTCTACACAAACTTTGTAGAAGAAAACGAAGGAAGTCTTTACGTGATGGACGCGGATACGCTGGAGTATAAGCGAACGATCCACGTGGAAAAAGGCTATAATATTCTCGGCATTGATTATGTGGAGGATAAGGATGAGTACGTTATACAGACTAACGTAAGTGATAATTACAGTATAAAAATACTGAATTCTAATTTTGAAGTAAAAGAGGATCTCGGGCCGGTGGATACTGCTCCCGGAATCAATTATCAGGACCTTTGTGTGTCCGGTGATTACGTTATACTGTCGCCGCTTTCCGGTACCGGCGACAGTACGGATTATATCAATGTTTATTCTTTGTCCAGACGAGAGGTAATACTGACGGAAGTGCTGGAACCGGACGTGGAGACGGGTGCGGGCACAGAGCTGGAATCAATAACGAATCTGGGCAACGGTGAGTTTCTTATCATTGAAAATGTAAGAGAAAGCAGCGGATATCGGTATTTTCAGTTTTATACAACCAAGGTTCCTTACTACTTTACTATCTCTACGGACAGCAGGCATGGCGATGTCTCCGGAAGCAGCGATAAGGTCCTTAGAGGAGACAGCTATACCGTCAATTTTTCTGCCGAAGAGGGCTATGAAGTAGGATCGCTAGCCGTGGACGGCAAGGACATTGATCCTGAGAATTATCGGGATGGTTATACATTTGAAGATGTGCAGCAGGATCATGAATTTGTCCTGAAGTGTACACCGGTTCTGGTGACAGAGACTAAAATAAAAGAAGCATCTAATTCAAAGACCGGATTTTTGCCGTTTGTGGTGCTTCTTCTGCTTCCGATGATGGGAGTCTCGTTCTCTTTTTATCTGAATAAGGTAAAGCTTCAGAGAAAAGCAGTGCGGATACGCTCGCGGGGTTACAGGAAAGCTATTTCCAGAAAGCTGGCTGATGAATATCCGGATCTGGGCTATGTGAAGAAGGCAGGAAAACGCCCGCAGGAACCGAAAGTCAGAAAGGACGCCGGCGTATGGAAACCGGCTGCCGTCGGAACAGCTCCGGAAGGCGCATCCTTTGCCGAAAAATGGAAACATGCGGCCAGAGCAGCGATCAGAAAACTGCCGAGGATCCGATTTGCAGGTGCTGCCGATCATTTAAAGAAAATACTCTCCATAGCCGCCGGAAAGGTCATGGTGATCGTTTCCGTATTCAGAAAATGGCTTGAAGAGAAAAATGCCGTTCGGCAAAAGAAGAAGGAACGGCGTGAAGCCTGGAAAAGGAAGAGTGCCGAACTGCAGGCGTCCAGAAGGCGCAGAGAGGCAATGGAAGCGCTGGAACGAGAGCGTTCAGGCGTTGAAATGAATGAGCGCAGAGGCACATCAGCGGCATCGGGAGCTAAACGGAGAACTGCATCAGAAGCGGCGGAACCGAAGCGCAGGACTGCATCAGCGGCAGCGAAAGTGAAACGCAGATCCGCGGCAGCGGAACCGAAGCGCAGAACTGCAGGCGCGGGATCAGCGGAGCCGAAACACAGGAGTACATCCGCTGCGGTATCGGGAAGCAAGCGAAGAAGTACATCACAAAAGGCGGAACCGAAGCGCAGGACCGCATCGACAACAGCGGAAATGAAACATAGATCCGCGGCAGCTGAACCAAAGCGCAGGACTGCATCGGCCGCAGATGAACCAAAGCGCAGGACCGCATCGACAGCAGATGAACCAAAGCGCAGGACCGCATCGACAGCAGCGGAAATGAAACACAGATCCGCGGCAGCGGAAGCGAACAGAAGGACCGCGGGTACGGGATCGGCAGAGCCGAAACACAGGAATACATCCGCTGCATCATCGGGAGCTAAACGAAGAAGTACATCAAAAGAGGCAAATCCGAAGAGCGGAAACAAAACGGTTCGTCAGGCAGGTCCAATGCACGCAGGGAAAGACCACAATGCCGGATGGCCTGAACTTAACGTAAAACAGAGAAAAAATCATCAGAAATAAAAAAGCAATGCAGCTGTTCAGCAGGATCTGAAAACTGCGGAAACAGACACGATTGGAGTGACAAAATGAAATTATTAACAATAACTGTCCCTTGCTATAATTCCGAGGCGTATATGCGGCATTGTCTGGATACGCTGCTGACAGGCGGTGAAGATGTAGAGATCCTGATCGTTAACGACGGATCTACAAAGGATAATACGGCAGCCATAGCTGATGAATACGCCGAAAAGTATCCGTCGGTCTGCCGCGCGATCCATCAGGAAAATAAAGGTCATGGCGGCGCGGTGAACACGGGTATCGCCAACGCATCAGGAATCTACTTTAAGGTGGTTGACAGTGACGACTGGGTCGATCTGGATGCTTATAAGAAGATCCTCGATACACTCAGGCAGCTGACCGGGGAAGAAAACGGGATCGACTGTCTTTTCAGCAATTATGTATATGAGAAAGAAGGAGCAAAGAAGAAACGGGCCATGCGGTATACCGGATCCTTCCCGCAGGAGAGGGTCTTTGGCTGGAACGATATGAAACCTCTGAAGCTTGGCAAATATGTACTGATGCATTCAATCATTTACAGAACCGAGCTGCTCCGGGAGGTCGGATTACAGCTGCCGGAGCATACATTTTATGTGGATAATCTGTATGCGTATATTCCTTTCATACGCGTGAAAAAAATGTATTATCTGAACGTGAATTTCTACAGATATTATATAGGAAGAGAAGACCAGTCTGTAAACGAAGAGGTCATGAAGAGCAGGATCGATCAGCAGATCAGAGTGAATAATATCATGATAGATTATGTGAAAAACTGGAAGTCGGGACTGGTGCCTAAACAGAAGACATATATGAGACATGATCTTTCTATAATCATGGCGGTTACGTCTATCCTGCTGATCAGAATCGGGACAAAGGAATCGCTGAGAATGAAAAAAGATCTCTGGAAGAGATTGAAAAAAGCTGATCTTCCCACATATATAATGGTCCGTCAGGGATTCCTCGGCCAGGCAATGAATCTGCCGGGCCGCGGCGGCAGAAAAGTATCCAAGATGGGATATGCGGCTGCACAGAAGATGTTTGGATTTAACTGAAAATAAGAGAATAAAAACAGAAAGCGGTTTTTTATATATGAGGGTTGGAACAGGATACGACGTGCATCGTTTTGCCGAAGGGAGAAAGCTGATCCTTTGCGGAGTAGAGATTCCTTATGAAAAAGGACTCCTGGGACATTCGGATGCGGATGTGGCGGCGCACGCGATCATGGACGCGCTTTTAGGGGCGGCGGCCATGAAGGATATCGGTTATCATTTTCCGGATACGGATCCGGCTTACAAAGGTGCTGACAGCATTGAACTGCTGAAAAAGGTAGGGGAAATGCTGCGGGAAAAATTATATATCATTGAAAACATAGATGCGACGATCATCGCGCAGAAGCCGAAGCTGCGTCCCTATATAGACCAAATGACGGAGAATATTGCGGAAGCGCTTCAGATCGGGATCGATCAGGTAAATATCAAGGCTACCACAGAAGAAGGACTTGGGTTTACCGGTGAACTGAAAGGGATTTCCGCCCAGGCGATCTGTTCTATCACTTCCGTTCTTCAGGACGTGGAGGGGCAGGCGGCCGGAGGCTGCGGCGTTTGCCCGGGCTGCGGGAACAGCGGGGGGAAGAAGTTTTAACTGGTTATTAACAAAGCTTCCCGCTTCATGATTAAACTGTTCAAAAATGATATGTGGGAATTTTTTATTAATGAATCAACTGCTGGCGGTATCTGAAGGCAGTGGAATGGAGAAACCAATGAAAATCTATAACACATTAACGAAAAGAAAAGAAGAATTTGTACCGATCGAGCCTGGCAAGGTGAGGATGTACGTATGCGGACCTACGGTTTATAACCTTATACATATAGGAAACGCGAGGCCGATGATCGTTTTTGACACGGCCAGAAGATACCTGGAATACAAGGGCTACGAGGTGAACTACGTATCTAACTTTACGGACGTGGATGATAAGATCATTAATAAAGCCATTGAGGAGGGGGTTTCCGCAGAGGAAATATCCTCCAGGTACATCGCCGAGTGCAAAAAAGACATGGAAGGCATGAACGTAAGACCTGCTACCACGCATCCTCAGGCGACAAAAGAGATTCCCGGCATGATCAGCATGATCGAGGACCTGATGGAAAAAGGATATGCTTATAATGTCAACGGCACAGTATATTTCCGTACCAGAAAGTTTAAGGAGTACGGAAAGCTGTCCCATAAGAATCTGGATGATCTCCGCTCAGGTTTCCGCGCGATCCGCGTGACCGGCGAAGAGCAGAAGGAAGATCCGCTGGATTTCGTTCTCTGGAAACCGAAAAAAGAAGGAGAGCCCTACTGGGATGCTCCGTGGAGCCAGGGAAGACCGGGATGGCATATCGAGTGTTCCGTCATGTCAAAGCATTATCTGGGAAAGGCTATTGATATTCACGCAGGCGGCGAGGATCTGGTATTCCCGCATCATGAGAATGAGATCGCCCAGAGTGAGTGCTGCAACGGATGTGAATTTGCCAGATACTGGATGCATAACGCATTCCTGAATATTGATAACAGAAAGATGAGCAAGTCTCTGGGAAATTTCTTTACCGTGCGGGAGATCGGCGAGAAATATGATCTGAATGTTCTCCGCTTCTTCATGCTTTCAGCGCACTACAGAAGCCCGCTTAATTTCAGTGAAGAGATCATGGAAGCCTCTAAAAATTCTCTTGAAAGAATGATAACGGCTATGGACAGACTCAATTCTGCCATCTCAGGAGCAAAGACGCAGGAGCTTACAGAAGACGAGAAGAAAAAGCTTGAAGATATGAAGCAGTACCGCGGAAAATTTGAAGCGGCCATGGATGACGATATCAATACGGCGGATGCGATCGCCGCGGTATTCGAGCTGGTAAGATTTGCCAATACGGAAGTTACCGAAGGCGCATCAAAAGATTTTGCGGAAGCGGTCAGAAAAGAGATGCTTGAGCTTACGGACATTCTGGGCCTTATCGTGGAGAGGAAGGCAGAGATCCTGGATGAAGAAATAGAGCAGAAGATCGCCGAGCGTCAGGCTGCCAGAAAGGCTAAAGATTTCGCGAAGGCAGACGCTATCAGGGACGAGCTGCTGGCAAAAGGGATCGTGCTGATGGATACCAGAGAAGGCGTTAAATGGAAAAAGGCATAAGAGAAAGATCAGCAGTATAGATAGTTATGATTATAAGTATGGAGTATCTGGAGGATCAGTTTGATCTTCCGGATTTCGATTTAAAGCAATATTCGCCATTGACGCTGGCATATCTGGGAGATGCGGTATACGAGATCGTGATCAGGACGGTGCTTGTGCGGCGAAAAAATGCGCCCGCGAATAAACTGCATCATCAGGCCAGCGCTCTGGTAAAAGCAGAAAAACAGGCTGAAATCGCGGAGAAGATAGGACCGCTCCTTACAGAGGAGGAAAGCAGTGTGCTCCGACGCGGCAGGAATGCGAAATCCCACACCAAGGCAAAGAACGCAAGCGTTGCCGATTATCGAATGGCGACAGGCCTTGAGACGCTGACAGGTTATCTCTATCTTCAGGGCAAAACAGAAAGGATAGTGGATCTGATAAAGGCCGGCCTTGGTGAAGAATTATGATTTTGGAAAAAAGAGATCTGTGTATTGAACGGGATCGGGATTCATCCGCAGATCTCAGATCGAGTTTAAGTTTGTGCTTTGATCCGGAGAACAGCGGATACATATCCGGAATGGCCCGGGGATCATGAAAGGATATAAATGGAGAATAAATTTGGCAAAAGACAGTGGAAGAAGGAAGAAAAACGATTCAAGACACTGGACGAATATCTCTCCTATCAGGAAAAGGTGGTAGGAAAAGCTAAGGAGATCACGGAAGAGGAGAGAAGAAGCCTGAAAGGAAAAAGAAAGGTGACCGGCTTTGAAGTGACGGATGATCATAAAAAGAAACAGAGAAAAAACAAAGACGATCGTCAGAATAAGAAAAGAGCAGAAGCCGGAAAAGATAATAAAAAGAAACCGGATAAATCAGTGAAAAAGTCTTTCGGAAAGGAAGAAAAAAAGACCTCCGGCAAGACTGAAAAAAAACCGGCGGAAAAGAAGCTTTTCGGAAAGGCCGAAAAAAAGGGAGGAAATAAGAAGAACAGGGAAAGACAGGAAACAGAAACCGTCGAGATAAAAAGAAACGGAAAAAAACAAACAGACCGGGAGCTGCAGGAAAAAAGGCAGGAACGTGAGACTTATATTCCTGAAGAGCCGGAGAACAGGAATTATGAGTCTTATGCCGGAGAAGAGCAGATAACCGGTGAAGCGGAAGAGAATGCCAACAGGATTGAGGGAAGAAATGCTGTAACGGAAGCCTTCCGCTCGGGCCGTGATGTAGACAAGCTTTTTGTGCAGAAGGAACTTCACGACGGAGCGATCCTGACGATAACAAGACTGGCCAGAAAGTGCGGTACGATTATTAACTATGTTTCCAAAGACCGGCTGAATCAGATGTCACAGACAGGAGCACATCAGGGAGTTATAGCATATGTCGCGTCTTATAATTATTCGTCGCTTGAGGATATCCTGAAAAAGGCGGCGGATAAAGGAGAGGATCCCTTTATTTTTCTTCTGGACGGTATCGAGGATCCGCATAATCTGGGAGCTATCATAAGGACGGCAAATCTTTGCGGAGCGCATGGCGTGGTCATCACCAAGCACAGGGCGGCAGGCCTGACGGCGACAGTAGCGAAGGCGTCTGCGGGAGCCCTGAATTATACGCCGGTGGCAAAGGTTACGAACCTGGGAAATACGATCGATCAGCTGAAAAAGGACGGAATGTGGTTCGTGTGCGCGGATATGGGCGGCACAAATATGTATCAGCTTGAACTGAAGGGATCTATAGGACTGATCATCGGAAATGAAGGCGACGGAGTCAGCCGTCTGATCCGTGAAAGATGCGATTTTATCGCGTCGATCCCCATGAAGGGAGATATTGATTCGCTGAATGCTTCCGTGGCAGCGGGCGTACTTGGATTTGAAATAGCCAGACAGAGAGGATAAATGTGGACTATCGGAAACGGACTGACGAGGAACTGATCGATCTGTACAGAGAGGGCGATGACGGCGCTGTGGAATTTCTCATGGAGAAGTACAAGCAGCTTGTCAGGGCGAGAGCCAGAACGCTGTATCTGACAGGAGCGGACAAAGACGATCTTTTGCAGGAGGGAATGCTGGGACTCTTTAAAGCTATACGAAGCTTTAAAAAAGGCGAAGCGGCGTTTCCGGCCTTTGCCGCCCTGTGTATCAGCAGACAGATGTATTCCGCGATCAGGTCATCGGAGAGTCTGAAAAATCTTCCGCTGGCAGGATTTGTTTCTATTTTTGAAATGGAAGAGGAACAGAAGAGCCGGAACTTAAGTATATCGGATGATCCGGAGCAGATTATTCTGGAAAAAGAGGCGGAAGCGAGGCTGAAGGAGCAAATTTTCAGCATTTTAAGTCCTTTTGAGAGAAAAGTCATTGAACTTTACCTTGAAGGATATGATTATAAAAATATTTCCGAAAGACTGGACAAATCCCCCAAATCTGTGGATAATGCAATACAGAGAACAAAGAAAAAGGTATCTGAATTCTGTAAGGAATATGAGACCAAATACTAATGAAAGGAGAAAAGGCAATGCAACAATTTAGAAGGACACTTCTGCGCGTCTTTATGATGTTGTTCTTAGTCGCAGGAGTGTGCATGTTTGTAACTGCAGATGCAGATGCGGTTTTTGCCGATGAGATCTCAGAAACCGAGACCGGTAACGACAGCGTCACTGAAGAAGCCATTGTTGTTGAGCCGGTCGCAGCCGCAGCTGAGACTTCAGGGGTCACAGAAGTGATCAGTCAGGAAGAAGCTGTACCGGAACAGACAGCTGTTGAGACTGCAGAGACAGCCGCTGAGGTTGTTGATGAGACTGCGGATACGGTTGTTGAGGGTACTGCACAGACAGAAGAGACAGTTGTCGAAGATACTGCACAGACAGAGGAGACAGTTGTTGATGATGCTGCGCAGACCGAAGAGGCAGCTGCTGAAGATGCCGCACAGGCAGAGCTTGCTGAAAATGTGGCGTTAGCTGCTGATGAAACAGCAAAGGCACCGGCTAAAAAGCATCTGACAGTTTACAACGGAGTAGATTATGCGCTGGTTTATGATTATGAGTTTTATTCCAGTAATAAGGATGTAAAGGCAGCTTTCGGAGATGACGAAGAAGCTACGCTTTATAACTTCGTCAGATGGGGAATGCAGTCCCAGAGACAGGGCATCTCTACGTTTGACGTAGTATCATACCGCCGCGCATACGCTGATCTTCGCCGCGTATACGGCACGAACTATCCGGGATATTACATGCATTATATCTGGTGGGGCCATGACGCCGGTCTTGATAAGACGACAGGCGTTAAGGAAGTCATAGATCCGCTCACTGTTCTCGACGGGCAGGATTATTCACTGGTATATGATTTTAATTACTTCCAGAACAAGTACCCGGATGTAAAAGCCGCCTTCGGCGATGACGATGAAGCTACGCTGAGAAACTTTGTCAGATGGGGAATGCAGTCCGAGAGGCAGGGTATCGCTACATTTGATGAAGCGTCCTACCGCAGGGCTTACGCAAACCTTCGCCGCGTATACGGCACGAACTACCCGGGCTATTACATGCACTATATCTGGTGGGGTCATGACGCCGGTCTTGATCAGACGACAGGCGTGAAGGAGCTTGTGGATCCGCTGACAGTCATCGACGGCGTGGATTATTCACGCGTCTATGATTTCAATTACTTCCAGAACAAGTATCCGGATGTAAAGAAAGCTTTCGGCGAGGATGAAGAAGCCACGCTGAGAAACTTTATCAGATGGGGCATGGCAGGTCAGAGACAGGGTATCGAGTCTTTCGACGAAGTATCCTATCGCCGGGCGTACCAGGATCTTCGTATCGCGTACGGTACGAATTATCCGAAGTACTACATGCACTATATCAACTATGGAGCTAAAGAAGGCCGCGATAAAACGACCGGAATCGACAAGCTTCAGAATCCTGTTACGTCCTATGGTGCGGTAGATATGTCAGATGTATATGACTATTACTACTACACAAGCCACAACAAAAATGTTCTGGACTGCTATGGCGAGGATGATGTATCCGTTGCGGCTCATTTCGCAAAGACGGGCATCCTGTTGGGCAGAAAAGGAGCAGAAGATTACAGCCAGAGCGACTATAACAGAATAAAGGCTGTACTGGAAGGCTTTAAGAACGCACCTACAAAGTATGCGGGCATCGAGCTCTCCATGCTTTATGATTTCTATTATTACTATGAGCACAACAGCAATCTCTGGAGCGTATACGGCGCGGATACCAACGGATACGTAGCGCATTTCGCCCGCTGGGGAATGGCTGCATGGCTCAGGGGTAAGGCTTCCTACAGAGCTGATGTCTATGAGATGCTCAGACAGACCTTCAGCAGCGATGTTCTGCTTTCCATGGACCAGAAGGCTCAGGGCTACACAAGCAGCACAAAATATCTGATCCTTATCAACTATACAGATCATTATCTGAATGTATACGAGAGGATCGTGGACGGAGCCTGGACAAAGATCAAGAGTCACAGATGCTCAATGGGAGCTTCTGTAACACCTACACCGCTTGGTGTATATAGAACGTCTGACAAGGTTCTGTGGTTCGACAGCGGATACTGCCGCTGCTGGTATGCTACACGTTTCAATGGTTCTTATATGATCCATTCTATCCTGTATTATCAGGACAGTTCACCGGCGCATGTTATGGATGCTACGATGGGCGCAAACGTATCACACGGATGCGTTCGTCTGTATCTGGACAACGCTAAGTGGATCTACTACAACGTTCCTTCAGGAACGACAACAGTTGTTTACAGACGATAACGAATTACATTATCGGAATTATAAACGATACTCAGAAGGCTGCCGCTTTTAAAGCGGCAGCCTTCTTGTTTCACTGGAAAACACACAAGCACCTGCGAAAACCGGATCTCCGGGAATGCACACGCCGGGCAAAGGAAAGCAGCCGCATTTCCTTCCTACTTGCATGAACAGAATGAAAATGCTATACTATCCCCAAGTATGCACAAGGGGCAGCTGTGCGCCAAAAGGGGAGTAAGCGTGTAATGTCTGATGTGTTTTGGGATAAGGGGCGCTCGGAAATGGGTAATAAAAAAGTAACAAATACTGCTAAATTTTTATACAGACTTTGCATAGTTGGATTGTTTGCGATCGTCTGGTTTTCACTATATAATAACTACACTTTTGAGACCTATCGCATCCGCGGAGGTCTTGTTTCCGTACTTATTTTTTATGTGATTTATTCCTGGCTCTGTAATGTTTACAGCGCATACAGGGTCGCTTCATCCAGCATAGGCGATATCATTTTTAAACAATTCGTTTCCTTTTCCGTGGCGGATTTCGTCCTGTATATGGAGTGCTGTCTGATCTATAACCAGTACGTAAATATCATTCCGGGCGTGATCACTGTATTTCTGCAGCTTATATCCACGGTACTCATCACTTTTTTCACAAAAAGACATTTCATGAAATCCGTAGAGCCGAAAAAAACGCTTGTGATCTACGGAAAAAACATCCCCAAAGAGAATGCGCTGCAGTTTGAAAAAAGACTGCTTCTTAAATATAGTCATCTGTTCAGAATCGTTTCCACAGAATCAGCTGAGATCGACGCGAATGTCCTGGATCAGTATATGAAAGTGACTGACTCAGTGATCCTGTATCAGGTGGAGGATAACGAGAGGGGCCGCTTTGTGGCCGCATGCATGAGAAGCCATAAGAACTTTTATTATACGCCGGAGATAGACGACATTCTGGCTACGGGAAGTTCGGTACGGCATCTGCTGGATACGCCGCTGATGAAATACGATTATCAGTATGAAGACAGGCTTTTCCTGTTTGAAAAAAGAGTCATGGACATCGTCCTGTCCCTGCTGTTTATCATCATACTGTCGCCGGTTATGCTGATCACTGCGGTCTGTATCAAATTTGAAGACGGCGGTCCTGTCTTTTTCCGGCAGAAACGTCATACAAAGAATATGAAGGAATTTGAGATCCTGAAGTTCCGCAGCATGAAAACTGATGCCGAGAGGTACGGCGCCATTCCGGCCACGCAGGATGATCCCCGCATCACCAAGGTGGGAAGGATCATCAGAAAGGTGCGTATCGATGAGCTGCCGCAGTTCTTCAATATTCTGAAGGGCGATATGAGCTTTGTGGGACCCCGCCCCGAAAGGATAGAGCATACGGAAATGTACTGCAGGGATCTGCCTGAGTTTACATACAGACTGCGCGTAAAGGGAGGTCTGACCGGTTACGCCCAGATATTCGGCAAGTATAATACATCTGCCCATGATAAGCTGCTGCTCGACCTGATGTACATCGAGGATCAGTCTATTCTTAATGATATTAAGCTGATACTTCTTACGATCAGGACGGTCTTTGAGATGGAAAGCACGGAAGGCTTTGACGAGGTCGACAGCGAGCGGATGAATAAGATCATGGCAGAGCAGGGCGATATGCATGATGAGATCATGGAATCCGCAAAGATTGAGGCGATCGGCAAAGAAGATGAGGCAGAAGTGGAGAAGGTCGTTGAGAATATTGCGGAGGAGAAGAATCGCCGTGATAAAGAATCCGAGATGAGAGATCCGTCTTCCGGAGATTACTGGCTTGATGGACAGGAAGACCTTACAGATGAAGAAAACGGCGAGTCCGGG
>OCVV011358307.1_pt1 | contig 14408 bp, 9 predicted proteins | sample 1539721 | NCBI WGS metagenome assembly OCVV01 (sample SAMN02144230, study PRJEB22623) | gut metagenome | biome: sheep rumen | host: Ovis aries | place: New Zealand
GAGATCAAAGCCGGCGAGTATCCCGGAAAGATCGTACCGAGCGCAGCGGTGATCGGCGAGGCGACGGGCAACTACACCATCACGTATGCGGCGGGAGACCTGAAGATCGGTCCCGCGGTATTCACGGCAAGCCAGCCTGAGAATACGATCTACAACGCGGACACCCAGGAGATGCCGGTGACCGTAACCTTCACGGACGGAAACGGAAACACGGTGGTCCTGCGGGAGGACACTGATTACACGATTGAATACTACGAGCTGGACGAGAACGGCCAGAGGAAGCCGGCCAGGGATGCGGGAACCGCTATCGTGGAAATCAAGGGCATCGGCAACTTTGAAGGCCACACGGAAACCAGGGAGTACACCATTGCCAGGAGGCCCGTTACCATTACGGTGTTCAACGACGGAAAGACCCAGGGTGACCCGGATCCGATGTTTGAGAACGCGCAGCTGAATGAGAACCTGAAGGGCGAGCTGAGCGGCATTGACCTTACGGTGCACCGGACGAACGCGGACGTCAACGAAGCCAGAGAAAAGCCCTACGAGGATGTGCTGACGATTGACGGCACCAAGGCAACGCTGGAAGCGCAGTACACGAACTACGAGTTCACGATCCTGAACGGCGACTTTACGATCACCGCGCCCAAGCAGCACAAGGTGACTGTGACCTACCGGATGGGCGACACCGTCCTCGAAACCTTCACGGGAACCTATTCCGAAGGGGAGACGCTGACCATCAGGAGGCCTGTACCGGATGGATACACCGCGGTGATCCGGAGGGTTGACGGCGACCTGGCGAACTACAACGGCAGGACCGAGGACGGACAGACCGTTATCACCGGAGCCATGGGAGACGCGGATGCGGCGTACGAAGTGGTATACGAAGCCGAACCGTATGAGCTGACCATCCACTTCGTGGTGCTGGGCGAGGAAACCGAACCGGCAGATCCCATTGTACGGAAGCTGGAGGGTGGCGAGGACTACAGGATCACCATCAACGACCCGGATATCCCGAACCTGGGGAATTACAGGTTCGTTGAAGTGACAGGCAGGATGCCGAACCACGACACGGAAGCGACTGTATGGCTGCTGGGCCCGAACGCCGGCGACGCGGAACTGATTATCGAGGATGACCGCACACCGTTGGGAATCAACGACGCGAACCTCGGAAGCGGCGAAATCATCGAATAAGGAAGCATCCGCAAAACCCCTGAGACACACGGAACCGGCCGGGCATCCCCCAAAGATGCCCGGCCTTTTTGCAGGGAAAATGGATTCCCGCGGAGAAATATAACCCGAGATCAAATCGTTCTTTGAACAGATACCTATTCCAGAACAGCAAAAGGAGTCTTTTACCCATGAAAAAACTGATAAGCCTGATCCTTGCGGTTGCGCTTCTGGTGAGCTGCGCATTTGCTGCGGCAGCGGAGGAAGAAGATAACAGGTATGACACGCTGACGGTGGGAGTCACCACCGCCTTCAGCGGCAATTTCCTGTCGGACGCGCTGGGATCCAATATCAGCGATCAGGACATCCGGAAAATCATCCACGGGTATCATCTGGTGGCATGGGACGGGGCAAGCGGCGTATACCGGCTGAATGAGCAGGTGATTCCGGCGGGACTGCACAGCAAGGAGCAGAACACCTACTATTTTTCCGTTGCCCACAACCTGACCTATAACGACGGAACCCCCATCACGGCGAAGGATTACGCCTTCAGCTTCCTGCTGCTGACCTCCAGGGCGCTGGAAAAAGCGGCGGGCCTGCGGGAAAGCGGAAGGCGGATACAGGGATGGAGCGCCTATGACGAAGGAACGGCGAATACTGTGAGCGGATTCCGGCTGATCGGGGACTACCAGATGGCAATTACGATTGACAGGGAATACGTTCCTTTCTTCTACGAGATGAAGGCGCTGGACATTTTCCCGCTGCCCATCGGCGTGCTGGCGCCGGGATGCGAAGTGAAGGATGACGGGAACGGCATTTACCTGAGCGGCGAATTCAACGCGGAGACGGTTCAGAAATACGTCCTGGATCCGGAGACCGGATATGCTTCCCATCCCACGGTGACCGCCGGACCGTACATGATGACGGACTATGACGGAAAGACCGTATGGCTGAAGATCAACCCGAACTACAACGGGGACACGGAAGGGAACAAGCCCTATATTGAAAACATCACCGTGCGCTGCGTGCCCTCCAGGGACCTGATGTCCAACCTGATTACCGGAACCCTGGGACTGACGGTCCGGAGCATCCGGACGGAGCAGATCAATACGGGAATGGTTCTCTCCGCCCGGGAGGATTTCGCGGCCAAGACCTACGCCCGGAACGGACTGGCCTTCATCAGCTTCTGCGGGGAGAAGGGTCCGACGGCGGACGCGAATGTGCGCAGGGCGCTGGCCATGTGCATCGACAAGGAAGGACTGAACGCGGAATACTCCGGCAGCTACGGCACGGTTGTGGACGGGTATTACGGCATCGGCCAGTGGATGTTCCCCATGACGAGGGGAAATATCCCGGATTCCTGGCGGGAGGAGGCCGGAGAGGGCGCCACCTGGGACGACATGAACCTGGAGGGACTGGCGAAGTATCCGCTGAATCCGGAGGAGGCGGCAAAGCTGCTGAATGACGCCGGATGGAACCTGAACGCCCAGGGAGAGCCTTACACGGAAGGACTCCGGTACAGGGAAGAGAACGGGACACTGGTGCCCCTGCGGCTGCGGCTGCTTTATCCGACGGAGAACCTTGCGGGACCGATGCTGCAGGAGTATTTCGCCGCTTACCTGAAGGAAGCCGGGGCGGAGCTGGAGCTGCGAACGGTGGACATGCCGGAGCTCCTGCAGATGTACTACGGACAGGCGGAACGGGACTGCGACATGATCATGATCGGCAGCAACTTCCAGGATGTGTTCGATCCCTCCGTATACTACGACGCCAACGGGAAGGACCGGCTGAACGGCATTACGGATCCGCAGCTGGCGGAGCTGGCCAGGGAGCTGCGGAAAACGGAGCCCGGGGACGGGGCGGAATACGTGCGGCGGTGGATCCGCTACCTGGAATACAGGAGCGAGGTGCTGCCGGAAATTCCGCTGTACAGCAACGCATACCTGGATTTCCACACATCCATCCTGCGGAACTACAACCCCGGGGCTTACTCCTCCTGGTCGGAGGCGCTGGTGTCGGCTTACCTGAGCGACGTATCCGAAGAGGAGCTGGCGGAGGAAGCGGCGGAAGAACCGGCAGAGGGAGAAACCCTGTTTGACTGACGGAAAAGGATAACGGCAGGAAGGGAAGCGGGTTCATGCTTTCGGGCAGGCGGAAGACCATCGGCGCATTTCTGTGCAAAGCATACAGCCTTTTTGACACCGCGGTTTACCGGGTGCTGGAGGAAGAGGCGGAACGGCTGGACTATAACATCATCGTGTTTACCACGGTGGGCTATTTTGCCAGCCAGAACGACTACGACAGGCAGGAAAGGGCCATGTTCTCCTTTGCTCCGATTGAGCAGCTGGACGGGATCCTTGTGGCTCCGGACACCTATGAAATCGAGGGGTTCCGGGACGAGCTGATGGACGCCCTCCGGAACCGGGCCAAATGCCCGGTGGTGGCGCTGCGGCACGTGAGCGACGAGCTGGACTGCGTGCACACGGAGGAGAGCAAGGCGATCCTGCTACTGCTGACCCACCTGCTGGACGAACACAAGCTGACAAAAATCCGTTTCCTTGCGGGATATGAAGGACATCCGGACAGCGAAGCCCGGCTGAATGCCTTCCGGAGAACCATGCGGGAGCGGGGGCTTCCTGTGGACGAAAAAAAGGATATCTGCCACGGGAACATGTGGTACAACTGCGGCGAAAAAGCCTACGAGGCTTTCTTCAGCGATCCAGGGGACCGGCCGGAGGCGGTGGTGTGCGCCAACGACTACATGGCGGCGGGCCTGTGCCGGGAGCTGGAAAAGAACGGTTTCCGGATACCGGAGGACGTGATTGTTACCGGATTTGACAATGTTCCGGACCTGATGATGGAGGAGCTGAAGCTGACAACGGTGGAGCAGGATTTCACCGGCATGGCCAGGGCAGCCCTGGAGGAGCTGGACCGGCAGATCCGCACCGGAGACACCCGGGGCAGCAGGGAGAAGAACGTCAGCATCGGCATCCCCGGGAGGCTGGTGCTGGCCGAAAGCTGCGGATGCGGAAAGCGGGACGCTTCCTACTACACAACGGTGAACCGGGAAAACGCGCAGAAGATTGAGCAGCTGCGGAACCGGGAGGTCGGCATGACCTACCTGAGCATCGAAATGAGCGGATGCGACGACCTGAAGCAGATGCACCGGGTGCTGATTGAAAAGCGGCAGGATACGCCCATGCTGCGGGACCTGTATATCTGCCTGTTTGAGAAGGGCCGGAACGAGGCGGGAGAACCGGTGTTTGCCAAGGAAATGACGGATACGGTATGCCTGGTGCACGCGATGCGGGACAAGGAGGACTGCGGCATGCCCATGGTCTCCTACGAGCGGAGCCGGCTGCTGCCCGCCATGGCGGAGCGGCCGGAGCCGCAGGTTTTGTACCTGATGGGGCTGCACCAGAACGAATTCGCCTACGGATACGCGATGTTCCACTACTACGGGGGCGAGATTCCCTCCACCTTCTTCCAGCACTGGAACGTGATCCTTTCCGGGGCGCTGAGCAACATGCACAAGCGGAACGAGATCCTGGCGCTGTATGAGGAGCGCAGGCTGAGCAGCGTTACGGATGTGATGACCCACCTGCTGAACCGGCGGGGGCTGGAGGAGAAGATTACCCCCGAATGGCGCAGCATGTGCGCAAGGCGGGACTATGTGACCTTTGTGACCTTTGACATGGACCACCTGAAGAACATCAACGACACCTACGGCCACCAGGCGGGGGACTTCGCCATCCGCACCCTGGCGGAGGCGATTCACACCGCGGCACCGAAGGACGGCATCTCCGCCCGGATGGGCGGGGACGAATTCCTGACGGTGCTTCCGGGAGCGAGGAAGAACGCGGCGGAGGAATACATCCGGCGGTTTGAGGAGAAGCTGGAGGAGATTAACCGGCGCGAAAAGAGAAGCTTCCGGGTGGAAGCCAGCACCGGGTACGCTGTGATGCGGCTGAATGAGATGGACACGCTGGAGCAGTGTATCCGGATGAGCGACGAGGCGATGTACAAGGTCAAGGAGGAGCACCACGCGGCCAGGAAATAAAAAAGAACAGGAAACGGAAAGAAGCGGCCATGCGGGCCGCTTCTTTCTGATTCCTGGCTTACTGATTGGAAAGGATGGCGGAGGAGAAGGGGGGAAGGGTGAGGGAGAGATATCCTTCCTTCACGGTTCCGGCGGGCTTCTTTTCCGCGCTGTGGCCTTCCGCTCCGGTGAGGATGCGGAAGAAGTACGCTTCGTCCTCCGGGGCGCCCGCGTCCCGGACGAAGACTTTCAGCTCGGCCTGGGAATCGGTGTTGTTCACGGCGGTGATACAGCGGCAGTCTTCGTCAAAGCGGGCGTAGGCGATGCGGCCGTAATCCGCCAGGAGCTGCAGCAGGGAGCCGGAGGAAAGGACGGGGAGTTCTCCGCGCAGGCGGATCAGATCCCGGTGGAGGTCAATGAGGGACTGGTCCTCATGGCCCCAGGGATAGGTGCGGCGGTCATCCGGATCGGTCCAGCCCACCTGGCCGGCCTCATCGGCATAATAGACAGTCGGGGCGCCGGGCCAGGACATCTGGATGGTGACGGCTTCCCGGAAGACACCCTTGTTGATTCCGCTGCCGGCGGCGGCGGGACCGAGGGTGGTGGTGCGGCCGACCATCCGGTTGGTTCGGGTGAGGAAACGGGAATGATCGTGATTGCTCAGCTCGTTCATGGCGCACATGAGGGAGGACCAGGAGAACCAGGCCATCTTTTCCTTCATGATCCCGAAGAAGGCGCCGCCGTTCTGATACAGGTCATCCCGGCAGGAATCGGAATGCTTCTCCATGCCGGTGAGGAACCAGGAGACGGGCTCCATGAAGGCATCGTAGTTCATGACGCTGTCCCACTCCAGGCCGTTGAGCCAGGGAGTTGGGTCGCCGTAATGCTCCGCGACGATGAGAGCATTGGGATTGACGGCCTTGACCCGGGCGCGGAACTTCTTCCAGAACTGATGGTTGAACTCCGGGCTGTGGCCCAGGTCCGCGGCCACATCCAGCCGCCAGCCGTCGATGCAGAAGGGCGGGGAGACCCATTTTTCCGCGATGCGGAGGATTTCCTCCTGCAGCTCGGGAGACTCCTCGTAATTCAGCTTGGGGAGGGTGGTGTAGCCCCACCAGCCCTCATAGACCGGGGTGCGGCCGCTGCCGTAATCGTTGAAATGGAAATAGGAGCGGTATGGGCTGTCGGGACTCTGGAAGGCGCCGGGCTGGAAACCGGGCTTCCCCAGGTAGATTTCCTCATGGTCCATCCACTTGTTGAAGGAACCGCAGTGGTTGAACACGCCGTCGAGGATGATCTTCATGCCCCGGGCGTGGAGCTCCTCGCAGAAATCGGCGAAAAGGGCGTTGCTCTTCTCCAGGTTTTCCATGGAGGTGACCCGGCGGATATACCGCTCGGCATGGCCGTTATTCTTTTCCCAGGCTTCCATGGCGTGCTCGGTATCATCGGTGATGACGCCGAAATGGGGATCGATATAATCGTAATCCTGGGTATCGTATTTATGGTTGGAGGGGGAGACAAAGACGGGGTTGAGGTACAGCACCTGGACCCCCAGGCCCTGCAGGTAATCCAGCTTTTCGCGGATGCCCTGGATATCCCCGCCGTAGAAGCAGCGGAAATCCGTGTCGTTGGGGAGGGCGTCCCAGTCCTTTACATGCTTGGCATGGCCCACGGTATAGTAATACTCATTGTCCGTGACATCGTTGGTGGGATCGCCGTTGCGGAACCGGTCCGTAAAGATCTGGTACTGCACGGCGCCACGGGACCAGGCGGGCACGTGGAAGCCGGGAATGAAGCGGAAGGCGTATCCCGGGATAAAGGAAGGGTTATTCATATCCAGGATGCGGGCGCCGCATTTATCGTAGGAAACCTCAACCCCTTCGCTGCTTTCGATCAGGAAACGGTAAGCGATTTCCGTACGGTTGCAGATGATGGAGGCTTCATAATAATCAAAGAAATCATCCGACCGGGCTTTCCGCATGACGGAGCCCGCATTGAGGGGCTCAAAGACCAGGGAGACCCGGGAAACGCTGTCCTTCCTGACGCGGATCCGGATGGTGACGGTATCCCCGGGATCCGGCTCCACGGGAGTACGGAAAAGGGGAGACTCATCACTGAAAATTGCAGAGAGGAAAAAGGAATCCAGGGCCACAGGACATCACTCCCTGAACAGGATTGGCAGAAAGCCGAAAATTATTCTATCATGGATAAAGGGATTCAGGCAAGGTAAAATCGGGGCAGGAGCCGTGGAAAACGAAAAAAATAGTGTTTTGCGCTTCGCTGTGATATAATAAAAAATACGGGTTTCCGAAGGACGGAAAGCCGGAGAAAAAGACAGGATGTGTGGCAGGTTGTACGATTATCTGATTGTCGGCGCGGGACTGTACGGGGCGGTCATGGCCAGGGAACTGGCGGACGCCGGGAAGACCGTGCTGGTGGCGGAGCGCCGGGGGCACATCGCGGGAAATGTATATACGGAGGCGGTGGAGGGCATCCAGGTGCACCGCTACGGGGCGCACATTTTCCACACCAACGACGAACGGGTATGGAAATACGCCGGGCGCTTCGCGGAGTTCAACCGGTTCACCAACAGCCCGGTGGCGAACTATAAAGGAGAGCTGTACTCCCTGCCCTTCAACATGTATACCTTCAACAGGATGTGGGGCGTGGTGACGCCGCAGGAGGCGGAGGCGCGCATCGCGGAGCAGCGGGGAGAGATCACGGGGGAGCCCCGGAACCTGGAGGAGCAGGCGATCCGGCTGGTGGGCCGGGACCTGTATGAAAAGCTGGTAAAGGGATACACGGAAAAACAGTGGGGCCGGCCCTGCAGGGAGCTGCCTGCCTTCATTATCCGGCGGCTGCCCGTGAGGATGACCTTTGACAACAACTACTTCAACGCCCGGTACCAGGGCATTCCCACCGGAGGCTATACGGCCATGGTGGAGCGGATGCTGGAGGGCATCGAGGTGCGGCTGAACTGCGACTACCTGGAGCGGCGGGAGGAGCTGGACGCGCTGGCGGGAAAGGTGATTTACACCGGGCCGGTGGACGCCTACTTCGGATACCGGCTGGGAGCGCTGGAATACCGGTCCGTGCGCTTTGAGACGGAGACGCTGGATACCCCGAACTTCCAGGGGAACGCCGTTGTGAACTACACGGACGCGGAGACCCCCTGGACGCGGATCATCGAGCACAAATGGTTTGATCCGCCGGCAGGGGACGGCAGCGGGAAGACCGTGATCAGCCGGGAATACAGCTCTGAATGGAAGCCGGGGGACGAACCCTACTACCCGGTGAACGACGAAAGGAATTCCGCCCTGTACAGCCGCTACGCGGAGCTGGCGGCGAAGGAAGGACGGGTGATCATGGGAGGACGGCTGGGCAGCTACCGGTATTACGACATGGACCAGGTGATCGGGGCGGCGCTGGAGCAGGCCGCAAAGGAGCTGAAGGCATGAGCGGGATGAAGACAGGCACGGCCGGGGAGCGGAAGCTGCTGACCTGCGTGGTGCCAAGCTACAACTCCGAAAAGACGCTGGAGCGGACGGTGGAGTCCATGCTTGCCGGCGGGGAGGAGCTGGAGATCCTGATCGTGGACGACGGATCCACGGACGGAACGGGAGCCCTGGCGGACCGGCTGGCAGGGGAGCATCCGGAGATTGTGCGGGTGCATCACAAGGCCAATGGGGGACACGGATCCGGGCTGAACTACGGCATTGCCCACGGGAAGGGAATCTACTTCAAGGTGGTGGATTCGGACGACCGGATGATCCGGGAAAACATTCCGGGGCTGATGGCGCTGCTGCGGGAGCACGCGGAGCCGGAGAAGCAGGCGGACCTGGTTTTCCACGACTACGTGTACGACCGGCCGGAGAAGGAAAACACCTTCCGCATCACCTACCGGGGAAAGATGAAGCCGGACACGCTGGGGACCTGGGAGGACACGCGGCCCTTCCACATCTGGAACCAGTTCATGATCCACAGCCTGATCTACCGGACGCAGTTCCTGCGGGACCTGGGGTTCACGCTGCCGGAGCATACCTTTTACGAGGATAACCTGTACATCTACCAGCCCCTGGCGAAGACAAGGAAGATCCTCTACCATCCGGCGGCGCTGTACGGATACCGGGTGGGGCAGGAGGAACAGTCCATCAACGAGAAGAACATGCTGAAGCGGCTGGACCAGATGAACGAAATCGCGAAGAAGCAGATTACCTCCTACAGCCTGGCGGAGCTGAAGGCGCTGCCGAAGCACCTGCGGAAGTACCTGATGAACAACGCCTGCGGCCAGCTGTTTACCACCTGCTCCCTGGAGTTCATTGAGAACTCGGAGCGGAGCCGGCGGATGAACCGGGAGCTGTGGGACGCCATCCGGGGGTTTGACCCGGAGCTGTACAGGGCGCTGCGGAGGAATCCCCTGGGGCGGGTGACCTGCCTGCCGGGGCGGATCGGGGAGCGGTTCCTGGTGCTGGTATACCGGACGGGGAGAAAGATGATCCGGTTTTAAGGGAGAAAAGGAGGCGGAGCGGATGAACCCGAAAGTGAAAAGGATCCTGAGCATCCTTTTTATCGCCGTGTCCGTTTCCGTCGTGGTGATTATCGCCTTCAGCAACAAGGAGATGGGGAACGCCTGGGAGGCGATTTCCCGGCTGGACCTTCATTGGATCGGGGGCCTGTTCCTGTGCTGGCTGGTTTACGCCATGCTGGAGGCGGCGGGAACCTGGAACTGCCTGCGGCGGCGGGGATGCAAAATCTCCCTGATCAAGGTGTTCTGGACGGTGCTGATCGGGATGTATTACAGCAACATCACCCCCAGCGCGGCGGGAGGCCAGCCCATGCAGGTGAACTCCCTGCGGAAGGCGGGGATCCCGGTGGGATACGGGACCCTGGCGCTGACGATCCGGTTTGTGACAAACCAGTTTACGGTGTGCATGATGACGCTGGTCCTGTTCCTGGTAAACCGGGAATTCGTGTACAGCCAGCTGCAGGGCGCCATCTGGGCGGCCAGGATCGGATGGCTGATCAATTTCGCCTCGGTGCCGCTGGTGCTGCTGGCGGCGTTCCGGAAAAAATGGATGATGAAGGCGGCGGAGAAGCTGACCGCCCTGGGGGCGCGGATGCGCCTGATCAAGAACCGGGAGGCTTCGCTGGAGCGGGTGTCGGAGGTGCTGACCACCTACCACGAGGCGCTGACGGAGCTGATGCACCGGCCGGGGGAGATCCTGACCCAGATCGGCTGCAGCGCGGTGAGCCTGCTGGGACTGACGGGAAGCGTCGTGTTTGCCTACTACGCCTTCGGCCAGTCCGGGGTGCCGTGGATCCGGGTGCTGACGCTGAGCTGCCTGCTGTTTGTCAGCGCCAGCTACACGCCCCTGCCGGGGGCCAGCGGCGCCCAGGAGGGCGGATTCCTGCTGTACTTCGCCGGGATTTTCAAGGACGGAACCATCGGCCTGGGACTGCTGGTGTGGCGGTTCTTCACGTACTACCTGTTCCTGATCGCCGGGGTTTTCACGGTGCTGAACGAAAGGACGCTGCTGGGACTGGGAAAACGGAAACAGAAGGAAAGCGCGGAAGAGCATGGAAACGAAGCGGAATTACCAGAAGGAAATGGAAGCGGAGATTGAGCGGCTGGACGGGCGGCGGCCGGCGCTGCTGCTGCACAGCTGCTGCGGACCCTGCTCAAGCGCGGTGCTGGAGCGGATCCGGGAGCATTTCCGGGTGACGGTTTTGTACTACAATCCCAACATTGAGCCGGAGGAGGAGTACCTGCACCGGCGGGCGGAACAGCAGCGGCTGCTGGAGGAAACGGGATGGGACGCCGGATGGCTCCCCTGCGAATATGACCACGAAGCCTTCGAAGCCTTTGCCCCGGCCATGGCGGAAGAGCCGGAGGGCGGAAAGCGCTGCCTGGCCTGCTTCGCCCTGCGGCTGAACGAAACGGCAAGGCAGGCGAAGGAGCACGGATTTGAGTATTTCACCACGACGCTCTCCGTGAGTCCCCACAAGAACGCGGAAAACGTGAACCGCGCGGGGGAGGAAGCGGCCCGGCGGTTCGGCGTGAAATACCTGTATGCGGATTTCAAGAAAAAGAACGGCTACCTGCGGTCCCTGCAGCTTTCAGAGGAGTACGGGCTGTATCGGCAGGACTACTGCGGATGCCTGTACGGAAAGCGTCAGGAGCAGTACCAGGAATAATCGTAACCGGGATCTTCCGTCCTGGTGACGGGGAGAACGCGGAGACGGACGAGGGCGTTGGGCTCAAGGGTCAGGGAGACCCGGCAGCCGGCGTCCTTTTTTTCTGCCGGGAGGACCCGGCGGGCAGGCTGGCCGGCGGCGCGCAGGAAGGACAGCTGCTCTTCCGTCAGGTCCGCGGGCTCGCCCATGCGGTGCCAGCAGGCAAGGGGATTGCAGGTTTCCTCGTCCACCCAGTCGGCAAGGACGGCGGCGTCGCCCTCCAGGGGAAGGGTCAGGTCCAGGGTGACGGCTTCCTTTTTGCCTTCTTCGCAGAGATTCCAGAGGACCGCCTCATAGCCCCCATCGTCCCGGCGGACGATGACGGAATGCTCATCCCGGAAGACGCAGCCGCCCTTCAGGCCGGCAAAGAAGGAGAAGGCCCAGAGGGTGGGCTTGGGGATCAGGCCGGCGGCCATCATGCCGAAGCCCCCGTGGAAGGGACGGGTGGGAATTCCCTGCTCCTCAAAGACATCCCCGAAGGTCCAGTAGCTGTAGCCGTCGGCCACATCCCCCAGGCGGGAGAGGAGGGCGGCACAGGTGACGGCGTTCAGGTTTGTGTCGTGAATGGGGCAGAAGGGGTTATAGCTGGTGTTGAACTCGGTGATATACATGGGAATGCCCTTGTATTCCGGGAAGGAATCGATGATGCTCCTGGATTCCTGCATCTCCGCGATGAGGACCTCCGGGGCGTTCATTTTATGATACAGATAGCGGGCTTTGTGCTCCGGATCCTGGCCAAGATAGGCATGACGGGTGACAAAATCCACAGGAAGGTTCTCCTTCCGGCAGAAGGCGAGGAAATCGGCGATCCACTGCTGGCTGCCTGTGCCGCCGCAGATGGCCGGACCGCCCACCCGCATGGCGGGAAGCACCTCCCGGACGGCCCGGACGGTGATCCGGTAGAGCTCCAGGTAGGCGGGCTTGTCGGCATTCTCCCAAAAGCCGTGGAGATTGGGCTCGTTCCAGATCTCGCAGGGCCAGGTTTCCACCCGCTCCCGGCCGTAGCGGCGGACCAGGTGCTTCAGGGTTTCCCGGACGAGGGTGCACCAGGCCTCCGGATCCTTCGGCGGAACGGTGTGGGCCTTCCAGTAGAAAAGGGTATGGGGGGAGGAGGCCAGCTTCTCCGGCATGAAGCCCAGCTCCAGGAAGGGCTCCAGCCCGTTTTCCAGCCAGGCGTCGACGACCCGGTCCAGGTAGGTGAAGCAGAGCCACTGCTCCTTCTCCCCGAAGGGCGGGTCCCATTCCTGCCAGATGCCCATCTGGTCGCTGAAGAGCCCGTGGCCCCGGATATGGCGGAAATGGCAGAGCTTCTGCACGGCGGCGAGTTCCTCCTGGTATTCCTTATGCAGGGCGAGGTCCAGCCGGCCGGTGCCGACGCAGTAATCGGTGAGATTGTTGAAGGGAGCGGTGTCCCCGGGACGGACGGTGATTTCCTTGCGCATATGTTTCCGCCTTTCTCTGAGGGTTGACAGGGCTGGGAATGTTTTGTATCTGTATACAGTATAGTGGATAAAAAAGGAAAAAACAAGATTTGTCCAGACAAATTTACAGGGACAAAAAATGCCCTCCCGGAGGATCCGGGAGGGCAGGGAATACGTATTTGCCGGAATCAGGCGGCAGGAGCTTCCTCGGCTTCGGGAGCTTCCTCGGTTTCAACAGTGGGGGCATCCTCGGGGGTCTCCACAGCGGGACCGGAGGTGGGCACAAACAGGTTGACGAGCTCGGGGTTCTCCTGGGCCAGATTGGCGAGGATGGTCATCATGCCGGAGAGCACCTCGGTGTTGAAGAGGGAGGAGTCGGTTTCGGTCATTTCCGCAACCTTGAGCTCCTTCAGGTCAGCGCCGGCTTCGAACACGGGAGCCTCATGGCCGATGGCCACGTTGACGCCGAAGCTGAAGCTCTGGGCGGCAGCCTTGACATCGAAGTGGACGGAAACCTTGGGGGTGTCCGCCAGGTTTTCACCCTTGACGGTGAGGACCAGGTTCATTCCGGAAGCGGCATTGACCAGGGAGGCGTCCACATCGAGGGTCTGTTTCTGATTATCCGCAACCAGCTGGACATTCAGCTGATCCAGGGCCTTCAGGGTGACGGTGGTTACCTGGCCGGCGCTGAGGGCGTTGAAGGTGATGGACTGGGCGTCCTTCACCAGGGAGACGTCCACGCACTTTTCCTCCGCGGCATTGGTGTACATAGCGGCGGAGAGCACGGGCAGGTTTTCATCGGGGGTATCGGCGATGTTCTTCAGGGCGTTCTTGACGGTTTCCGGATTGAACCGGTCGCCAAGGAGATTCTTAAGGGGAGCGGCGGCCTCGTTGCTGAGGATGCTGTCCACGGCGGTCAGGACCATGGTGACGGCTTCCTTGGTGGTGAGGTTGAAGGGAACCTTGGTGGTGAATTCCTTGCCGTTCACGGTGAAGGTGCCGGTTTCAGGCTCGCCCACAGCGGCGTTGACCTTGGCGAAGAGCTCGGTGAGAGGGGCCGACACGGCGGTAATCAGCGCCTGGATATCGGTGCCCCCAAACGCGTTTGTGAGCTGCTGGCCCAGCTGGGCGAAGGGGTTGTTGGCCTGGAGGTACTCGTTGCTCACCACCAGCTTCGTGGAGGGGAAGAGGTTGGACACAGCGGCCCAGCCATCCTCCTGCGCCTTCACGGCCAGGGAGGTAACGGGCTTGCCGCCCAGCAGGAACTGCACCTGGGCAGCGTCCTTCTGGGCTGCGTAATGCAGGGAAAGACCGTTGAACAGCTTCAGGACGGCGTCCACGGGAATGGTGGAGCCTTCAGCAGCGGCGAAATCGCCGGAAGCTTCCAGGCTGATGTCCGCGGAAACGGGCTTATCCGCCGCGCCCATGCCGCCGATGACGCTGGTAAGGGCGAAAATGATGGCGATAATGCCGGAAAGCAGGTTTGTCGAAAGGTTGGCCATACTTCATTCACTCCTGTATAAATCAGATTCCGGAAAACCGGTTAA
>OCVV011331718.1_pt1 | contig 14406 bp, 18 predicted proteins | sample 1539721 | NCBI WGS metagenome assembly OCVV01 (sample SAMN02144230, study PRJEB22623) | gut metagenome | biome: sheep rumen | host: Ovis aries | place: New Zealand
AATGGATTATAGATCATCCAGATGTTGAACTTATGATGACAATGCATCGAGACAGCTTTATTGTTCAGCTAACGCATGTGGACAGCCGATACAGGCTCAAGCATGCGTTTTACGTTGAGCAGATGGAGCCTTATATTTTGGATGTTCTTTATGAAGAGCTAACACGCAGATTAGGTCAGACAATATTTATGGATGATCAACAGGAGGTGTTTAATGGTTGAGTATAGATGCGACAGGTGCGGAAAAAAGCGAGAAAAATACGAGCTATTCGTAGTGACGATTATTCCGCCGGAAGTATGGGAATTCTGTGACTATCTGGTTCAATACAAATGCGGAGAATTCCATTTCTGCACAGACTGTATGAAAAAGATAAACGAATGCATAGACGAACTTGGGAGGAATGAGTGATGGCTAATAAAAACGGCGATATACGCAGAAGCGATAATGGAATCTATATTTACATCACACCTGAAGAAAAAGAACAGCTTGATGCCATTTGTGATTACATGGGGATCAGCAGAAGCAAGTATGTACGCATAACATCAGATGCAATCTACAATAGAGTTCTTATGGGTAACTATGATATTTCTGCAGAAGAGATAGCAAAAAGACATAATGTTGGATACGGAACTGTCATGGATCTTTGCAACATATCGGAATAGGAGGAACAATGGTCAGAATAGCTTATATTTGCGATCAAAAACGACCATGTAGTATGTATAAGCATTGCGGAGATGAATGTAGTCACACATTTGACGAATTTCACACAGCGAATGGAATTATACATAACGTGGATGAGCTTAGTACTGAACGGTTTAAAAAGATCGGTGTAATAAACGAAGATACATATTACGAGGAGGTAGAGAATCATGAATGTTGAAGTATCTAAGATCCAAGCATTAAAAGATATTGCTAAAGAATTGCACGAGATTAATAGAAAGCTTGATCGTATGTGTAACTCCGATTTCTTTGCCAAACGCAATAAGGAGGCAGCTGTTGATAAGGAGATTACGGAATGATTAAGCATTACAAGATTATACCAATATCCAGTTACAATCGTAATATGTATGATGCAATATCTGAGGTAGCCGATGTAGCTAACGTGCCTCGTGCAATAGTATTAGAAGCCGTTGGATTAGACGCTAAAGGAGATGTCAGGGACAAACTAATAAATCCACCGACAAATTATTTCTCCGTAGAAAATCTGCTAATGACTCGATTAAATAACTATTGCCAATTTAATGGATTGGATATTCGAATCAGTAGACCAATAGTAAGGAGGCCGGTAAATGAAATACAAAACAATTCCAAAAACAGTAGACGCAATTCACTGGGACGGAGATAAGAAAACACTTGACGCGATTGAAGAACTTGTTGCAGGTAAAGCGCACATAGAGTACTTCAATCGTTGTTTATTTATAGGGGGCTTCGCCGTAAATACTGGAGAGTATGTTATAGTTGAAGGAGATCATATTTATAAAATGCTTCCAGAACAATTCGAGGAACAGTTTGTACCAGAATTTGACGGATTATTTGTTTAACGTATATACTCAAAGTTAAATATGCTATACTTAATCACGGAGGTGGTTAGTAATGCATTACGGAAAAGAAACTGATTATGGTCGGTATGTACGTATCGATCTGGAACCGGACGATGACGACTATGAGGATGATATTCCAGAAGGATGCCTGGCATGCGGAGGAGATTATCCGAATTGTGCAGACAGTTGTCCATTATTTGATGAGTAAAAAGGGAGTCCACATCGGGCTCCTTTTTTAGTGACGAAAGGAGATACAAATGAGCGAATATTTTGCACTGAGTGAAAAGGACATCGAATTCGATAATACGATTAGAGAATCTGTAAAAAAATCTAAGAGCAAGTCACATATGGCATTATACTTACAGGGACAGGAAGAGCTTAACCTTCTCAGAGAGCTGGTACAGAGGCAGAGAGACATGTCAGAAGATCTGAGTATGCTGCATGATGTAATGAAGCATTTTCATGAACTAACAGAAAAAGAAGATCATTGCATTAGTACTGACGAAGCATATTTACAGATCATCGATGAGCTAGATTCTATAAGCTGTAGTCTTAATGGTCTAATAGAGTATATTTTCGACAATGAAGAGGATGAACTTGAAACCCTCACATCTGCTCAGAAGATGATCGTTAAGGACGCTTCATCACTTATAAGGTTACATGCTGCCAGAGCTGCCAAAAACTACAGCAAGACTCTTTCTGAAGAGGACAAGCACATGCTTAAGCTGTGGGACTATATTCTCTGCACTCTCGAATTCGTTAAAGGATTATACGATTGATCCGATTCGCGAAAATTACAAAGCCTATAATGGAGAGGCACTCAGCTTCTCTTATTTTTGTGCCTAAAGAAAGGAGACGTACATGGCAACAGATTTGAAACTAATTGAAAAGACAGGAAATCTGTTAAGAAGAGGATGGTTATTTATGCAATGCAATAAACCATCAGTGATGACCGGCATGGCTATGGGAGGAGCAATTGTATTGGCCGGCTCATCAGCTAAATCGGCAGTAAGGACGTATCAGTTAAAGGATCAGATAGAAGATCTTGAATTCATTGAGAAGGCAAAAGTAGTAGCGCCGGAATGGATAGAAACTATGATCATACTGCTGTTTGTCGAGATAATGATATTTGGAGCTAACAGGGAAAACGCAAGAAGAATTGCAACTCTGGCCAGTGCATTATCTCTTAGTGAACAGGATCTGAAGACTTATCGTGATAAGGCCGAAGAGATTGTAGGTCCTAAGAAAACGAGAGAGATCGAGCATGAGATCGCTAAGGACTATGCGGCAAAGGAAAACATGAATGAACGTATTTATGATACCGGTCATGGAAGAACCTTGGTTAAAGATCTGTCAACTGGAAGGAAATTCTATAATGATCTCAACTATATTGAGGCAGTTGTCAATGAACTTAATAATGATCTTAACCAACACGGACCAGCCTCAAGCAATCCTAATCTATATTTTGTCACCAAGAATGACTTTTATAGAGCAATAGGATTGGAAGAAGTAGAAGGTGGCGAAGATCTTGGATGGAACAGTTATAGTGGTGATCTGATCGCAATAACAATGACACCGCAGACTCTTCCGAATAATGTAGACGTGATTCATTACATGAGGCTTGAAAATCTCAGTCCCACGTACACTGATGAATTCGAGGCATATTCTCACATGTAAACCGATTTGGCACAGCGATTGGTAATTCGCGAAAATTACAACGCATATAATAGAGACCCTAATACGAGGGGACATACACTTTATATTTATTTTAAGGAGGACATGAAAATGGCTAACACAGTAGTAGAAGAAACCGTAAAGGCAGTAGAAGAAGTAACAGAAGTTGCAGCAGAACCTGTAAAGGAAACAGCTAAGGTTTTTCCTAAGAAGGGTAAGACCGCACTGATCATCGGAGGAAGTGCAGCAGCAGTTGTAGTCGTATATTTCGGCTACAAGAAGCTGGTCGAACCAAGATTTAGGAAGAAGGACAACCACAAGAAAGTGGAAAAACCGGCAGAGGAAGCTATTCCGGTAGAAGCTGAACCAGTTGAAACACCTGAGGAAGCTTCAGAAGTTAAGAAGTCCGGAAAGAAAAAGTAGTATCCGTTGGCGATTTTAGGAGGGGGCGTAACAGCCCCTTTCTTTTTTGTCGGATAAATTAAGAAAGGAGTATTAATTATGGCTGAACGAACTGACAAAGTCATAATTCCTAATTACCCATCAAACTCAACAGCTAAAAAAGATAGTAAGGACGATGTCCGAGTAATCGAGAAAGTTATATCTGGTACTGCAACTGTCAGAAAGAGAAATTCATGGACCAGATTTCTCGAAGGATTCTTTAATGAGGATCTTTCATATGTGAAAGACAGTATGATAAACGACATGATCATCCCTGGTATCAAAGAGGGAATACTCGGAGCTATGGAAATGCTATTTTTTGGAACAGCAAGAGGAAGAAGGACAAGTTATAGCGGAGGGTCCAGACGAAATGTTGATCGTGCTTCTTATATGATCAACTACGGAAGCTATAGCAACGGCAGCAGGTCCAGAGATAGAAGTCGAGATGACCGAGATCTGGATTCGCGATATTCTACAACGATGGACGATATCGAATTTGATAGTCGTGCAGAAGCTGAAAAGGTCCTTGACGCATTAAGAGAGGATATAGCTCATTATAATGAAGCGACGCTCTCTGCATATTACCAGTATGCCGGAGTATCAAGTAACGATTACACTGCAGGAGATCGTGGTTGGACAAATCTTGATATGGCAATTCGTCCTAGAAGAGTTCGTGGCGGAAAGTACGTATTAGATCTTCCTAGACCGCAGCAGTTAGTATAATTTGACGGAGGAGAGAAATGAAAGGAAAAATTCTTGACAAAGTAGGAAAGCTCAAGATGTTCACCGGAATGAAGGTTGAAGCTTACAGACCAGAGATATTTCTTGGAATAGGCCTTGGTCTTCTTGGAATCGGTGTTGTAGAAGCATGTAAATCTACACTTGACGCAGAAGAAGTTATTGAACCAACAATCGAAGATATTTACGATATAAAAGAAGATTATAAGGCTGAACTTATAACTGATGACGAGTATAAAAAAAGTCTCGCTACGGCCTATTTTGAGGCTTCTAAGGGTATTCTGAAGGTATATTTTAAAGCAGGTTTCTTTATTATTGCCGGAGCAGGTTGCATTCTGCATTCTCAGGGCATAATTAGAGAGGAAAATCTGCAGTTAATTGCTGCTTGTAATCTGCTGAATGACGGTTTTATGGACTACCGTAAGAACGTTATTAATGAGCTCGGGGAAGAAGCTGACAATCGATTCTTACATGGTCTTCATAAGGAAAAGCAGATAGATCTGATGACTGTTGACGAAGAAGGGAATATTGTAAAGGAAAAGGTGAAGAACGCCGAAGTACTCAATGCATATAAGACCTATTCGCCATATTCCAGATTCTTTGATGAAACATCTGATGCTTGGTCACCAAGTGCGGAGTACAACAAAACTTATATTCTTACGCAGGAAAAGAACGCAAACGATAAGTTGAGAATTCGTGGCTGGATCACACTCGCAGAGGTTTATGAGATGCTCGGATTTGATGCAACGGAAGCATCATTAGCAGTAGGCTGGGTACTTGGTAATGGTGAGAACGAGGTTAAGTTCAACATATTTGATGTCAACAATCCGGCAACAAGAAGATTTGTAAATGGCTATGAACCAAGCATTCTTCTTGACTTTAATGTTGACGGAGTAATTCTGGACAAGCTGAGAGATATTGGTCTTGCTCAGATTTGAGATTATCGAACCCGGTGTCTTGTAGAGACATATGACGGGTTCATGTACGGATTAGAAAAGGAGGATAGTTATGAATAAAATTCTGTATGCCGTTGCATTTGCAGCTGGTGTTGGAACCGGAGTACTAATCTCCAGATCATATTTCAAACAGAAGTATGAAGCCATTGCAGACGAGGAAATTGAAGATGTTAAAGCTGCATACGGCGTATTAAAGAAGGAAACAACGGATATTCTTGAGAACTTGGATGAGATGAAGGGAGAATTTGAAAGACGAGTCGAAGTATATTCACCAATGCCTGCTCCTATAAGTGATCACCCAATGGACGACATCGCAGACTATCCGTATGAGATAACAGAAGAGGAATATTCAGAGGATGAACTATCATACGATAAATGTGTACTACAGTATTACATTGATGATGATATTCTGTTTGATCCTGATGAGAATGAAGTAGTTATGGGACAGGCTACTTTGATTGGTGAGGACGGTCTCAATAAGGTAAGAGAGTCCGAAGACACATATGCACTATATTTCAGGAATGATACATATGGTGCAGATTACGAGGTCGTTCGAGTATCAGGAAGTTATACAGAGGGTAACTAATGGCTGAGTTTGATAGAGCTCGTAACAGATATTTTCGGTGGCTCCTCAAACAGATCGATTATGAGACTGTTAAAGAGGAGCATGCCGATTATTCATATTTGCTAAAAGCTTTGTTTGATAGAGATTTCTATTGGGATGTCCCGCATGATGATAATCGTGCTGCCGATGGAACACAACTCAGATTTGAAGCTAACATGGTTTACGATTTTGGTAAATGTTCGATGCTTGAGATGATGATTGCACTGGCTAAACGTATCGATAAAGAGATACTTCCGGACTTCAATCATGGTGATAATCCTGCTAAATGGTTCTGGGAAATGATCGATAATTGTGGAGCTAGTAAGTACGATAATCAGCATTGGGATGCCGAAGCTGTGAACTATATTTTGTCTTTGATCATGTTTAGAGGGTATGGAAGAGACGGAAAAGGAGGATTTTTTCCGTTGAAAAACGCAACAAAGGATCAAAGAAAAGTGGAAATTTGGTATCAAATGCAGGCTTATATTATGGAAAACTACGAAATTTAACAGAGGTTTTGGCTTCAAAAATGTAACATTTGTGACAAATTTGAATGAGTTTTGAAGACTTTTAATTTCAGATTTGTAACATTTGTGACAAATATTTGCACTTTTGTTACACTTTTGTTACACTTTTGAAACGCCGAAACCCTTGAAATTTCAACGTTTGTGACGAATGTTACACTTTTTACCCTTACCTAATATACGAAAGAAAAAATGCATATATAAAAAGTTTTTTGGGAGGGGTAAAAATGTGTAAATGTGTCACAAATGCGTAACAAGTGATTTTAGGAGATTTTTACATGGATTTTTATCAAATTAAGGAACGTACGATTAAAAAAGGTGTCATTGAAGTATATCCTGACTTTATAATCAAGCGTTCTCATGACTTAATGGTTCGTGGAAAATCCTTCTATGCAATTTGGGATGAAGAAGCTGGGCTATGGTCCACAGATGAATACGACGTTGCTCGTTTGATTGATCGAGAGTTAATGGAACATAAGTCTAAGATGAGTACTGATGACACTATTGTGGTGAGAGCCATGAATAGTTTTTCGTCACGTGCCTGGACTGACTTTAAGAAATATTTGACGTCGGTGTCTGACAATTCTGTTCCTCTTGATAGTAAAGTTACATTTGCAAATACAGAGGTCAAGAGAAAGGATTACGTTAGTAAGCGTCTGCCATATTCTCTCGAGGATGGAGATTATTCTGCGTTCGACGAATTGATTGGAAAGTTATATTCTCCTGAAGAACGTCGGAAGATTGAGTGGGCCATAGGAGCAGTTATTGCCGGGGACGCTAAAAAGATTCAGAAGTTCATGGTATTTTTTGGAGACCCCGGAACAGGTAAGTCAACTGTCCTGGATATTATTCAGAAGTTGTTCGCAGGATATTACACCACTTTTGAAGCTAAGGATCTTGGAAGCAGTAATAATGAATTTGCTACTGAAGTGTTTAGAACAAATCCGTTAGTTGCTATTCAGCATGAAGGAGATCTCAGTCGGATCGAGGACAACAGTAAATTGAATTCGATTGTTGCTCATGAAGAGATGGTCATGAAGGAGAAGTATAAACCTGCATATTCTATGAGGATCAATAGTTTTCTTTTTATGGCCACAAACAAGCCGGTTAAGATTACAGATTCAATGTCTGGTGTAATGAGACGTCTGATTGATATTCGTCCAACAGGTGATAAGTTCTCTGCAAGAAAGTATGAATCTTTAATGGAGCGGATAGACTTTGAACTTGGAGCAATTGCTAAACACTGTCTGGATGTATATTTGGAACTCGGTAAGAATTACTATAAGAATTATCGTCCGGTTGACATGCAGTTAAAGACTGACGTCTTTTATAATTATGTTGAAGAGAACTTCTTTATATTTCAGGAACAGGACGGAACAACATTAAAAGCTGCTTATGAGATGTATAAGCAATACTGTGATGATGCATTGGTTAATTTTAAGATGCCGATGTATAAGTTCCGGGAAGAGTTGAAGAACTATTTTAATCATTTCGATGAAGTTGTAAGGATTGATGGAAAACAGGTAAGAAGTTACTACAGCGGTTTTAAGAGCGATAAGTTTACAAAAGTAATGGAAGTGGAAAAAGACGAACCACTTCCATCTTTAGTTTTTGAACGACAGGAATCTATATTTGACCAGGAGTTTGGAGATTGTCTGGCTCAGTATACTACGAAGAGTGAATCGCCATTAAAGCCCTGGGCAGAAGTAGAAACCAGACTGGATGATATTAATACCAAACGACTTCATTATGTTCGTGTTCCTGAGAATCTGATAGTCATTGATTTCGACTTAAAAGATGAGTCGGGTGAAAAATCATTGGAGATGAACGTTGAAGCTGCCAGTAAGTGGCCTCCGACTTATGCTGAACTGAGTAAGAGCGGTAAAGCTGTTCATCTTCACTATATTTATGATGGCGATCCGGATAGTCTTAGTAGATTATATTCTGAAGGAATAGAAGTTAAAGTGTTCAAAGGTAATTCGGCTCTTCGAAGAAAGCTTACTAAGTGCAATAATATTCCAATTGCTAGAATTAATAGCGGTCTTCCACTGAAAGGAGATAAAAAGGTGGTTAATTTTGATGTTCTGAAGAACGAGAAGGCCCTAAGAACTGTAATTAAGAAAAGTTTGAACAAAGAATACGAACCGCATGCTACAAAACCATCGATTGACTTTATATTTAAAGTTTTAACCGATGCACATGAAAGTGGCATGACTTATGATGTCAGAGACATGAGGCCGGCTATATTAGCTTTTGCCAATAACAGTACTCATCAGGCTGAGTATTGTTTGAAGGTTGTGGCTAAGATGCCGTTCTATTCAGATGAAGCTCCTAATACAGGACAGTACGCTTCTGATGAGGTTGTATTTTATGATGCTGAAGTCTTGCCTAACTTATTTATCATCGTGTGGAAAGCTCAAGGTAAACAGGCAGTTAAGATGATAAATCCAACTCCCGTTGAAGTTGAGGATATTCTAAAGTTTAAACTTGTTGGCTTTAACTGCAGACGTTACGACAATCATATTTTGTATGCTCGATTAATGGGTTATGACAATGAGCAGTTGTTTAATCTGTCGCAGAAGATCATCAATGGAAGTCGTAATGCAATGTTTGTAGAAGCTTATAATCTGTCCTATGCAGATGTGTATGATTTTTCATCTAAAAAGCAAAGTTTAAAGAAGTTTGAGATCGAACTTGGAATTCACCATCAGGAATTAGGTCTTCCATGGGATCAGCCAGTCCCTGAAAAGCTGTGGGATAAAGTGGCAGACTATTGTGTGAATGATGTTGTGGCAACAGAAGCTGTGTTTAATGCTAGACAGCAGGATTTTATTGCCAGAGAAGTTCTGGCAGATATTTCTGGTTTAACTGTTAACGACACAACACAACAGCATACCGCTAAGATCATATTTGGAAACGACCCAAAACCTCAGAGCAAGTTTGTTTACACAGATCTTAGTGAGATGTTTCCTGGCTATATTTTTGAAGAGGGGCACAGTAGCTATAGAGGTGAAGATCCAGGAGAAGGCGGTTATGTATATTCGGAGCCTGGTATGTATACGAATGTTGCTTTGTTGGACATTGCATCAATGCATCCGAATAGTTTGATCAATCTTAATGCGTTTGGACCGTATACAAAAAACTTTAAACAGCTATTAGATGCAAGATTGGCCATTAAACACAAAGACTTTGATTCTGCGAAGAAGATGCTGAATGGTGCGTTAGCTCCATATTTACAGAGTGAAGATCAAGCAAAAGATTTGTCTTATGCCCTGAAGATAGTAATTAATAGCGTTTATGGTTTAACATCTGCTAAGTTCGATTGTAAGTTTAAAGATCCTCGTAATGTTGACAATATTGTCGCAAAGCGAGGCGCTTTATTTATGATTGATCTAAAACATGAGGTACAAGAACGTGGGTATACAGTTGCGCATATTAAAACTGACTCTATTAAAATCCCTGACGCAGATCAAGGAATCATTGATTTCGTTATGGAATTCGGTAAAAAGTATGGTTACACATTTGAGCATGAGGCTACGTACTCTAAGCTCTGCTTGGTCAACGACGCAGTCTATATCGCAAAGGATGCGTCAGACGGCCATTGGACGGCGACAGGAACTCAATTCCAAGTACCGTATGTATTCAAAACCTTATTTAGTCATGAACCAATCGAGTTCCGCGATTTGTGTGAGACCAAGACGGTTACCACGGCGTTATATTTAGACATGAATGAATCTTTGCCAGAAGGTGATCACGACTATCATTTCATAGGTAAAGCTGGGTTATTTTGCCCAATCAAACCTGGTTGTGGTGGCGGACTGCTTATGCGTGAGAACAAGGATGGCGGATATTCTTTCGCAACCGGTACAAAAGGTTATCGGTGGCTTGAATCTGAAATGGTTTCCCAATTTGGTAAAGAGGATGACATTGATCATGGATATTATAGGCGTTTGGTAGACGAAGCAATTAAAAACATGTCACTTTATGGTGATGTTGAGTGGTTTATGGAATGAAAGGAGATACTATGAATAAGACAATTGATAATATTAGAATCGATGATGCAAGAATCATATTTAGAAACTTTTCCGGTGAGGAAAGACAGTTCAATCCTAAAGGACAGAGGAATTTCTGCGTTATCATAGAACCGGATCATGCAACAATGCTTAAAGAAGATGGCTGGAACATAAAAGTTCTTCAGCCAAGAGAAGAAGGTGATGTTCCTCAGCCATATTTGCCAGTGGCAGTCAGGTTTGGTGCATATCCTCCTAAGATTGTCATGGTTACAAGTCATGGACAGACTAAACTTACTGAGGAGACAGTAGGACTTCTTGATACGGCAGAGATAGCAAAGGTTGATCTTATTGTTCGTCCTTATGAATGGGATCCGGGTCGTATAAAAGCATATGTCAAAACGATGTATGTTACTGTCGAGGAAGATGAACTTGAGAGAAAGTATTATACACCTGCTCCAATGCTAAACGATGATTATGATGAGTTTTAAAGAAGGTGATCGCCATAGCTATTGAATTATATGACCATCAGATAAAGGCAATTAAGCAATTAAAGACTGGTTCTATATTGTGTGGTGGAGTTGGTTCGGGCAAGTCTCGGACCGCTATCGGATATTTTTACACACAAGTATGCCATGGCGAAATACCGATTAATGGTGCCGGTTCATTTAAAAGAATGACCGAACCGAGACCGTTGTATATTATTACAACTGCTCGTAAAAGAGACACAATGGAATGGGAGCAAGAGTGTGCTCCATTTTTATTGTCCAAAGATCCTAGTACATCTCAATCCCTTTTGGTCATTGATTCATGGAACAATATTTCAAAGTATGTTGATGTTAAAGAAGCATTCTTCATATTTGACGAGCAACGTGTTGTTGGGAAAGGCGTTTGGGTAAAGTCCTTTTTAAAGATAGCGAAGGCTAATGACTGGATTCTACTAAGCGCCACTCCTGGCGATACCTGGAGCGATTATATTCCAGTATTCATTGCTAATGGCTTCTACAAGAACCGAACGGATTTTGAACGTCAGCATATTGTTTGGAGCAGGTTTGCAAAATTCCCTAAAGTAGATCGTTATGTAAGTACTGGTAAACTATTACGATTACGTAAAAGTATATTAGTAGACATGGAATTTACGAGAAAGACTATACATCATGAACAGTATATTCTATGTGACTATAACAAAGAACTCTACAATTTTGCGGCCAAAGAACGATGGGATATTTTTAATGATGAACCGTTTAAAGACATATCCAGTTACTGTGTAGCTTTACGAAAGATAGTCAATAGCGATCCATCAAGACTCGACTGTCTATGGGATATTTTCCAGGAGCATCCAAAAGCAATAGTCTTTTATAACTTTAATTATGAGTTAGAGTTGCTTAGGAAGTTTGCTAAGGACCATGATATTTTGGCAACCGAATGGAATGGCCATAAGCATGAGCGAATTCCAAAAGGTGACAGTTGGCTATATTTAGTACAATACACTGCTGGAGCCGAAGGATGGAATTGTATAGAGACCGACACCATTATATTTTACTCACAGAACTACTCATACAAAGTAATGGTGCAAGCCGCGGGAAGGATAGATAGAATGAACACACCGTTCACTGATCTATATTTTTATAAGATTAGGTCTAAAGCGCCAATCGACTTGGCTATTGCTAAAACATTAATGCGAAAGAAAAGTTTCAATGAGCGAAACTTTGTCTCTTGGTAGCATATTTTTGAGCATTCAGGCCTCGCGAGAAAAACAACGCATATAATAGAGAAGGAGAAGGATTGAGGGAAAACCCGGTCCTTTTCTTCTCTTTTTGCCTGAATACGGCTTAGAAAGGAGCCATAAATGGCAACAAAAGAAAACAAGTTTCAGGGTGAACTAATAAAAGATCTAAAGAAGATGTTTCCTGAATGCATGGTACTTAAGAACGATCCGAACTATATTCAGGGCGTTCCTGATTTACTCATACTGCACAATGATCGTTGGGCAGCTCTTGAGTGTAAACGAAGTAAGGATGCTCCGGCTCGTCCTAACCAGCCATATTACGTAGACAAGATGTCAAAGATGTCTTACGCAGCATTCATATATCCGGAGAACAAGGAGGCAATTCTAAATGAACTTTCACAATCACTCGAACCTTCAGGGTCAACACGCATTTTTAGGAGCGAGCAAGTATCACTGGATTAATTATGATGATGAAAAATTGATCAATGCTTATAAAAAGTATCAGGCTACGATTCAAGGTACTTTATACCACGAATTAGCTTGCAATCTTATATCTATGGGCGTTCGCCTTCCTAAATCAAAGAAGACCTTAAACATGTATGTCAATGATGCTATTGGGTACAAGATGATTCCAGAACAAGTTCTATATTTTTCTGATAATTGTTTTGGTACTGCCGATAGTATCTCGTTTAAAAATAATTTGTTACGCATTCATGATTTAAAGACTGGCGAGGTTCCAGCTCATATGGAACAGCTAGAAGTGTATGCAGCTATATTCTGTTTAGAGTATGGCTTTAAGCCTTCTGAGATTGATATGGAGCTTCGAATCTATCAGAACGATCAGATTCTATATTCTGAGCCGACAGTTGAGGACATAGCTCCAATTATGGACAAGATCATAACATTCGACAAGTACATAGATCAACTTAAGGAGGAATTGTAATGGCATATTTTGATGACGAACTATACCATTATGGAACCAAAAGGCACTCCGGTCGATATCCTTGGGGCTCAGGTGAAAACCCATATCAGCATGAAGGCTGGAACATAATGGCATGGAATAATCAGCTGCGTAAAGAAGGAAAAACTGAGACTGAAAGAGCAGCGATCATTAGTGAACGAATAGGTCGTAAATTAAGCACAACAGATCTGAGAGCGGAAGTGGCTATTGCTAAAAGTGAAAAGCGTGCGTGGGACACTGCTCGTGCATGGGATCTTAAGCAACACGGATATTCTAACACTAAGATTGGCGAGATTATGGGTCTTAATGAGTCATCAGTTAGAGGCTTATTAGATCCTAAACTCCAAGCTCGTGCTTCTCAGAATGAAAAGATTGCGGATATTTTAAAACAGCAAGTTGAAGAGAAAAAGTACTTAGATGTGACGTCTGGGTCAGAGTATCAGTTTTCTGAATTAACCGACGGCAATGGAAACCGCATTACTGCAGATATTTCTTTGAACGTTAATGCTTCCAATCTTAAAACCGCTGTAGCTATATTAGAAAAGCAAGGCTATAAAAAGCATTACTTGAAAGTCGAACAGGCTGGCAATCCTGGGCATTATACTACGGTTAAAGTATTGACAAAAGGTGATGTTCCATATTCTGAAGTAAAGGCTAATAGAGATAAGATTCTGGCTCCTGGTGGAGTTTATATTGATACTGGCAACAGTGTGCGTCACATTAAACCACCATTAAGCATTGACTCTAAAAGAGTAGCTATTCGTTATGCAGAAGATGGAGGAGCTCATAAAGATGGTGTTATAGAGCTTAGAAGAGGCGTTTCGGATATTTCACTTGGCCAATCTCAGTATGCTCAGGTCAGAATAGCGGTTGATGGTACGCACTATATTAAGGGAATGGCCATGTACAATGACGACCTCCCAAAAGGTGTGGATATTTTGTTCAACACTAACAAGCATAAAGATGTTCCCAAAATGGATGTACTTAAAAAGATCAAAGATGATCCTGATAATCCATTTGGAGCAACTGTTCGCCAGATTCAGAATGACAAAGGAGAAGTTATATCTGCATGCAACATAGTTAACGATGATAGCGATTGGGGGCATTGGAGTCGAAATTTATCTTCTCAGATGTTGTCTAAACAGACACCAGAATTAGCTAAACGTCAACTCGGAATTGCATATTCTCAAAAAGAGCAAGAATACAACGAAATCTGCAGTTTGACTAA
>OCVV012836674.1_pt1 | contig 14406 bp, 11 predicted proteins | sample 1539721 | NCBI WGS metagenome assembly OCVV01 (sample SAMN02144230, study PRJEB22623) | gut metagenome | biome: sheep rumen | host: Ovis aries | place: New Zealand
CAAAAATCGTTACAATTCGGTTACAGTGACCACGGGTTTGCGCTTGCATGTGCGCGGCGTCGGGTGTATACTGATAAAGTATGTAAAAAAACGGGCGGGGAAAAGACTGCCCTGTATTGATAGATGAAAGGAACGAATGCAATGAAACTCGGTATTGTCGGACTGCCAAACGTCGGCAAAAGCACATTGTTCAATGCGATCACGAACGCGGGTGCGGAGTCGGCGAACTATCCGTTTTGTACGATTGATCCAAATGTAGGCATGGTCAGCGTGCCCGATCCGCGTCTGGACAAGCTGACGGAGATGTATCATCCGCCGAAAACCATTCCGGCAGTGGTGGAATTTGTCGACATCGCCGGTCTCGTGCGCGGCGCATCCAAGGGCGAGGGTCTCGGCAACAAATTTTTGTCGCATATCCGCGAGGTGGATGCGATTGTGCACGTTGTGCGCTGCTTTGAAAATGACAACATCGTGCATGTTGAGGGCAGCATTGATCCCGAACGCGACATTGAGACGATCAATCTGGAACTGATTTTGTCCGACATGGAGCTGCTGGAGCGCCGGATTGAGCGCTCCAGAAAGCTGGCGAAGGGCGACAAGAAATACAACGAGGAAATTGCGGTATTCGAGCGGCTGCACGAACATCTGGAGCAGGGAAAGACGGCGCGCACCTTTCCCGAATTTGACGAATACCGCGAGCTGATTGCCACGGTCGATCTGCTTTCCTCCAAGCCGGTCATCTATGCTGCAAACGTGGATGAAAACGGTTTTACGGGCGATGAAGCGGAAAACCGCAGGCTGGATGCGGTACGCCGCATTGCCGAGGAAGAAGGGTCTATGGTTCTGCCGATCTGCGCGCAGATGGAGCAGGATATTGCCAGCCTGGAGGACGACGAAAAGGAACTGTTCCTCTCCGAACTGGGATTGGAGGAATCCGGTCTCGACCGCCTGATTCGCGTGTGCTATGATCTTCTCGGTCTGATGAGCTTCCTGACGGCCGGTCCGAAGGAGGTTCGTGCGTGGACGATCAAAAAGGGTACGCGCGCGCCGCAGGCGGCGGGCAAAATTCACACCGACTTTGAACGCGGCTTCATCCGCGCGGAGGTCATTTCGTATGACGACCTGATGAAATGCGGTTCGATGGTCGCGGCGAAGGAGAAGGGTCTGGTGCGCCTGGAGGGCAAGGAGTATGTCATGCAGGACGGCGATATTGTCGTGTTCCGTTTCAATGTGTGAGCAGAGCTTCGTTCATTTTGTCAATATGCCGAAAAATACATCAAATTATTACGAAATTGTTTCGGTTTTGTAATTGTTTTTTCCCTTGCAATGCACTATGATATTCATACACGGTATTTTCATGCCGTATTTCCGGTATTTACCGACGAGTTGTGATGGATAAAGCAGGAGGTTCAATCTGCATGAATGATAACAGAAAGCCCGGGACGAGCCCGGAGGAGAACGGCGCGGAGGAGTCCACCAAGGGATTTCCGGTTGTAAGTGAAGCGGAACAGGCTGCGTCGGAGGCCTTCGAAGTGAAGAAAAAGGACAAGGACGGCAACTGGGTTGCAGCAAAGCCGGTCAGCGTAACGGATGCGGCTGAGCAGGCAGCGCAGGAGACAGAGGAACAGCCGCAGGAGGAAACGGCACAGATGCAGGCCGAGGAGACCGCCGAGGGACAGACCACGCCTCCGGCAGAGGATGCCGCGCAGGCAGCGGCTGCGCCGGCGGAGGAGACATCCGAGACGGAAGAGCCGGCAGAGGAGGACGTGCGCGTCTATGAGCCGGAGGAAACGGGCAAAAAGCCCTCGCACGTCAAGCGTGCGGCAATCGGCGTGCTCGGAGCGGCGGCCGTGATCGTCGGCGGTTTCAGCGCGTTTGTTTACGGTTACGGCAACATTTTCCCCGGTGTCAAGGTCGCTGATGAATACAAGCTGGGCGGCATGTCGCAGGAGGAAGCGAAGAATTATATCGCAGGCGAAGTGCAGAAGGGCGTTTTCGACCGCGAGCTCAAGCTGACGGGCAAGGATCTCGGCACGGATACCGACAAGGAGTATGTCATCAAGCTGTCCGATGTCGATGAGTCGGTTGACAGCGAGAATGCGGCAAAGCAGGCATATCTGATCGGCCGCGAGGGCAGCTATTTCCAGCGCGTCGGCACCGTGCTGAACAGCATGTTCTCCGGCTGGGATATCTCGCTCGGCGCAAAGCTGAAGGACGGCGCTGTCGCGCAGCAGGTCGAGAAGATCTCCGGAGATCTCGCCTATGAGCCGGTTCAGCCGAGCTGGAAGGTGGACAAGGAAAAAAGCGAGCTGCAGATTGACACCGGCAAGCGCGGTCTGAGTTTCGACAAGGAAAAGCTTTCCGCTGCGATTGCACAGAAGATGGAGACCGTCAATCTCGACGACTACACGATTGAGACCAGCGCGGTCGACCAGGAAAAACCGGATGCCAAGAAGATTGCGGAGGATGTCAACTGCAGTCCGAAGAACGCAACGGTCGACAAAAAGGACGGCAAGACCGTTCTGGAGGCGGTTGACGGCGTGAAGGTCGAGGAGAGCGCGATTGCATCCGCACTCGGCGATGCATCCGAGCAGTCGTACACCGTTCCGGTTGAGGTCACCAAGGCAAAGATCACCAAGGCACAGCTCGAGCCGGTGCTGTTCCGCGACAGACTGGGAAGCGCAACGACGTATTACAACGGCGGTCAGGGCTCGCGCACCACAAACCTGCGTCTGGCAAGCCGCTACTGTGACGGTGTCATCCTGAACCCCGGCGAGGAGTTCTCGTATAACGATACGGTCGGCGAGCGCACCGCGTCGCGCGGCTTCCGCTCCGCGATTATTTTCCAGGACAACAAGGAAGTCAGCGGTCTCGGCGGCGGCGTCTGCCAGCCGTCCTCGACGATCTATATGGCGGCGCTGCGCGCAGATCTGGAAATTTCCGAGCGCCATTACCACATGTTCCAGGTTTCCTATACGCCGGTTTCGCAGGACGCGACGGTGGCTTACGGCAGCAAGGACTTCCGTTTTGTCAACAACACGGATTACCCCATCAAGCTGGACATCAGCGCCGGCGGCGGTTCGCTGACGGTCAACATCATCGGTACAAAGACGGTCAACAAAGAGGTTTCTCTGTACGCGAAGACCTATGTCAGCGGCAGTTACAAGCATGCGACGCTGTATAAGACGGTCACCATCGACGGTAAGTCCACAACGACAAAGGAAAACAGCAGCTCGTATAAGCTCAAGTAAAGCAGCACGCGGCATCGCGGTCCGCAGAATAAGAAATCAGTCGGGTATGGCGGGAAAAATGTCCGCTGTACCCGCTGTTTTTTTGGAAAAACGGGGAAATTTTTCAAAATAGCTTGATGTTGCGCCCTGTTTTGGTATATCATAAAAAAGTAAGAATTTGAGAAGGAGAGATTTCCGTGGAGAAAAAACCGTTTTATATAACCACACCGATTTATTATCCGTCGGACAACCTGCACATCGGACACTGCTACTGCACTGTGGCGACAGATACCATGGCGCGCTACAAGCGTCTGCAGGGCTATGACGTCATGTTCCTGACCGGAACGGATGAGCATGGACAGAAGATTGAGGACAAGGCCAAAGAGGCGGGCATCACCCCGCAGCAGTTTGTAGACAACATCGTCAGCGGCATTCGTGAGCTGTGGAAGATGATGAATATTTCCAATGACCGCTTTATCCGCACAACCGACGACTACCATGTCGAGGCGGTTCAGAAGATTTTTGAGCGGCTGAAAAATCAGGGCGATATCTACAAGTCGGTCTACAAGGGCAAGTACTGCAAGCCGTGCGAGTCGTTCTGGACGGAGGCACAGCTGGTGGACGGCAAGTGCCCGGACTGCGGCCGTGAGGTCGTCGACGCGGAGGAGGAGGCATACTTCTTCCGCCTGAGCAAATATGCGGACCGCATCATCAAGCTGTATGAGGAGCATCCGGACTGGCTGGAGCCGACCTCGCGCGCACATGAGATGCTCAACAACTTCATCAAGCCGGGACTGGAGGACACCTGTGTTTCGCGCACGTCGTTCCGCTGGGGCATTCCGGTCACCTCCGACCCCAAGCATGTCGTCTATGTCTGGATTGACGCGCTGACCAACTATATCACCGCACTCGGCTATGAGAATGACCGCTATCATGATTTTGAGAAATTCTGGCCGGCAGATGTGCATTTCATCGGCAAGGAAATTGTCCGCTTCCATTCCATTTTGTGGCCGGCAATGCTGATGGCGCTCGACCTGCCGCTGCCGAAGAAGGTATACGGCCACGGCTGGCTGCTGCTCGACGGCGGAAAAATGTCCAAGTCCAAGGGCAACGTTGTCGATCCGGTATTCCTGTGCGAGCGTTACGGCGTCGACACACTGCGCTATTTCCTGCTGCGCGAATTTCCGTTCGGCTCGGACGGTGTCTTCTCCAATGAGGCACTCATCAGCCGCATCAATTCCGACCTCGCAAACGATCTGGGCAACCTCGTTTCCCGCACCGTTTCCATGGCAGAAAAATACTTTGACGGCACGCTGCCGGCCGAGCAGACGGCAGACGAGCTGGACGACGAGCTGGTTTCCATGGCGTCTGGTCTGCGCAGCAGATATGAGGAGAAGATGGAGGCGTATGCGTTCCAGGACGGTCTGATTGAGGTGTTCAAGGTCATTTCCCGCGCGAACAAGTACATTGACGAGACCGCTCCGTGGGTGCTCGCCCGCGATGAGGCAAATCGTCCGCGTCTGGCGCGCGTAATGTACAACCTGCTGGAGACTATCCGCATCTGCGGCGTGCTGCTCACCCCGTTTATGCCGGATTCGGCCGAGAAAATCCGCGTACAGATCGGCGCGGCATCGGGCAGCTACAACTGGGAGACTGCCGGCACGTTCGGCGTGCTGCCGGCTGATGTAAGCGTCAGCAAGGGTGCGGCCCTGTTCCCGCGCATCGACATGAACAAGGAGCTGGAATTCCTTGAGAAGCGTCAGGAAAAGCAGCGCAAGGAGGCAGAAAAGCAGGCGAAAAAGGCGGAAAAAACCGCAAATAAGCCGGAGGACAAGCCGGAAGGCGTTGCCATCGGCATCGAGGATTTTGCTAAGGTTTCGCTCAAGACCGCGACGGTGGTCGCCTGTGAGCCGGTGAAAAAGTCCGACAAGCTGCTGTGCCTGCAGCTGGAAGTCGGCGGGGAGAAGAGACAGGTCGTCTCCGGCATTGCACCGTATTACAAGCCGGAGGAGCTGGTCGGCAAGACGGTTGTCCTTGTGGCAAATCTCAAGCCTGCCAAGCTGCGCGGCGTCGAGAGCCAGGGCATGATTCTGGCGGCTGACGCGCCGGAGGGCGTAAAGGTGATTTTCGTTGACGGCATTCCGTCCGGCTGCACCATTCGATAAGGGACAAATCCGACAGGGCGCGCTGCATTTGGGCGCGCCCTTTTTTTCATACACAGGAGGAAATGCGATGCTGTTTGACACACATGCGCACTATGACGATGCGTGGTTTGATGCAGACCGGGAGCAACTGCTCGCCTCTATGCCTGCACACGGCGTCGGGCTGATTGTCAATCCCGGCTGCACCGTGGAGACATCGGAGACCGCGGTGCGTCTCGCCGAGCGGTTTGACTTTGTCTATGCCGCTGTCGGCATCCATCCGGAATACAGTATGGGCGCAGGCGAAGCCGAATTGGCGCGCATTCGCGCACTGTCCGCCCATCCGCGCGTCAGGGCGATCGGAGAAATCGGTCTGGATTATTATTGGGAAAAGCGTTCTCCGGAGACCACGCCGCCCAGAGAACGGCAGAAGGAGCTGCTGCGCGCGCAGCTCGAGCTGGCGCGGGAGGTCGGACTGCCGGTCATCATTCACGACCGCGAGGCACATGAGGACTGTCTGAATATCGTCAGGGATTTCTCCGATCTGCGCGGCGTATACCACTGCTATTCCGGCAGTCTGGAGACGGCAAAGGAGATCCTTGCGCTCGGATGGTATCTGTCGTTTACCGGCGTCATCACCTATGGACGCGCGAAAAAAGCGCGCCGCATCATCGAACAGCTGCCCATTGAGCGCATCATGATCGAGACAGACAGCCCGTATCTCACGCCCGAGCCGGAGCGTCTGCAGCCGGGGCGGGTGCGCAACAGCTCGCTGTATGTGCACCGCGTTGCCGAACGCATTGCGGAATTTAAGGGCATGACCGTCGATGAGGTCGAGCGCATCACAACGGAAAACGGAAAACGCTTTTTTGATATTGACGGCGCGGGAGGAGCATGATGCTTCGGTCTTCTGATGTGGAGCAGCTGGTGCGCCGGCATCAGCTGACCTGTTATCATAACATCGTTTCTGCGATGGAACAGCTGAAAGTGCGGTTTATTCTGCCCGCAGGGCCGTATACAACCGTGTTTTACGGGCAGGTTCGGCAGTTTTTGCTGCATTTTTCTGCGGCCGGCATCCGCATCTTTTCAGCGGATGACATGGACAGACCGCCGCGGCTGCTGCCGTGGCGCACGCTCACGCGCTTTCGCGTCCGCGCGCGGCTGCTGACCTATCGGCTCACCGTGCAGACTGGAAGCGGGAAATGGCAATTCATCATAAACCGCTTTATTTTGGGGAGCCCGTGGCAGCGGGAAAATATCACCTGCCTTGCGGAAAACGGATTTTTCCAGCCGTGCGAACTGCGGCAGTAAAAACAGATTGGAATAATTTGGAGTGTTGTCAGCGGGTGGAAACCCAGGTATAATAGAATCAACTTCCGGAAGAAAATGAAATATCAGGAAGGAGATTACACATGAAAAGCAAGGTTTTTGCGGCTTTTTTGTCCGCAATCCTACTGCTCAACATGATACCCACCGCACTTGCGGCAGATGCACAGACCGATCAGGCATCTGCCGGCACGACCACCGCACAAACCCAACCGGCTGCGCAGCAAAGCCGTCAGGCGGCGAGCGCAGTGCCTACCCAGCAGCAGGCATACGAACGAATGATTGCCCTCAAGTCGAAATATCCGGAGGGCATGACATGGACAAACAGCAATTCCTATGCATGGAAGGGCGGCATTTTCAGCGTCGGCTATGGCTGCGCAGGCTTTGCCTTCCTCCTGAGTGACGCGGCGTTCGGCGATCTCCCGGCGCGCATGGTCAGAACCATTGATTACAGCAGCCTCAAGGTCGGCGATATCCTGCGCGTCAACAACAATTCCCACAGCGTCATCATCCTGAAAATCGAGGACAGCGGCGTGACGCTCGCCGAGGGCAATTACAACAGCAGCATTCACTGGGGACGCGTGCTCACCAAAGCACAGGTGTTGCAGTCTGACTATGTGCTGACCCGTTATCCGGCCTCTGCCGCAAGTGAGCCAAAGCCCGAAACGAGCCAGCCCAAGCCGGAGACAGAACAGCCCGCGCCGGAAACAAGCAAGACGCATTCCCATACGTATGGCGCCCCCAAGTTTAACTGGTCCTCCGACTACAAGACCTGCACCGCGGTCTTTGCATGCACCGCCGGTGATGACACACAGAACGTCCGGTGCACCGTCCGCACCGAGCAGGCAAACGGCGTAAACCATTACACAGCTTCGTGCACCTTTCAGGGCAAAACATATACCGACAAAAAGAGCACAGAGGTCATGCCGCAGAGCGAGCCGGACAACACACAGAAGGTCAGCAAGGGCATTACCATCCGATGGAACGCAGTTCCGAACGCATCCGTCTACTGGATTTATCGCAAAACAGCGGGCGAAGGCTGGAAGCTGCTGAGCAAAACGGTCAGCAGCACAAGCTATACCGACCAGACCGCAGAAGCAGGAAAGAAATATGCCTATGCGGTGCGTCCGGTGATTGTCCTTAAACAGCGCAGCACCGCCGTCAGCAAATGAGAACATTCCGCAGCACCGTTCGAAAGAGCCGTGCTGCTCTTTTTTATGCCCGTACTTGCCGCAACGCCGCGAAAATGATATGATAGAAGCAATATATCTGTATTTTGTATAGGGAGGAGAGAGCATGAAAAAGAAATACGTTACACTGCTTCTGTCCGCTGTGCTTCTGGCCGGTATGTTTGCGCCGGCGGCGGCTGCAGCCGAGACAGAACAAACCGGTGAGCCGCAGACCTCAACGGGCTATGCAATCCCGCTCGAGCCGAACGCGGAGCGCTGCACCGAACAAGAGGTAACGCAGGCCCCGACACAGCAGCAGGCATACCAGAAAATGATTGCGCTCAAGAAATAATATCCGGAGGGCATGAAATGGACCAATGACAATTATTACTATTGGAACGGCGGGATCTGGGGCGCCGGAAATGGCTGCGCCGGCTTTGCCTTTCGGCTCAGCGATGAGGCGTTCGGCAATTTGCCCGCGCGTATCATCGGGAAATTTGCCTATTCCGAGATTCGCGTCGGAGATATTCTGCGCGTCAACGACGACTCCCACAGCGTGATTGTTCTGAAAATTTCATCGAGCCGGATCACCATTGCGGAGGGCAATTACATGGGGAAGATTCATTGGGGGCGTGAGATGACCAAGCGACAGGTCATGAACACCTCGGATTATCTCGTCACACGGTATCCGTGCAAGCACAATTACATCGTGAAAAAGGTTGAACCGACCTGTGTCGACCCGGGATATGTCGAGCATACGTGCAGGATCTGCGGCGACAGTTATAGAGATCAGTATAATAATACGCTCAAGCCGCATCAATGGGGCGAGCTTTACGTCATAACCGAGCCGACGTTCACACAGAGCGGATGGTGCCGCTATCGCTGCCCGGTTTGCAATACATATCGCTATGAGGATATGCCTCCGATGGAACGGGATTTTCCGTTTTACGATGTGCCGAAAAATCAATGGTATCGCGCGGCGGCAGAATATGCCTATCATAACGGCCTGATGAAGGGCGACAAACACCGGTTCAGCCCGATGGGTACGATGACCCGTGCGATGGTGGTGCAGATTCTGTATAATAAGGCGGGAAAACCGAAGGTTTCCGGTGAGATGCCGTTTTCCGATGTCAAGGAGAGCGACTGGTATTATCGCGCGGTACAGTGGGCGTATCAAAACAACATTGCGGCGGGCGCGGGCGGCCGATTCAGTCCGAATGACCGCGTGACACGCGAACAATTTGCACAGTTTCTGTATTCGGATGCCGGAAGGCCGAAGGTTTCCGGCTCAATCAACAGTTTCCCGGATGCCGGACAGGTGTCCGGCTGGGCGAAAACCGCGATGATCTGGGCCAATCAGAACGGTATCGTCAACGGCAAAAAAAGTAACGGCAGGATCCTGCTTGATCCGCGGGGAAATGCAACCCGTGCGGAAGCGGCGGCAATGCTGATGAACTATTTAAAGAAAAAATAATTGGGCACAGCGCCGCGGGGTTCCGCGGCGCTGTTGTCTGTTTTGCCGCTGCATTGGAAAACTGCCCATGAAGCGCGGACAAATTGAGGAGATTTTCGACAGATAGTCTGTTTACTTTGCATGGCGTTTCGAGTATAATGTTATACAATTACTAGAAAAATCCAGATGTTTGAACAAGGGCATTGTTCCGAATGTGCCGGAAGCAGCCCAAAGGAAAGGGAGTCGAATTACGATGGCATATTACTTCTCTGAACCGTCCCATACCTTTAGTGAATATTTGTTAGTGCCGGGATACTCCTCAAAGGAATGTATTCCCGCCAATGTCAGTCTGAAAACACCGATTGTGAAATTCCGCAAGGGCGAAGAGGAATGCCCGATCTCCATCAATATCCCGATGGTTTCTGCAATCATGCAGGCGGTTTCCAATGATACCATGGCAATCGCACTGGCCAAGGAAGGCGGCATGTCGTTCATCTACGGCTCCCAGAGCATTGAATCGGAAGCTGCGATGGTTGCCCGCGTCAAGAGCTACAAGGCAGGCTTTGTTGTCAGCGATTCCAACATCAAGCCGGAACAGACGCTCGCCGATGTGCTGGAGCTCAAGGCGCGCACCGGCCATTCCACCATGGCTGTCACCGCTGACGGCACGCCCAACGGCAAGCTGCTGGGCATTGTCACCGGCCGTGACTACCGCATCAGCCGCATGGATCGTGCGACCCGTGTCAGCGAGTTCATGACTCCGTTTGAAAAGCTGATTACCGCGCCGAAGGAGACCACGCTCAAGGAAGCAAACAACATCATTTGGGATCACAAGCTGAATGCACTGCCGATCATTGATGAGAATCAGTGCCTCGTTTACATGGTATTCCGCAAGGACTACGACTCCCACAAGGAAAACACGCTCGAGCTGCTCGACACACATAAGCGCTACATGGTCGGCGCCGGTATCAATACCCGCGACTATGCGGAGCGCGTGCCTGCCCTGATTGAGGCGGGTGCGGACGTCCTGTGCATCGACTCCTCCGAAGGCTTTACCGAATGGCAGAAGCTGACCATTGACTGGATTCGTGAAAACTACGGCGACAGCGTGAAGGTCGGCATGGGCAATGTTGTCGATAAGGAGGGATTCCTCTTCCTCGCAAAGTGCGGTGCGGACTTCATCAAGGTCGGCATCGGCGGCGGCTCCATCTGCATCACCCGTGAGCAGAAGGGCATCGGCCGCGGCCAGGCAACCGCGCTGATTGAGGTTGCGGCAGCACGCGACGAGTACTACGAACAGACCGGCATTTACATCCCGATTTGCTCAGACGGCGGTCTGGTTTATGACTATCATATGACACTTGCACTGGCGATGGGCGCAGATTTCCTGATGCTCGGCCGCTACTTCTCCCGCTTCGACGAGTCCCCGACCAATCGCGTGGTTATCGGCGGCTCGTACATGAAGGAGTACTGGGGCGAAGGCTCTGCCCGTGCGAGAAACTGGCAGCGGTATGATATGGGCGGCGACAAGAAGCTGTCCTTTGAGGAAGGCGTTGACTCCTATGTTCCGTACGCCGGTTCCCTCAAGGACAATGTCGGCATGACGCTGGCAAAGGTTCGCTCGACCATGTGCAACTGCGGCGCACTGAGCATTCCGGAGCTGCAGGAAAACGCAAAGATTACGCTCGTTTCCGCAACCTCCATTGTCGAGGGCGGCGCACACGATGTTGTGCTCAAGGATTCCTCCGCCAATGTGGTGAAGTAATTTTTTCCAAAAGCACCGCAGGAAACCTGATGCGGCGCGCGTTTCCTCAAGCACATACGAACAGACCGGCAGACGAAATCATGTCTGCCGGTTTTTGTGTGCACGGGGTCATTTTTTGCAACATGTCCCGCATTTTGTCCGTCTGCTTGACATTGTGAACGCATATCCGTATAATAATACAAGAGTATTTGCTACTTTACTTTGATGAATTATGGAGGGATCACATATGGCTAGAGATCCGTATAAAATTTATTTGAGCGAGGACGAAATCCCCAAGCAGTGGTATAATGTCCGCGCGGATATGAAGACCGATCACCGCCCGATTCTGAATCCCGCAACGCTTCAGCCGGTGACGGTGGAAGAGATGTCCCCGATTTTCTGCACCAAGCTGGCGGAGCAGGAGCTCAATGCGACGGATCGCTGGATTGACATTCCGGAGCCGGTGCGCGAGCGCTATCGCATGTACCGCCCGTCGCCGCTCATGCGTGCGTATTATCTGGAGCAGGTTTTGGATACGCCGGCAAAGATTTACTATAAATATGAGGGCGGCAACACCAGCGGCAGCCACAAGCTCAATTCGTCCATTGCGCAGGCATATTATGCCAAGGAGCAGGGACTCAAGGGCGTTACCACGGAGACCGGCGCGGGTCAGTGGGGTACTGCGCTCTCTATGGCGTGCCGGTATTTTGATCTGGACTGCAAGGTCTTCATGGTCAAGTGCTCCTTTGAACAGAAGCCGTACCGCAAGGAGGTCATTCAGACCTATGATGCGGATATCATCGCTTCTCCGTCGGAAACGACAGAGATTGGCCGCAAGATTCTGCAGAAGTTCCCGGGCAACACCGGTTCGCTCGGCACCGCGATTTCTGAGGCGGTTGAATATGCAACCACGCATGAGGGATATCGCTATGTGCTCGGCAGCGTGCTCAATCAGGTGCTGCTGCATCAGAGCGTGATCGGCCTGGAGACAAAGGCGGCACTGGAAAAGATTGACGCGTATCCGGATATCGTCATCGGCTGTGCCGGCGGCGGCTCCAACCTCGGCGGCATTATGGCGCCGTTCATGGGTGACAAGCTGACCGGCAAGGCAAATCCGCACTTTATTGCCGTCGAGCCGGCTTCTTGCCCGACGCTCACACGCGGCAGATTTGCCTATGATTTCTGTGACACCGGCATGGTCACGCCGCTTGCGAAGATGTATACGCTCGGCTGCGGATTTATTCCGTCGCCCAACCATGCGGGCGGCCTGCGCTATCACGGCATGAGCCCGGTGCTCTCGCAGCTGTATCATGACGGCTATCTGAATGAAGCGCGCGCAGTGGAGCAGACTGCTGTTTTTGAGGCGGCAGAGATGTTCGCGAAGGTGGAAGGCATTCTGCCGGCACCGGAGTCCGCACATGCGATTCGCGTTGCGATTGATGAGGCGGTGCGCTGCCGTGAGGCCGGTGAGTCCAAGACCATTCTGTTCAACCTGACCGGCACCGGATATTTTGACATGGCGGCATATAAGGCATTCAACGAAAAGACCATGAGTGATTCCATTCCGACCGATGAGGATCTGGCGCGCGGCTTTGCTACAATTCCGAAGCTGCCGGGCATCCAGGAGTAATTTTGTCAAAAAGTTTGTAAATTCTTGAAATATACGCGCGAATGTCCTGTTTTCCTGCATGGAAAGCAGGACATTTTGTTATTGCAATTTACATAGTGCGGTGCTATGATAAGCATAGAAAGGGGCGTGTCTATGATGTTTGAACAGCAGATTGCGGAATATCTCACGCCGCACTGCAGCGATACCGAACTGGTACACGAAATGGCAGTGCGCACACAGAAAAAGGTTACCCGCCGTCCGAACGCGCCCGACCCCACTGTGGCAGCCGCGGCGCTGCACCTGTGCGCATGGGTGGATGATACCGCGCGTGAACACTATGCGGGCCTGCTGGCGTGTGCGATGGATGCACGCCGCCGTGAGTTCATTCATCCCGCTTTCCTGCCGATGATCGGGCAGATGGACAGTCTGGATTGGGAATTTTTGTCCCGGCTGGCTGCGTGCGTCACCATGCCGGTAGTGGACTGCTATCTGTGCAAAACCAAACGGGAAGGCGGTTTTCTCGGCCGGCAGGTTGAGATCAAGTCCAGTGCGATCAAAATTCTGTCCCGCATGACCGACTTTCTGCCTGACGACGGAGATTATGCCCGCGTACAGGCTGCAATGGACAATTTGCTTCGATTGCAGATCATTGAGGTGCATATGCGCTCCGGCAGGGAAGGGCTGGCAGATATCCGAAGCGATAATGCCTATGAGGAGATTTATCTGCGTTATGAGCACGTCATCGGACAGGCTGTCGGGGAATTCCGCGGGCGGTTTCCCAAGTATCACGGCGGACAGCTTCGCTTCCGCACCGGAAATCTGATGCTCACACCCTTTGGCGGACGGTTTACACGCGTTTGCCTGCCATAAGGGATTGACTTGACAAATAACAACGCGGTTGGTATACTATTATGCGTTAACCTGCCGCTGTGGCGAAATCGGCAGACGCAAGGGACTTAAAATCCCTCGCTGGCAACAGCGTACCGGTTCAAGTCCGGTCAGCGGCACCAGATAAGGATAATCCGAACCAAATCTTCTTCCATGAAGATTGGTTCGGATTTTCTTTTTCTTTCCAGTATGAGTTCTTCCGAAACGGAGTGGCAGTAAGGCCTGAGTCCAAGCCGAGAGGCTCCAGGAAGCGGCGTGGGTGATCTGAGAGTGGGACGATTGCCCCAAAGTCCAAGTGTGAACAGCATCTGCCGTATGGCAGGCCGTCAAGGAACACTCATCTCCAAATTGGAGCAAATTCACGGTTACAACGAATATCGGCAGCGGCTGCCGAAATTCCCCGGACAAAGAGGAACCGACTGCTATGGCGATTGCGGCAGGGAACTTCACTTCACAATCTGTATGAGCTACGAGAGTATCCCAGAAGTATCCATTCCACCGTTGATCTGAGCAATATCCACGGCTCGCAGCCGCTTGGCACGACCCATGATCCGCGCCTGGATCACCGCATGGGCCGTATCGATGGCGGTGATTACCGGTATGGACCGCTCCGCCGCTGCCCGGCGGATTCGGAACCCGTCCCGGTTGTGGCTGTGGTCGTGGCCGGGTGTGTTGATGATCAGGTCAAAGCGCCCGTTTTCAATCTGATCCAGAATATTGGGACTGCCGTCGGCAATCCGGCCTACCCGCTGGCAGCTGTTCTGGTCAAGTGTTTTTGTAACACTTGTGGTTCAAATTTTCGTGGGCAGCACAGGCATGCCAACGCATCAGGGACAAGGGCGATTG
>OCVV012827524.1_pt1 | contig 14404 bp, 13 predicted proteins | sample 1539721 | NCBI WGS metagenome assembly OCVV01 (sample SAMN02144230, study PRJEB22623) | gut metagenome | biome: sheep rumen | host: Ovis aries | place: New Zealand
ATTCCATTCGTTGCCGCTTGCGGCATTAGGAAAATACATCTTCTCGCCGCATGGTAAATTAGAATTATTCGCTTGATTCGTTGTTGAAAAAAACATCCGAAACTTGAGTCAAATAAATAATAAATAATGTATCATTAACCCTAAAAACTTTAGAGACTTATGACAATCAAGAAACTTTTGACACTCGCCCTGTTGCTGACACTGACCATGGGAGTTGCAGCACAGAGCATCGACGGCACATGGAAGGCCGACTCCACAACGAGAAAAATACTCAAACTCGATGGAAAGGAAGACTTAGAGGCCGACTTCTTCTTCGTTTTCGATGGCAACAAGATTGAGATTCGATTTGACATGAGTGTGACTGAGGCCAAAGTAGGCACGATGGATATCCGCTGCTCCATGCCGGGTACCTTTCTGCGCAAGGACAACACGCTGACCAACCTGAACCTTGAGAAGGACCAGTGCAAGGTCATTCTGCTGCCAACCAGTAAATTTGAAGATTCGATAGAATCTGACCCCGCAACAAAGAAACTGGTTATTACCTTAATAAACAACATGATTGAGAAAGAACTGGCTGGAAGCATGAAGGAAGATTTGAACGAGATGGCTGAAGCCTTCGCCGAAAGCGAAATAACCGTCAAGTCTGTCAGCAGCCAAAAACTGTTGCTGTCGGCGGAGGAGACGACGCTCTCGTTCGACAAAGTGACGCAATAGCAAAGACGCATCTCCACCTATCACCAACAAGAAGAACTGTATGGCCACCTTTGGCCATACAGTTTTTCTGTTGCAAAAACGTTTTACAGAAAAGTTTTCTTTTAATCAATGTTCCTCTTGGAGAGATTTTCCATGTGCCGTACCTTTGCATCGTCAAAACAAAAAACAACGACATATTATTCACTCTAAAAAGCAAATACGACTATGGCAAAGAAACTTCACATTGAGACTCTCGCCCTGCATGTGGGGCAAGAAACAGCCGACCCTGCAACCGATTCACGCGCAGTGCCTATCTATCAGACCACTTCCTACGTGTTCCACAACTCTCAGCATGCAGCCGACCGCTTCGGTCTGCGCGATGCTGGCAACATCTATGGCCGTCTGACCAACTCGACCCAAAGCGTGTTTGAGGACCGTGTGGCTGCCCTCGAGGGCGGTGTGGCTGGTCTGGCCGTGGCATCGGGTGCAGCCGCTGTCACCTATGCCTTGCAGAACATTGCTCAGAATGGCGACCACATCGTGGCAGCCGACAACCTGTATGGCGGCTCCTACAACCTCATCACTCACACGCTCTCCACACAGGGCATCGAGAACACCATCGTGAACGTGAACGACCTCAAGGCACTGGAGGCTGCCATCCGCCCGAACACGAAAGCCGTGTATGTGGAGACTTTCGGCAACCCCAACAGCGACGTGACGAATCTGGATGCCATCAGTGAAATCGCCCACAAGCACAACATCGTGGTGATTGTCGATAACACTTTCGCTCCCATCATCTTCCGCCCATTGGAACACGGTGCCGACATCGTGGTACACTCTGCCACCAAATTCATCGGCGGCCACGGCAGCAGCCTCGGCGGTGTCATCGTGGATGGCGGCAAGTTTGACTGGAAAGCCAATGCCGACAAGTATCCCACCATCGCCAAACCCGACCCATCCTATCACGGAGCCGTGTTTGCCGACGTGGCCGGTGCTGCAGCCTTCGTCACTCGCATCCGCGCCGTCATCCTGCGCGACACAGGTGCCACCATCTCCCCCTTCAACGCATGGATTCTCCTGCAAGGCGTGGAGTCGCTCCCCCTGCGCATCGAGCGTCACAGTTACAACGCAAAGAAGGTGGTGGAGTATCTGAATCAGCACCCCAAAGTGAAGAGCGTCAGCCACCCTCTCCTGCCCTCTCATCCCGACCACGAACTCTACAAGAAGTACTTCCCCCAGGGCGGTGGCAGCATCTTCACCTTCGAGATTAAGGGCACTCAGGAGGACACGTGGAAGTTCATCGACTCGCTGCAGATTTTCTCGCTGCTGGCCAACGTGGCCGACGTGAAGTCGCTCGTCATCCACCCCTACACCACAACACACTCACAACTTTCGCCTGAAGAACTGGCGGCACAACACATCACTCCCACCACGGTGCGCCTCTCTGTCGGCGTGGAACACATCGACGACATCATTGCCGACCTCGACCAGGCATTCAACCAAATCCCGTAACCAGTCCATGCGCGCTGGGCGACTCTCTCCACATGGAGTGTTGCCCTACAAAGATGGTATAGAAAGGGCGGCAGCCTACCATAAACGCGGTATTTTGTCGCCCTTTTCCCTCAAAACATTTTACACATAGATAGATTATTTGTACCTTTGCAAAAGAAATCAACAACAAAAAACTTCATACAACTATGGCTAAAATTGCAAAACAACTCACGGAACTCGTGGGCAACACCCCACTCCTTCAACTCAATGCTTACTCACAGAGGGAGCAACTCAACACCAACATCATTGCCAAACTGGAATACTTCAACCCTGCCGGCTCGGTGAAAGACCGCATCGCCCTCGCCATGATTGAGGATGCCGAGAAGCGCGGTGTCATCAAACCCGGTGCCACCATCATCGAGCCTACATCGGGCAACACAGGCGTGGGTCTGGCCTTCGTCAGTGCCGTGAAGGGCTACAAACTCATCCTCACGATGCCTGAGACGATGAGCATCGAGCGTCGCAACCTCGTGAAGGCTTACGGTGCCACCGTGGTGCTCACGCCCGGCTCGGCTGGCATGAAGGGTGCCATCGCCAAGGCTGAAGAACTGCGCGACAACACGCCCGGTTCTATCATCCTGCAGCAGTTTGAGAATCCTGCCAACCCTGCCATCCACTATGCCACCACAGCAGAGGAAATCTGGCGCGACACTGATGGGAAGATTGACATCTTCGTGGCAGGTGTCGGCACAGGCGGTACGGTGAGCGGTATTGGCAAACGACTGAAGGAACTCAACCCCAACGTGAAGATTGTGGCTGTTGAGCCTGAGACTTCTGCCGTGCTCAGCGGTGAAGCCCCCGGTGCTCACAAGATTCAGGGTATTGGTGCCGGTTTCATTCCCAAGACCTTCGACCGCAACGCTGTGGATGAAATCTTCAAGGTTCCCAACGATGCAGCCATCCTGACCAGCCGCAAGATTGCCGCCAGCGAAGGCTTGCTCGTCGGCATCTCATCGGGTGCTTCTGCTTACGCTGCCACCCAAATCGCTAAAGACCCAGCCAACAAGGGGAAAGTCATCGTGGCACTTCTGCCCGACACTGGCGAACGTTACCTCTCTACGGTTCTTTACGACTTTGAGAACTACCCGCTCTAAAAAACTAAAAGAGAAAAACTAAAAGTCAAAGTTACCTTCGATTCGGACTATTCTCCATCTGAAAGGTGACTTTGACTTTTAGTTTTTCTCTTTTAGTTTTCTTGTTTCAATAAAAATGCTTACCTTTGCACCCACATTTGAAAAAAGACCTTAAAGTCTTCAAAACAAAAGCAATGGAAATCATCAATTCAGTAAAGGAACTCAAGGCCAAGGTTTCTGCCCTGAGAAGTGATAACAAGACGGTTGGCTTGGTGCCAACTATGGGTGCGCTCCATGCCGGCCACGCATCGCTCGTGAGCCGCAGCGTGAAAGAGAACGATGCCACCGTCGTGAGCGTGTTTGTCAATCCCACTCAATTCAACGACAAGAAAGACCTGCAAGCATATCCGCGTACACTCGATGCTGATTGCCAACTGCTTGAAAGCATTGGTGCCACCTACGTATTTGCCCCATCGGTGGAGGAAGTTTATCCCGAACCCGACACCCGCTCGTTTTCTTACCCTCCCACCGACACGGTGATGGAAGGTGCATTCCGTCCGGGCCACTTCAACGGTGTTTGCCAGATTGTGAGCAAACTCTTCATGTTCGTGGAGCCTGACCGTGCTTATTTCGGAGAGAAAGACTTTCAGCAGATTGCTGTCATCAAGGCGATGGTGGCCGACTATGTGGCAAAAGATGCCGAATGGGCTAAACGTCTCGAAATCTGTCCTTGCCCCATTGTGCGCGAAAAGGATGGCCTCGCTCTCTCCAGCCGCAACACACTTCTGAAAGAGAATGAACGTGCCATCGCCCCCAACATCTATAAGGCTCTGAAAGCCAGTGTGGAATACAGCAAGACTCACACGGTGGAAGAGACCAAGCAATATGCCATCAGCGAAATCAATGCGGTGAAGGGGCTTGAAGTGCAATACTATGACATCGTGAATGCCTTAACCCTCGAAAGTGTCAACTCATGGGACGCAGCCGAACACATCCAGGGCTGTATCACCGTCTTCTGCGGTGACACCCCCATCCGACTCATCGACAACATCAATTATAAATAACTGAACGTCATGCAGATTGAAGTACTGAAATCGAAGTTGCATTGCGTGAAGGTGACGGAGGCGAACCTCAACTACATGGGCAGCATCACCATCGATGAGGACTTGATGGATGCTGTGGGCATCATTGCTGGCGAGCGCGTCTATATCGTCAACAACAACAACGGCGAACGTTTCGACACCTACGTCATCAAGGGCGAACGCGGCAGTGGCTGCATCTGTCTGAACGGAGCCGCCGCCCGAAAGGTCCAAGTAGGCGACATTGTCATCATCATGTCCTATGCCCTCATGGACTACGAGGAAGCCAAGACCTTCCAGCCCAAGGTGGTCTTCCCCGACCAAAACACCAACAAAATCCTGTGAGCCTCAACCCCACAGGATTTTTTTTCAATCGAATGGCTACACTGAAAAGAGCATGAAGAAGATACTATTCATTTGTTTGGGCAACATCTGCCGTTCACCCATGGCCGAGGCCGTGATGCGGAAGTTGGTGAAGGAGAGAGGATTGGAGAAAGAGTATGAGATTGATTCGGCAGGACTGATTCGTTATCATGAAGGCGAAGGGGCTGACCCTCGGATGAAGTTTCACGCCCAACGGCACGGGTATCTGCTGACCCACATTTCGCGTCCCATCAAAGAAACCGATTTCGACCTGTTCGACCTCATCGTGAGCATGGATGACAGCAATTGGGACAAGTTGCATCGGTTGGCTCCCTCGATAGAGGCAGAAACAAAAATTGTGCGTATGACAGACTATTGCCAGACGCACGTGATTGACCATGTACCAGACCCGTACTATGGCGGCGAGCAGGGATTTGAGAATGTGATTGAAATACTGGAAGACGCTTGCGAAGGACTGATGAATACGCTGGAGAGCAAGTAAAGATGTTGAAGAAATAGAAACAAGAAGAATCGGAGTTGATGGTCGTCAACTCCGATTCCTTTTGTGCATTATCTCTATTCGATACATACAATTACTGGATGTCGCTCACCTTGATGACATCCTTGTCGTTGTAGTCGAGGTTCTCGCCTGCCATGCCCCAGATGAAGGTGTAGTAGTAAGTGGCAGAGGCAGCGTGGATGGACCATTCGGGCGACATGATGGCCTGCTCATTGTGGAGCCAAACGACACGGCTCTCCTGTGGTTCACCCATGATGTGGCTGATGGTCTGTCCCTCAGGCAGGTTGAAGTAGTAATATGCCTCGATGCGGCGACCATGAGTGTGAGGCGGCATGGTGTTCCACACACTGCCCTCCTGCAACTGTGTCAGACCCATCTGAAGTTGGCAGGGTCCCTCTTCGAGAGCCGTGTTCACAATGAGTTGGTAGATGGTGCGTTGGTTCGACTCAGCCAAAGTGCCAAGAGGCTTCTCTTTCGTGCCGATGATGGTAGCCTTGCGGCTCTGCACGTTACCATTCTTGCGACCGTCGAGCGTAATCCACTGAGTCTTGTAATGCTGATGGGCAGTGGCAGAGTTCAGATAGAACTTAGCCGGCTTGGCAGGGTCAACCGAACGGAACGTCACATTCTGGTTCGACTCAATGCCATTCCCCTTCTTGTCCTTCCCGAGGTTGCCGCGACCCACATAGAGAGCCTCCTTGGGACCAAGTTTATACTCTGTGCCATCAACCGTGACAACACCTTCGCCCAGGCCGCAGTTGATGATGCCCAACTCGCGGTTGTGGAGGAAATAAGGAGCACGAAGTTCGGGGAAAGCCTCCAGTTTGAGTTCCTTGCTGACAGGCATGGCACCGCCGAAGATGAAGCGGTCATACATCGAATACGTCAAGTTAATTTCATCGGGAGCCATCACCTTCTCCATCACGAAGCGGTCGCGAAGCGTCTTGGTGTCATAGTGCTTCACATCGTCAGGATGACAAGCAATTTGGAACGATACATTCTGCTGAGCCGAAACCGTCAGCGATGCAGCCAATGCTGCTAATAAGAAAATTTTCTTCATTTCATTTAGATGATTAGTTATTGATACTATAAAAGAAATTGGAATAATTAGAATAATTTTATTCAGAAATGTAATTTTTATAATTATTTTGAGTAAGCAAAACGAAGTCATCATCCACATCACAATAAAGATAACGCTCCGCCCTCATGCCTCGCTTTCCCATTTCAACAAATAGTGCTTCTTGATAAATGGCCTCAGCCATTCCACGTCCCAGAGTTGCATGAACCTCCATGGCAGCACCCACAACATCATATATATCCTTATATTCCTGTCGTGTCATTTTTCCATTTCTGGATAAAATTATTCTAATTATTCCAATTTCTTTCTATATTTTTCACTCATGCCTTTTCTTCCTTCACGATGCGCATGCGGTTCCACACCATCATGGCCACCGTGACGAGAGTCAGCGCACCCATGCCAATCCACTCCAGATATTTCACACAAGCATAGATGGCATAACCAAAAAGCGAAGAGGCAAAGTCCATGGCCCCAGCCTGGAAACCTTCAGGAATCTGGGCTGCCTTGTCCTGCGTAGCCTCAAACACCGTGTTGGCCGCCAGCGTGAAAGCCGGAGCCATATCGGTGACAAAGTAGAGACCAATGGTGACAGCCACAAGGCCGACAATGAAAGTCTTCACCACGTTGCCCTTCGTGAAAGGCAGCACCATGACAAAGACATAGAACATGCCGGCCAGCGAAGCCAGTGGAAGGAACTGGTTGCCCGCTTTCGACAAAGCAATGGCCAGCACCAGCGTGACAGGAATGAGCAGCAGTGAAACCACCAGCGTGGTCGGATGACCAATCACCAGTGCGGGCGACATGCCAATGTAGATTTTCTTACCCTTGAACTTCTTCTTGACCACTTCCTGAGTCTTTTCAGAGATAGGCATCAAGCCATCGATGAACAGACGCGTGATGCGCGGTATGAGTTCCATCACCGCTCCCATGGTCACACCCAGGAAAAGGATATCTTTCAAGATGTACTTCACCCACACATCCGTCATGCTCACCACCCCCTGCGGATTCTTCTCCTGCAGAGCAGCCTCCAGTTTCAGCCGATAAGCCTCCAAGTCCAGAAAATCACCAAAGTGGGCAGCAGCACCAATCAGTGCTCCCACAATGACACCCAGCACAATCGGCTCGCCCAGCACACCAAACTTTTTCTTCAGCCCCTCAGCATCGATATCCAGTTTTGAGAAGCCCGGAATGCGGTCAAGCAGCCAGTTGATAGCCATGGCAAAAGGCGTAAAACTCTGACAAAACGGTTGAGGGATGGAAATGCCCTCCATGTTTTCATAGTAGCCCTGGAAGCGGTCAGCAGTCAGGTCAGCCATTACCAGCGTGACGATATAGCACGAGATGGCAGCGAAATAACCCCAGAGCAGGCTCTGGTCCATCACGAAATAAGCCACCGCCCCGATGAAGGCAAAGTGCCAATAGTTCCACAAGTCGATGTTCACCGTGCGCGTACACTTCGTCACGAGCAGCAAAAAGTTGATGCCCAGACAGATGGGGATAATCAACGCCCCCACAGCCGTGTTGTAAGCCACGGCAGCGGCAGCAGGCCACCCCATGTCGAACACCTTCAGGTCGAGGTTAAAAATCTTCGAGATGCTGTCCAGCGGCGTGTTGAAATTAGTAGTCAGCAAGGCTGTCACGATGCCCAGTCCCACAAAGCCGACACCCACATAAAGGCCGCTCTTCAGCGACTTCCCAAACTTCATGCCGATGCACAAGCCAATGATAGTGAAGAGAATCGGCATCATGACCGATGCTCCCAATTGGATGATGTAAGCAAAAATCTGTTCCATAAATTAGCAAGTTAGTAGAATAACACGGCAAAGTTAGACAAACTTTCCCAAACGAGAAAGGAAGTCCCCCATTTTTTTCTCCTACCAGCCGCTTTCAGCACCTTTCGCCGAGAAAAACAGGGAAAAGAAAGAAAAAATTGAAAGGAAAGAATAATAAAAACAGGAAAAAAGAAACTTCCGCACTTTAATGAGCGCGGAAGTTCCATTTCGAGTTGTCGCTGCCAAAATCATATTCAGCCAACGTGGGTGTGCTGTCACCAGCCGAGTAGAGTACATAGCGAGTGTTCGTGCCCTCCTGTCCTGGAATCTGTTTGGGCATGATACGGAAGGTTCCATCGGTCAGTTGTTCGATACGCCAAAGTTGTTCGGGCGCACCCGTAAATGATGGCACGGTGGTCAGTTCCAAATCTTTCGTAGCAGCCAATGTGCGGTCAGTACCCTCAATAACGATTTTGAAATAAGGGTTGCTCAGATACCCCCCTGCTTCTGGCACAGGCGTGATGGTCCAACGCTGATGCGGACGGAACATATAGTCGCCAATGCGCACGTTGATGTTGCCCGAGGGCCATGTGCCGACCACTTCAGCCAATGTCTGACTGGGGATGGGAGTGACAGGTTTCGTCAAGTCCATATCCCAGAAACGTTCACGCTCCTGAGCCATACGCACGAAGTCAACCGCCAGTTCCAGAGCATAACCTCGGCGTTCCGACTCAATCTCGAAAGTGCCACCCTTGAAGCGGTCGCCAGCCACAGGCCATCCATTCCTCCAGAGCAGCGGACGAATACCCAACACGCTACGACCATTCCAATCGAAGTCGGCCTCATAGTGACACGACATCACCTCCACACCTTCGTCGATGATGGTGCGTCCGAAATGGCCGGGGCCGCACACACGGTCGCCAGCAGCGATGACCATCTTGCCGCCACCGTGAAACATATCGCGACCCACATTATCTATATAAGGGCCAGTCACCTTGCGCGACCGTCCCACCACGATGTTATAGGTCGAGTTCACTCCATCGCAGCAAGTGCCGTGAGTGCCAAGCAAGTAGTACCAGCCATCGCGGTAAATCAAATCCGTCGCCTCACAGTCGATGGCGATGTCGATGGGTTCGTTTCCCTTCATGCGCTCGCCTGTATTCGGGTCAAGTTCGATGAGACGGATATTGCCGAAATAAGTGCCATAACTCACCCACAAGCGTCCTGTGGTCGGGTCGAGCAGCAAGCCTGGGTCAATGGCGTCGTTGTCCTCCAATCCATCAGATGCCGCCACTTCCACCGGCTCCGTATAGTTGAAGGCAGGCGAGTTGGGGTCGAGCGTCTTGTTCCACATCGTCAGGATACGTCCATTGTGTCCACCACCCAATCCACCGCCTGTGGCGCCATAGATGACGAGATAGCGGTCGCCAATCTTCAGCACATCAGGTGCTGCACCTCCGCCCGGACGCACGGCACCACCCTTCCAACTCCATCCGTCCTCCGAAATCAAGCCTCCGCTTCCCGTTCCGAACGTATAGTATTTGCCATCACATTCAGCCAACGTGGAAGGGTCATGAATGTAAGGTTGACCGATTTGAGCCGAAGTGGTTGCAGCCATCATCAGTGTGCTGACTGCCAATATGTTGCGTAGATGTTTCATGTGTCTATATGCTTATTTGTTGTTGATGATTGTGTAGTTGGTCACAGGGTTCCCCTTCTCGTCAAGCAGACGCACACAGAAATCGCTCATGCCCGGTCCGTTGATGATGGCACCACGCAAGACGTTACGCCCTTTCTTCAGCGAGAGACGTGGCGACATGCCATCGTCCTTCACCATGCGGCGGTCGCCCGACAGCAAGAGGGCTTCCTCCCCATTGAGCCACCACATCGAAGCCGAGTTGGAACCGACCGCCAAACGTACATTCCGCATCTCCTCTGGACAGTCAATCGTGGTCACCACCCAGAAGAGCACACCATACACCTGCTTCTGCCGCTCTTCGGCAAAACGGAACAACTTCACGTTGTAAGCCGTGCTTTCCAGCGCATGCCAAGTGAGCGACTGCTTGCCGGCCTTCACCTTCTGTCCATCCCTCGGCAACAGCGTGAACTGCTGCGAAAAATATTCCTTGTTGAAATGTTCACGCAAATAAGTGTCGGTAAAGACCGTGTTGCTGCGGTTAGGCTTGTCAATCGGTTCCAACACCGTCCATCGACGGATGAAACCGTCAGCATCGGGCGTTGAAGGCTGAGCATCCGCAGGACGGAAGTAGGTTGGACGGTTTTTCACCTGAATCCAATCAATGCTGGCCCCTTCGCCCTCGCAAGTGATACAGAGGTCTGTCACCCCCTGAGGCACATACAGAAGCGGAGCCGTCACGCGGAGCCATTGTCCACGTTGGTCGCGGCGATACTGCCCCTCACCGATGCATACAATCTTGATTTTTGCCAAGACTTTCCCCCTCACATCCTTCTCACGAATGTACAATTCTGTGTTGGCATCTGCTTTTACATGAGCCGTTAAATAAGCATCCCCCACTCCACTGAAATCCACATCGTTATAACAAAGAAAACTGCCCTTCGATGGAAGCGTGGAATACCATCCTTTAAACGTGTTGAGCGTGTCGTGAAGTGCAATCGTCACATCCTCGCTCGCCTTGCTGTACCTATCCACTTCGAGGCGATCCGTAGCCCTGTTCACGCCCACTCCTCTCAGGGTTGGCCTCACCTCCTCAATGGTGCCATCAGCGCGAAAATTGAGACGGTCTATGCACACCGAACGACATTTGTCCATGCTGGGCGAGTAGTCATTGTGGTGATAAAACAAATACCACATACCCTTATACTCGATGATGCTGTGGTGGTTCGTCCAGCATCCATTCGCATGCTCCGCCATGATGATGCCCTTGAAATCCCAAGGCCCCAGCGGATTCTTCGACATCGCATAAGCCAATGTCTCCGTTCCCCCTTCCTTTCTCACCCAGGGAAACGTGAGATAGTACCATCCGCCACGCTTGAAAGCGAAAGGTCCCTCCTTGAAACCTTCAGGCAGACCCTCCATCTGCAGAGCGTCACCCTCCAGTTCCTTCATGTTCGCGGCGAGACGTGCCCCCCGAATGCCCATGCCCGACCAGTAGAGAAAACTCTGGCCGTCATCGTCAATGAGCACACAGGGGTCGATGCCCACCACGCCCTCGATGGGTTCTGGTTCGCAAGTGAACGGTCCCTCAGGCTTGTCGGCTGTAGCCACACCCACCGCAAACCCTCTGCCCTCCTTAGGTGCAGCAGGAAAAAAGAAAAAATACCTGTTCCCTTTGCACACACAGTCGGGTGCCCACATCGCATAGGAGTCTGGCTTCACCCACGGCACCCTGTTTTGAGTGACAATCACTCCATGGTCTTCCCATTCGGTCAGGTTTTCCGACGAATAGACATGATAGTCCTCCATGCAGAACCAGTCCTGCCGCTGTCCTTCAGGAGCAGGAATGTCGTGCGAAGGATAGACATACACCTTATTGTTAAAAACCCGAGCCGTTGGGTCGGCCGCAAACTGATGGCGAATGACAGGATTCTGTGCCATCAGAGCGAGCGGCGCACACAGTAGTAAAATAGAAATTGACTTCTTCATAGGTCAGTTGCCGATTGTAAATCGATGCAAAAGTAGGCAAAAAAGCCCGTTCCAGCCCACCCGCTTTGATACATCTTTTCCTGCTCATGTTACACGAAAGCCACTTTTTCCCGGAACACAGAGGCCGTCTTTCCCCATAACCCAACCAAGAGTGTCCAAAATATGGACACAAAAGTGTCTAAAAATTAGACACTCTCGATTTTTTCACACATTTCTTTTCCGCAACCTTGTCAAGACCGACTAACTTTGACGACGAAACAAAAAACCATGAGGGTAACTTCTTCCCTTTTGGTGAAAGGTTTCAGAAAAAAGATGTACCCCAACAGATGCACATGTATATCAACCATTGAAACGGAAGTGCCGACACGAAAACTTAATATCTAATAAAGCATCTCAAATATCTAACAAAAGAAGTTAAACTTTTCGTTAAGCCTTCTTTTTTCAGACATTTGCACCTGCTCTTATCTAAAAGTTTGGATTAACTTTGCCTCAAATAACTGACATTATAAAGAGTAATGAAAAAGATTTTAATGACAACAATGACCTTGGTGCTGACGATAGCAGCGCAGGCACAAAGAGACACAATCGGCGTGTCGAAGTTAGCGGCAATCTACCGCTATGAGTACAAAACTTTAGATGTAGATGGGCTATCAGTAACAGACTCTATGCTTATTGCCGTGCAAATGTCAGACGGCATCACTTACGAAGAGTATGAAAGACAGAAGAAAGGAGGCTCTCGTATAGCAGACGGCTATCAGGCTGCCCAGATGCACATGAGTACAGTCTTCATGAACTATCCCGAAGGCCGGATAACAACACATGAGATGCTTTACCCATACCGTTACCAGACAGACGAGGTTCTGGAAAAGCAGAAGTGGGAACTGACGGATGCGCAAGACAGCATCTGCGGCTATGCTTGTCAGTCGGCCACGACAGAATATCATGGCCTGACATGGAACGCCTTCTATGCAGAAGAAGTTCCTTCCAGCATCGGGCCGTGGAAGTTAGGAGGGCTGCCCGGTCTCATAACGAAAGCCACCGATACCAAAGGCATACACACTTTTACGCTTTGCGGATTACTAAAAGAGGAACAGCCGATGGTCTTTACCGAGTATGTCACTTGGTTTGTGCCTGATGGTCATGGCAAATTTGCAGGTCAGCGTGTAGATTATCAGAAGATGAAAGCATCTGCATTTCTTGCATATAAGAAAAATATACTGGGCAATAGTCGTTATGTAAAGAATCCCACCTACTATGCTCCAGACCCAATGACGGCCTTCGGCTATGTGGAGAACAGTTTTAACTCTGCTGGCGATAATGTAAGGAGTGTCGCCGGAGTTGTCATAATATCTAATCCCCGACAATATCAACCTTTAGAACAGAAATAAAAAGCAGCATGAAAAAGATTTTAGTGACCATGATGGCCTTGGTGCTGACGATAGCAGCACGGGCACAGAACGACAGTATAGACCAAGCACAGTTCGTGGTGGCCTATGACTTCATGACAAACACGACGGACAGGGAAGGTGACGCAGTGACGGACTCTGTGCGGCTGGCCGTGGTGGTAGGCAACCACACGGCGATGTGCAAGGAGTATAACCGCACAATGATGGAAAACTTTGGTGAAGGTATGAACAAGGGCTATCAGTTGGGCGAGTGGGTGGCGAGGAAGTATAATCTGTTCGTCCTCTACATGGGTTATCCCGAGGGCGAAGTGAGTGTGTTCGACAAGATTACACCCAACCGCTACTTCTACACGGAGCCGATGCCCGACTTCCAATGGGAACTGACGGACGATACGCTGACAGTGGGCGGCTACCTCTGCCAGAAAGCCGTTGGCAAATATGGCGGCAGGACATGGACGGTATGGTACTCGGAGGAAGTGTCGGCACCCTACGGCCCGTGGAAGTTACGCGGACTGCCCGGCATGATTCTGAAGGCTGAAGACAAGGACGGCATTTTCCGTTTCGACTTCGCAGGGCTGATGCAGCAGACGGCCAAGATGGGCTATATGGGCAAGAACGGCTACACGACGATGGAGCGCAACAAGTTCATAACCCGCCGCAACAAGACCTTCTGCTCGAAGCAGTACGTGCAGAATCCACGCTACTACATCCCCGACGGCACCTACGACCACCTGAACATCATCGAGATGTGGGCTGGCGGGCCGGAGCCTCCTGCCGAAGATAAAATCTCAGTCGTTTCCACCGACATGATTATCCCCAAGAAAGTGAATAAGTACCAGCCGTTGGAATTGAAGTAACCCCATAAAACATTTATCAACATGAAGAAGATTTTAGTGACCATGATGGCCTTGGTGCTGACGATAGCAGCACGGGCCGAGAAGATTGACTCAACTCAGTTTGTGGCATTCTACAATTACACCATTCAGACGCAGGACGACGAGGGGCGGAACGTCACGGACTCGCTGCGGTTGGCTCTGTTGGTGGGCACCCGTGCCACGTATTGCACCACCGTACTTTCCTACAACAAGGACGGACGGGCAAGTCAGGAAATGTTGGATGCGTTCTCCATGCACTTCCAGAACGTGCTGACCGACGTGGAAAAGTCGTCGGTCGTAGCCGTCGAACCCATTTATCCCTATCGCTACGAGACCCATGAGCCAATGGCCAAGGTGGACTGGACGCTG
>OCVV012839177.1_pt1 | contig 14403 bp, 9 predicted proteins | sample 1539721 | NCBI WGS metagenome assembly OCVV01 (sample SAMN02144230, study PRJEB22623) | gut metagenome | biome: sheep rumen | host: Ovis aries | place: New Zealand
TTGGATTATTCAAAATCTAACGCTTATTTGGAGAAATTCGGTCGATACGGACAAGATACATCTGTTAGACAATTGACCAGGCGGATCAACAGCCTTCAAACCAGAGATATTCCGAAAGCCGAAGAAGCGGCGAGGAAGGCGATGCAGGAGGGCCCCGCAAAATCAACTCTGTGCAAATATCTTTCTGTCGGCTTTGCGCTTGTTTCGGCGCTCCTCGCGGGCTTTTCTATCTACTTCACCGTTACCGAGATGATGGCGTACTACAAGGTGAAGTTTACTCCCATTCCGAAATACATTGTAGAGAAAGCCGACATTACCGCCACCGATACCAAAACCGGTAAAGAGATGATGATACAGAACCAGACCGCGTATTATCGGTATGTTCCCTGCAACCGTACCGACGGCAGCAGCAACGTGGAGAAGGAGAACCACGAGATCCTCCTCGACCGCGCCGACCTCAACGGCGACGTCGGTCAGCAGTGGCTGGCGCTCTACAGCGTAAAGTATGAGAACGGCATGCCGATCCTCGCCGATTCCTTAAAGCTCAAGCTCGGTGAAGGCGATGCTCCCGAGGGCTACTCTACCGGCATCCATATGTTCGGCGACGAGGCGGTGCAGAACCTGACCGATGCAAAATCCGACTACTCCTACAACGACCCCAACAAGGGCACCTATGTGTTCTTTAAGCGTGATACAACACCCGTCAAGGGTCTGATATCAGGCTCCGTATTCTCCGGCGGCTCGCTGATGCTCGGAGTGATCTTAGGCCTGATAGCAGGCGTCGGGCTGATGTTGCTGATCAGCTTTTCCTCCAGGAAAAGAAGAGAGAGAAGGGCGTCCTGAGATACGGCGCAACCTATGAAAAGGAAGTGAACAAAATGAAGAAAAGCCTTTCATTCCCCATGCGGACGCTATCGATGATGCTGGTGCTCTTTTTGGTGATGGCAACGACGGCGATCGGGATCCCGACCGTCGCGGCACAAGATCGCACCAAAGGAGAACGTGTGTATTTTATCAGCTTGAGAAAAGGCGATAAGCTGGAAAAAGGCGTAACGCTAACCAACATTAATGAATACAACAGGAAGGATTATAAAGCTTTCTCCGTCTATATCGACGACGAGCTGTATCAGGAGAGCGAGGACGAGATCACCATCGACCGAATGGTCAAGGTGAAGAAAAAATCCTTCGATCCCAATAGACCCCGTCACCCGGTGGTATACCTTGAGACGATAGAGGACGAGTCAAAACGCGTATATATCAGGAACGCGACTAAAGGCAAATTCTTAGATGAGGGAACCACGTTAGTCAACTACGATACCTTTTCGCAAACAAAGAGCAGTGAGTATTTTGTCGTCTATATCGACGGCGAAATGTATAAGAAAGAAACAGACAAGCTCACCCTCGACCGTCCGACCGTCGTGGCGAAAAGAGATTCCGGGCATGAAACAGGAAGATTCCTCATTTACCCGATCATATACCTTGAGACGCTCGAAGATGAGAACGAGGTCAATACGCAGGAAGCGCTGAAGCTGGCGTTACACAACGGAACGACCGAGCTGACAGACAACATCGAGCTGACAGAGGAGATGGTCATCAGCGACGGAAAAGCCCATGTCCTCAACACCAACGGCTATTCCCTTTCTCAAAAATATGATGGCCCCTCAATTATCAAGGTAACCGACGGCTCCAGCCTTACGATCAAAGGCACCGGTAAGGAGGGAACCTCCACGTTATCCGGCGGCAGACATGACGAGTACGGCGGAGCGATCCGCGTTCTCAATGACAGCAAGCTGGTCATGAGCGATATGAACATCTCCGATAACAGAGCACCGTACGGCGGCGGCATCAGGGTAGAGAAAAGCACGGTTGAGCTGACAAACTGCAAGTTCAAGAACAATATTGCCGACAAAAACGGCGGCGCGCTGTATATAGATGAAAAATCAACCGCCACGCTGACCGGGTGTGAAATCACCGGCAATCAGGCGCGCGACGGCGCGGGTATCGCCAACAGCGGTACGCTGACGCTCAAAGACTGTAGGATAAAGGGCAATATCATAACCGATAAAGGCGGTGGCGGCGGTATCTGGTCAAACGGAGAGGCGACCCTTACCAAGACCGATATCACCCAGAATAACGGCGCTGTGAACGGCGGCGGCGTAACCAACCACAAGAACATGACGCTGACGGATTGCACCGTCTCCGCCAACAAGGCGGCTAATAGGGGCGGCGGCATGTACATTGACGCGAGCGGCTGCACCACCGTGCTCAATAACTGCACGCTCTCAGACAACGTCGGCAAGGTGGGCGCGGGCGTCAATCTCTACAGAGGCGACCTCACCGTCAATAAAGCAACGATGAACAATAATATCGCCGATGAAGCCGGCGGCGGTATGTGGGCGAACTCCGGCACAACGGCAGCGTTCACCGACGCGGATATGTCCAATAACAGCTGTAAGACCAACGGCGGCTGTCTGAATTCACACGGAACGCTCAGCCTGGAGCGCTGCACCATCAACGGCTGCTCGTCCGAGAACAGCGGCGGCGGCATTTATATGGACACCAGCGGTACGCTGAGCCTGCAATCGAGCGAGATCACCAGCTGTATGTCCGTGAGCGGCGCTGGAATCAACTTCTATGCCGGCTCCCTGATCCTCCTGGGCGGTAAAACAAGGGTCACCGACTGCACGGCTAACGGTAACTCATCGAATATCTGCTTCAGAGAGATGGCTCCCATTCAGGTCAAGGGCAGATTTCCGAGCGGCTCGACGATCGGCATCACTCCCCCCGACAATGCCGAAAGCAGGGACATAACCTCCGGCTTCGGCGAATTCAACGAGGGTGCTCCCGCGGATATCTTCTATTGCGATAACAACAAGTTCAAGATCAACCGCGACGAGGGCGTCAAAGAGGTTAACCTGGTCAAGACGATGCAGACAGCCAACAACAGCAGCTACAAGATACAGATCTATATCGAAGTGACAGATGACGCTGACGACTGGGATTATGCTTATTTCAATATCTACGGCAAAAGCGATAAGGGTGTAGGCAGTGAGACGCTGCTTAACAGTTCCGGGTATTTTCATGAATCCATAGATCACAGCGGCGGCTCTTACACCTATGATTACGACTGTGGCTCCGATAACTTTCCCTCCTCGGTCGATTTTATCACTTCCTTTGGCACTGCGGCGCTTCCGCGTGACTTTGAGGGCGATGTGACAATCAAGATCAACGACGTCAATGTAGCCTCGCGCCATGTCGTGCATAAAGTCTACGGCGATGAAAAAAAGAATACGAGGATCGACATCGGCGGCGACAAATATCCCTATCCCGACCCCGACGCGTTTGAGGTCGATATGCCTAAGAGTATCGACACCACCGGCGTCATCACCGTTTCGGCAGTCGATCAGTACGGAATGACATGGACGGCAAAGGGTGAAAACATCACCATGGAAAACGTCTCCTTCCCCGGAGAGGACACCATCGAGTCGGTTGACAACACGGGCTTCAAGTGGAAGGTGAGCAGTAATCACAAGAGCAATCATCACAGCACCTACAAGATGACCTTCAAGTCCGGCAGCAACGTCTATCCGACCATCACCAAGGCGATCAACGTCAAATTCGTTTTCCTTTTGCATCTGAGCGTCATCGTGGACGGAAAAGAAGCATATGAGACGTCATCTCACGCGAACACAACCGTGAGCTTTGAGAACATAAAGGCTCCCGCCGGCTATTATATCGATGATTTTGAGATGGAAGGTCACGGAATCATCAACGATGTATCCGATGATGAAGCGAATAAAGACAAGTATACCAACAAATACGAGTTTACCTTCATCAACGATTCCGTTACCCTTACCGCGAAGCTTCTGCCGAACAACTATTTTCTGAAATTTGAGAAGAACGGCACCGATAAGCTGGTCGAGAAAACCGGCAGGATAAAAAAGAGCTATGACGTAAAAGGAACCGTAACCTCTAAAACGCTCCACTACGACGAAGAGTTCCAATTGCCGAATACTACGCTTTTACGCAAGAACTACACCTTTGTCGGCTGGAACACGCAGAAGGACGGTATGGGCAAGATGTACGCAAAGGACGCGTCCGTGATCAACCTTACAAGCAAAAAGGGCGACACTGTCATCCTGTACGCGATCTGGAAGCCTGATAATTCCGCATCGACCACCTCCTCGATCTTCTCCGACGGAACCGCCTTGATCTATGTCGGGGCAGGCATATTGCTCGCGTCCATAGCGGCGGCCGTCATATACGCTAAAAAGAAAAAGAAGGAAGAAGGAAAGGAGCAGACAGCAGATGAAGCTTAAAAAGATCATCACCATATTGTTCGCGTTGTGCCTGCTCCTGACATCAGTCTTTGTGCCGAGCGCAGGAGCGGTAGACACAAAGAGCGTCACCTCGGGAGCGGTGATGGAGGAGATCCCGAGAGAGGGAGAGCCGACTGTCACCGAATGCAGCTCGCCGGCGGAGGCGTGGTCAAAGGCGATCCAAACCGCGGACCACGCGAAGGAGGTCGTCATCACGCTCGGCTCCGATTGGATCGAGGACACAGAGCTGACTGTGGGCGCTTCCATGCATATCACGCTTGACCTCAACGGTCATTATGTTCACCGCGACAGAAATCATGAAATGAAGAGGAACGGCTACGTTTTTAAGGTGGAAAAGAACGCCGTCTTTACCGTGCGTGACAGCAACCCCAAGGGCGTCGGCTATAAAGGCGTCAGGGGCGGCGTCATCACCGGCGGCGCAAGCTCCAATACCGGCGGCGGCGTCCACATCGAGGAGGACGGCGAATTCCGCCTGCAAAGCGGCACCATCTACGATTGCAGAACCGATGAGGACGGCGGTGCCGTCTATCTGGACGGTTCCTCCATGGATACCAAATTCACCATGACCGGCGGCAGGATCTACGGCTGCAAAACCATGCAGAGCAATGACAACTGCTGCGGCGGCGCCATCTATATGGTCAAGGGTACCGTCAGCGTCTCAAACGCGAAGATTGACGACTGCTACAGCGAGGATGACGGCGGCGCGATCTATTCGAACCGCGGCGTCATCAATCTGGATAACGTAGTCTTTTCCGGCAACTATGCGCGCGAAAAGGGCGGCGTGATTTATACGGCGCACGATCTGGCAAAATATCAGGCAACGGTAATCAAAGCCCAAAACTGTATCTTTGCGGCGAATCACGCGGATCAGGACGGCGGCGCGGTCTTTATCAACGACAATCCCGATTACAACCAGGCGATGGTGTTCCACAACTGCACGTTCCGCAGTAATTCCGCCAACCGACAGGGCGGCGCGATCTTTGTCAACGATGACAACACGGCGCTTTCGAGCTGTGAGATCGTCAGCAACAAAGCAGGCGAAGAAGGCGGCGGCGTTTATGTTGACGGCCGTTATAATATCACGGTCATGGGTCTGACAAGGATCATGGACAATTCCAGCAACAAGAATGACGGTACAGCGAATCTCGCGCTGCAGGATCAGTCGCTCGGAAAGGCGCGCATCATCGACGCCGGACTGTATAAGGGCTCAGAGATCCACTTTGGCACGACAAGCAGCAGCAGCGTGCAGGTCTCAGAATGGGTCAGCTCCTATCAACAGCAGTATTTTAAGGCGGATATGGGCGAGCTCACCACCGGTGAATCGAGAACAGTAGACGCGCAAATGATAACGAGCGGTTCTGTTTTCAGTAACGGATTCTACGCGGTGTCGATCATCGGCGCCGCCGGTATCATCGGAGCGATCGTGCTGATCGTCCGACAGAAGAAAAAGAACAAAGCGAAGGAAGGCGGTGAAGAAAATGATCAGAACAAAGGAGCGTAACCTGCGCCATACCATTTTCTTTACTCTCAAAACGATCGCCATTATCCTGGTCGTATGTTTTGCGTTAGAATACCCTGTCCAAATGCTCGGAAAAGCATACGCGGCAGAAAAGGTGTATTATATCTCCGAGGTCAAAACCTTTCAGGCTAAGACCGAGGCCGAGGCAATCAAGCTCTGCGAGAGCGACGGCTATACCTGCGCGAAGAAGGATCTTAACGCGGGAACGGATAAGGACGCGGTCGTAATGGGCTACAAGCTCACCGAGAACAAGGACGAGGCGATCTATGATATCAAGCTGCTCCACATGAACGGCGGCTATCAGATCAAGAACTACGCCGAGGCTAACGAGAAGCTCGAAAAGGATAACGCGGGCGCGGGAGAAGCCCTGTATGAGGCCGCGAACGAATTCATCGCCAACTATCAGGACGGCAGCCCCAAGGCAGAGCAAGCCTATAAGGGACTCAACCTGTTCAGCATTCCCGAGGAGAACAATATCGGGCTGGGCGATTTTATCGTGCAGGACAAGGCGGACGATAACTTCTTTACCAAGATCGTTACCCGCGCCAGCTCCGGCGCCTTAACCGCTATCGCTAATTTCCTCGCCTCCGGTCTGACGCCGCTCGAGAAGGGCAAAGACCAAAAAACAGGCAAGGAAAAGGATATCTCATGGGCTGACAAGGTCAGCGACAGCCCCCTTTGGAAGATTCTCGAGAGTAAAAAGACCTCTAAGGATGAGCTTTCGACCTACGACAAGGAGTACGGCGACGATGCCAACGCGTTTTTCAAGCAGCTCCAGAAGTTCGCGACTGATTTTGAAACCGCACAGTCTGCCTATGATGAAGGCGAGTATGTCGACAACGCGGAGAAGCTCAGTATGGACGAGGCGGTGGAGGGCTCCGATGAGCCGACAGAAGAGGATCGCGCCATGACGTATGTCAACGCTTATAATTTCCTCAATGAATATGAAGCTTATCAGGGCAGACCGCTCGGCGAATTCCTTGTTGATATCGGCAAAAAGACGAGCGATAAGGTAGACCTCAGAAGGCTCTATCCCGTGATGGAGCAGATGACGTCCGCGCAGCGCAGAATGATCGGCTTGGTAGGCGTGCTGCCGCTGATCGGCTGTCTGGGCGAGAACAAGGCGACCGCCGACGCCGAAAAGATCCTCAACCGCGCTAAGGCGAAGATCAAGGAGAAAATGGGCGAAAATTCCTTCTCCGTATGGATCAATACCAATCCCGAGCTGGCTGACAAAAAGGTCGCGTTTACCTCCGACGCCATCCGTCTTAACGCTGCGCAGCAGATGGTCAGCCAAAAGACCGATATGGATAAGTGGAACGACGCGAAAAAGATTGTGAACGACGTTCTCAAATGGATCAATGTCGGCAGCTCCGTTCTCTTTGTGCTGACCTGGATTGCCGGAAATTATGGCTTAGCCGGACTGGTTCTCAAAACAGCGACAACCGCTGTTGCCTCCACTATTGCTGCCATCGCTTCCAAGTCGATTGCCATTTCGGCGGCGGTCTCCAGCTGGACGGGTATCTTTAGCCTGGTAATACTGGCGGTGACCATTCTTTTCGCAATCATATCGCTCATTATCGACGCGATCTTGAAAAGCAAGCCGAAGGAATACACCGAGATGGCTGATTTTGCGGTCGATACAAAGATAGAAGACGGTAATAATATCAACCTGATCTATGAGGCGGTCAAGGACAACCAAGGCAGGATCGCCGACCTGAACGCCTATGAGGCGCAAAACGGCTGGCTGTGCATGTACACCTCTAAGGATGAAAGATCCGGCAGCCCGCTCCGCGCGGACGCAAACGGTAATGTTTTCGATATCGTCTACGGCGACGCAAGCACGCCGAACGGCTATGAATGCACAAGCGTGTTCGGCCAGATATCGCCCGCTAACTGCAACACCGGCGCGAAGTCTGACGACGTAAACGGTATTTTTATCAATTATCGCACCGAGAGATCGATAGCGAACAGCTCGCCCGAGGCCAACACCGGCACACAGCAGAAGAGCAGCGGCTCAAAGACCTACTATGCCGATCTCGTCCTTGTCTCGGGCAAGGATCCGGATATCGTAAAGGCAAAGATCACTAAGATGAAGGGCAACTATCAGGTCTTTGATCAGAACCTTTGTGCCGACGTCGGAGATAAAGTAAGGGATGAGCCGCAGTACACCTACCTCGCCTACACCGTAACAGGCAACCCCAAGCTTGCGGTTCGCGATATCAGGGTGGCGACCTTCCAGAACGGCGGCGAGATCAAATTCGGATCGAATAGCTACGGCTGCGCCGGTACGCTCGGTTATCCGGCGAACGACAAAAATGAGGACAAAAGCTTCCCGGGGGATCTGGACGGTCTGTATTTCACCAGAGATGAAAACGCCGGGTCTCCCATTGAGGTCGGCAAGCTGCACTTGGTCTCCTCCCACAGCGAGGCGAAGGCAGGCTGGGAGCCTGTCACCACCTTCAGCGGTCTTCCTTATAACTTTGCCACGACCCGTATCAGTGCGGAGGACGACAAAGATCCCGCAAGACTGAGAATGTACTCGTACAGCTATACCGCATACCATACAAAAAAGGATAACACCTGGGACAATGCCGATCGCTATCTTTATTATGAGCCGGAGGTAACATACACCTCGGGTACCAAATACCTTTCCGGCGTCTTCTTCGGCTTCGGTCCGGATTCGGAGAGCGGTGTTGGCTATTCCGGATCAACGGTATCTAAAGTTACTCAACTGTTTGACAAGCTCTCCGATCTCCCCAATGTTGAAGAGCCGAGCGCGTCAAGCGGCGTTAATCTGGCGCAGTCCTATTTTTACAAGGGCTTTGTCGTAGACAGTAACCAAAAATACATGCGCATCTATTATAGCTGGACCTACAATCCCTACCGCGCGCTGACAGATGTGCAGGCGTTCAGAGGATCGCCGTATACGTCTCATCTGCCCCTGTTCCTGTCAAAAAGCATATCGGTCTCCGGCAAGGAAACCAGCGCGAGCTATGCCGCGGCTTCGGTAGCAGTGCAGCGTTCTGTTGATCAGCTTGAGATCATCAGGGCGATCTCTCCGGAAAACGCCTATATGGCGCCCTGTGGACTTTTAGGCCAGAACACGGAGGTCTGTGAGGGCTTTACAAGAGAGGCGCAGGGCGGCTTCACATTTTCAGACGGAAAGATGACGCTGCTGCCGACTAACCTGTATGTCTCGGGCTATGTCAAGGGACGCCCGGGTCTGACGCTGGATGACGTCGTCGTCAGCACATCCGCGCGTCAGGGCGTCAACAACGGCGGCAAGCTCACCTGCGACGTATCTGAGGATAAGACGCTCGCGGGTAATACGCCCGAGGGAGATTTCTTCTCTGTTCAGGAGTTTAAGGATCCTCACAACCTGACCCCGTTCAATATCGCTTATCCCTCATGGACAGATGACGGCGGCAACGCGAAAAAATCCGACGAGGATAACGGCGACCATTACCACGCCGGCACCTCGGTCTATATGTATATCAAGCATCCTGTGGTGAGGAAAAAGTATATTTCCAAGATCTTAGTCGGCGCTGCCGTAAGAGAAGACGTCAAGGATACCTTTGAAAATAAAAACAAGGAGCCCACCGACGACGAGCTGGAAGCCTTTGACAAGCAGGTCGATCTGAAAGCCATGTCGGAAGCGGTGTCGGCAGGCACTGACGAAATGATCCCGTGCGATGTGGCGGGCGACCCGACAAAGGCTTGGTATAATTATGTGAAGGCGGACAGCGAGCCTAAGCCGCCGAAGAAGGGCGACCCGGCAGCTTATCTCAGCGTTACCAGAACGGACGACGTCGATAAGGCGATCCGAAGCGTACTGCTTTATGAGTCGGACGCAAAGAATACACCGGATCAGCTGCAATTTGACCGAGCGACCTATTACTGCGCGTCCAACTCAACGCCGATCAAGATGAATAACGGCAACACCTACTTCGTCTACTACTCCTATAACCAAGGTACCGTACCCGGCAAGCCGATCACCGAGCTTGAGATCAGCGACAAGGTTTTCATCTCCGGTTCTTCTACCGCTCTCGTCGTCAATAAAGCCGACGTCATCGGTAAAAAGAACGGTAAAAACGTGGTGACCGAGCCTGCCGTCCCCTTCGGCGACTCGAGGATGGAGGTCTTTATCCACGCGAAATACGACGTAACAACCTCCTATTTCAGTAAGATATACACCGCGTCGGGAGATACCGCGAAGGAGGCGCAGCTCTCCCTGCTGGAGCAAGGCTGCACAGAGTTCTGCGACATCGACCTCAACCGCGGCGTCGGCGGAAAGTTTGTTTACTTAGGCTACCGCGGGTATTCGCTCGATGAGGATGCGATCAACGAAAAGACCTCGGAATCGGCAAAGGAGGCAGAAAAGCAGGAGCAGCTGTATGAAGCGGTCTATGACATTATCTGCACGGTCGGCGAGGAATTCCACCCGGAGGGCATCGTATCGGAGCGTCACCAGATCTATTACGCGCCGGTGGTAAGGTACGACAGGAACAAGAACCCTGTCCCCACAGACCTCAACGAAGGTACCAACGGCCCCAAGATCTATATGTACTACACAACGATGTACGCCGCCGACGATTACAACGAAAGAATGAGAAGCGAGGAGGATCCCATATTCTCCACCATGCCGAAGGAATACATGAAATCTCCTTTGACAAAGATCGGCTTTGCGTTGTATGATTACGTTCCGTATTCGCAGGATATGGAGGCGGCTTCGACCGGTACCGATAACAAGGTCATACCGTGGGAGTATGTGATGAAGAGCGATAACAAGGAGCACCTCGAGCTCAACGAGGGAGCCGTCTCCTTTGACAAGCATCACATGACCGGCGACAACCGCATCTATATGTTTGCTCAGCGTGAAGCCGGAAACGTCAAGGCTTCGGCAGAGATCACCGGCGGCTACACCACGGCTTCCGTGACAGAAAATAAGCTCTATCTCGAGCAATAACAGCAAATCGCTGCACCCGATCCCGTCTTTGATCATACTCTTTCGCTTGAAAGACATTTTCAAAGGCGGGGTTGCGGCGCAGTTAATCAGAAAAATATTGTCCGAATAAAAAGGAGGTATATTTGAGTATGTATCTGATTGCAAACATCATTGTTTGCGTATGTGCTCTTGCGGGGTGTAACTATGGGGGAATCAAATTCTTCCGTCCCAAACAGGCTCTTTACGCACAGATGATCACCCTATCCCTCGGCTGCATCGCCTTTGGAAGGATGTTCAATATCGTTCGTCTTTTGACCGACGGAAACCTGACGGATCATTTCCAGCTCGGCTTTCTGGGCATGATCGGCAGCCTGATGTTCTTTTTCTCAGCCAACTTCAGCGCCGTTGATACTCATTTGGACAACGGCGCCAAGGAATTCAGCAAGTACAGGCTCATCCCGCTTGCCGCGCCGGGGCTTTTCGCTGTGCTGTATATCGTTCTGTTCCTGCTGAGCGATGTCTCACAGCTATGGAAGATCCAGGGCGGCGTGTTGACCCTGTTCGCTATGGCGGCGTCTTACTATCATTTGAAGCACCTGATTTTCCCGGATGCTGCTTTCGGCGTTGTCAAGTTCCTGAAACCGTACAATCTTCTGGCATTGATTTATACGGCTTCGATTTTTGCGGAATGTGTTGCCATGAGCCGCTCCAACGAGGTGTTAACGCTCATTTGCTGCTGTGTCACGGGTCTTGTCACGGCGGCGATCATTCCGACGGTTGTAAGGGGGATTGCTAAATGGAAAACATGATCTATATTCTGTATATCTGTATGTTCGTCCCATTGCTGCTCAGCCTGCCACTGATCCATAAAACCTCGCGCAGGATCATGGTATTCTTGCTGATCGGCATCAGTGCCGCGCTGTTCATCTCCGAGATCAACGGTCTTATGCTCAGGCTTTTGGGATATAATACGCCCTATGTGACCACCACCGTTACGCCTGTGACAGAAGAGATCATCAAGGCGATCCCGGTGCTCATTTACGCGTTTGTCGTCTCGGATGATCTCAAAAAGCTCGTTGCGTCCTCATTTGCGGTCGGCATCGGCTTCGCGCTGTTTGAGAACACGTATATTCTTGTTACCAGCGTTGACGCCGTATCGATCGAATGGGCGATCGTCAGAGGCTTTTCGACCGCGTTGATGCACGGTATCTGCACCGCGACTGTCGGCTACGGCATGAGCTTTGTCAAAAAGCACAAAAAGCTGTTCTATTGCGGCACCTTTGCGTTGCTGATGATCGCGATCATCTACCACGGCATATTCAACATGCTTGTCCAGGCGGACAGCTGGCTGAAATATCTGGGCTTTGTTCTTCCGCTCACGACCTACATCCCTGTGGTGTACGAGCTGATCAATAGTGTGAGAAACAAGAAAAAGGAAGTACAACCGGAGTCATAACCGCATACGGATAAAAGGAACCGCCGCATTTTCTCGGCGTGACCGCTATCGTATGGAAAGCGCAGCAGTTACGTGACTGCTGCGCTTTTCTTGTGCGGGCAAAAAGGATGCTCCTGCCGCAGAGCACCCCTTTTACCGATATCCAACTAATACTAAAAGGGGCTATCGCGTTTCTTAGTGCGATAGCCCCTTTACTGTTTGTGTTTTTCTCTGTCGCCGATTTCATGACATTGCCCCGATTTGGGAGCATTTTAATGAGGCAACAGATTAATCAGCGTCCTTGCTCTTGATCAGCGCCTTGAAAACGACCGCTGCCAGCGCGCCGCCTACGAGGGGTGCTACGAGGAATACCCAGTAGCTTGCCAGCGCGTCGCCGCCCTTGAAGATCGCGGGGCCGAAGGAACGAGCGGGGTTGACGGAGGTACCGGTGAAGTAGATACCGAAGATGTGCACCAGCGTCAGGGTGAAGCCGATGATCAGACCTGCGAACTTCTCGTACTTCTTCTTGGAGGTCACGCTCAGGATGACCAGAACAAAGACGAAGGTCAGGATGCACTCGATGATCAGCGACTTGATGATGCTGTTGTTGTACAGGCCGTTCGCGCCGAGGCTGGTGTCAAAGCCGACCAGTGCGCCCAGTACAGCCGCGCCCGCGGTAGCGCCCGCGAACTGCGCGATAATGTAGATGAAGAACTCGGATACGGTCATGCCGCCGGTCAGCAGAACGCCGATCGATACCGCCGGGTTGATGTGGCAGCCGGATACGTTGCCGATGGAATACGCCATCGCGACGATGACCAGACCGAACGCCAGCGCGGTGAGGATGTACGCGCCGTTAGGCTCAGCGCCGTTACAGCCTACGACCGTAGCGGTACCGCATGCGAACAGCACCAGCACGAAGGTGCCGATGAATTCCGCACAGAATTTTTTGATGTTTTCCATGTGTTTCTCTCCTTTAATGAATTTTCCGAATGACATATAGGGTAGATCGCTACCATGCCACTGTCAATATCATACCAAAAGATTTTGAAGATTGCAATAAAAATAGTTAATTATTACAAAATCTTAATCGGTTATCAGAAAAATGTCAAAATCAGCACAAATCCCTCTTGAAATGTCAGATACGCGTGTCAGTGTCACGCTCAACATTTATGATACAGTATTGTATCGTAGGGGAGGGGCTTTGAGGAGTTGTCCAAATCTTTGATTTGGTTTACAACTCCCATGCACCAGCGCTCCAAGAGCAGATTAATCTGCGATTGGCTAAGCGCCACTGCTGCTCCTCCCGAAACGTCTGTTAAAATGACGCACAAACGCGAAGCAGATGAAGCGCGTGTTGTAGGGTACGGCGCTTGCCGACGTACCGAATACTATCCGAATCATACCGTTCGTAAGCAAAGCAGATCAATGCTTGATCCTGACTGAGGCGCTTGCCAATGTACCGAGTCTATTCACCCAACCCTCTACAAACGCGCAACAAACCGTTATACCCTGATCACGCCCGTGTACCCGAAGAGGATCCCCGCCCCTGCGGACAGGCCGATGATCAGGATCGGGTTGAGCTTTTTGTACAGGAGCAGGAACAATGCCACGGCAAAGATCCCAAGGCTGACATAGAGGTTTGCCGATCGGAATACCGCCATGTTAATTCCGTCAAAGAAAAATATTTCCTGTCCGACGCTCAGCACCGTCGCGCCGATCAGTCCGACCACGGTAGCTTTCAGCCCCAGCATCGCGCCCTGCACGATGGTGTTCTCCTTGATTTTCTCGTATATCTTCGCGATCAGCAGGATGATGATGAACGGCGGCAGTACCAAGCCTAAGGTTGCCACGATCGCGCCGAGTAAGCCGCCGACCTCACTGCCGATGTAAGTGGAGATATTGACGGCAAAAGCGCCCGGGGTGCTCTCCGATATCGCGATGAAATCCACCAGCTCGGTGGTCGTCATCCAGCCGTGACGGAGCACGGTCTCCTCAATGAAGGGGATCATCGCGTAGCCGCCGCCGAATGTGAGCGCGCCCATCTTGAAGAATTCGAGGAACAGCAGGAGATAGATGTTCATAGCTTTTTCCCTGCCTTTCTCGCGATCAGCGTCGCCGCGATGCCGATGAGCGCCGCCGAGAGGATCACGATGATGAC
>OCVV011123032.1_pt1 | contig 14402 bp, 12 predicted proteins | sample 1539721 | NCBI WGS metagenome assembly OCVV01 (sample SAMN02144230, study PRJEB22623) | gut metagenome | biome: sheep rumen | host: Ovis aries | place: New Zealand
TATACAGATAATTCAGAAGAATATCAAAAAGCTATGGATGAAATATTAGCTAACCCAGCTAATAATATTGATGATAAGGATTTAATATATGCTGGTGAAAATGTTGAACTTCCATATCTTGATAAAGGTGATGTAGCTGACTTAGGTTATACACTTGACTTTTATCCAGCAGATGAAGTTGAACAAAGAATGAAATGGATTAATGAAGAAATAGATAACATAGATATTTTATCTGGTGATACATTATCTAAAGAGAATTTATCTAATCTAAAGAAATCAGTTGAAATATTAAGAGATTTATATGATGAGTATAAAGTAACTGGAAAGGTATCGGATGAATTATTATATTCTTCGCGTGAGGTAGGCGATAAAGTTTATTTGTTAACAGGGCATCAATTTGAGATGAAACCAGTAAAGGATAAATCTAGATAATATGAATATGAGTGAATATTTAAAAAAGAAAAGATTATTATTTATATTAACTATTATAGTTATATTATTTATAATAGTATTTTCTGTATTTACTTTCTTAAATAAAAATAAAGAATCTAATAAAGTCGTGGAACAAGGCTTAAAAGTTACATATAATATAGCTTCTGTATATCCAAGCGAAATAGAAGAGGCTAAATTAAATGCAAAAGATTCAAGTATTATAATAAAGAATAATAAAAAAGAATCTAAGAAGTATAAAATAGTTGTTAAACCAACTGATAATAATACTCTTGAATTAAATAAAGTATATATCTTTATTAATAATAATTTAATTAATCTAACTAATAGTACTGAAGAAATAATATATCAAGATACTATTGGATCACTTGAAGAAAAGACTATTACTTTTAAAACATGGGTAGGTATAGATTTATTAACAAGTGATGATGAAGATAAAGTATTAGATTTAAAATATGAAGTAATTGAAGCATAAAAAAGATAGGATTAGATTTCTCTCATCCTATCTTTATTTTTATATGGATTTTTAGGATCTATTTTATCTACGAATAAGATTCCATTTAAATGGTCTAATTCATGTTGATATGCTATTGCAATATCTTCTCTGACTCTTATTTGATATTCATTTCCATCTTCATCAAAAGCTTTAAATGTACATCTAGCATATCTAGGTACTATTCCTTCAACAGGTCTATTGATAGACAAGCATCCTTCACCTTCGCCAACATATATTAATTCTTCAGAATGTGATATCATCTCTGGATTGATAACAACATGTCTATCAAATGTTCCATCTCCGTTATCTTCTGATACTACAAATATTCTTTTAAGAATACCCATTTGTACAAAAGACATACCCATACCAGCTCTAATATCATATTTTTTAGCTATTTCTTCATCTTGGCTCATCTCTAAATATGTTAAAGTATCATCTATTAACTTTTTAGTATCATCATCAAGTGGGAATTCCACAGGAGTTGATACTTTTCTAAGTCTTGGATCTACTTCATCTAAAATTGTAATTTTAGGCAATTTCATATATTCACCCCTTAAGCAGTTATAATTATAACAAATAATTTAAAAAAAGTAAAAATATAGTAAAGTTTACTGTTAATTTTATGTCTCCGGTTTAATGGAATGTAAATATAATTTATAATGTTTATATGAGGTGAGTATAATGAAGAACAAACTACTTAAGACATTCCCATTTATATTAATTATACTTATCGTATTTACATCTTTATTATCTAAAGAAAACATAATGGAGTTAAATATAGCTAATGAAGCTAGACATTCGTCAAACATCTTAGATAGTACATATGCAAACGACGATATTCCAAGAATATATGATGGATATAAGAAAGTTAGTATTAACTTTGAAAATAATATAATATCGTTTAATAATAGTAATACAGTTACTGAATTAGATTATAGTGTTATAAATGCTATAAATATGTCTGATAAATCTAAATGGTCTATTATGACTAATAATTTAGTTGAAGATCATACATTTGAAAATAGTGTTATTACTATAAATGATCAAGATATAGATACTGTATCAATTAGTTTTATCTATAATGATAATGAATATAATCTATCATTAATTAAAGATGAAGATAATTATATTCTAGTTGAAAATAAGATTAAACTAATACATGGTAATCTTAATTCTTTATGGTATCAATATTTTTATAATATAGAAGATGCTATTAAAGCAGCTAATAAAAATGATTATATTATTATATATGATGATATAGATGTTAATCATACTATTAATGTTGATAAGACTATTAATATAATGTCTGATCCATCTACTATACATAACTTAAATAAAGAAAATGGTTATATGTTTAATATAACTGGTAAGAATGTCAAAGTTAATATTACTAATATTTTAGTGAATACAGATTCATTTGTTAAGGGTAAATATACTAATAATAAAATAATATTAAATAATTCTAAAGTAGTATATAAGAATAAGGTTTATTCAAATAAAGGTTTTAAAAATAATATTAAACCTGATATAGATAATACATTTATTAAAGCATCTTTATAGATGCTTTTTTTGTGATATAATTATTATATGAATAAACGTAGGATAGGGATAGTTGTATTATTACTATTATTAACTATTGGGTTTGCAACAGTTACAACAAATCTAATAGTCAATAATAATGTTAACATCAGTTCAAAACCTGGTGATTTTAATGTTATATTCACATCCGCTATTACAGATGAAGAATCATCTGCTGTTATTAGTTCAAATAAAAAACAAATAACATATAGTACAAGAAAGTTATCTATTGTCGGTGATAAAGATGAATTAGAGTATACAATTAAGAATAATTCTTCTCAATATGATGCAAATATTAGAATGAGTGTAAATTTTGAAGATGATACTTTTCTTGATTATGTTAGAATTTCTTATGATACATTTGATGCATCTACACCAATTACATTAAGTGCTAAGGAAGCAAAAGTAGGAAAAATAACAATAGAACTAATTAAACCAATCTTGAATGATATTGAAATAAAATTTGTAGTTATCTTTGATGTTAATGGAATTGAAAGAAATACTCCTATTAATCATTCTGATGATGTTATTGAAGATATTGATCCTGATTCAGATATTTCATTAGGTGGTACTAATGCTCAACTACAATATGCAATAAGAGGAGTTAAAGCTGTTAGAGTAGGTAGAAAAATATATATTCCAGGTTCTTCATATCCTAACCTTAGTACTGCAATACAAGTTTATGATATTGATAATAAATCATTAAGTAGATGGAATTTAACTTTAAGATTAAATCAAGGATTAGCAGGAGTAGCTCCACATAATAATGGTTTTTATGTTTTAGGTGGACAAAATGGATATACTCAATATAATGTTACTGATTTATTTGATATAACTAATAATACTCGTGTAGCTAAGAGTAATATATTTAATAATGGTGATATAAAAGTAAGTGAAACTATTGGAGATTATATTTATTTTACTGTTTATCATTGGAATTCATCATTACAATTTGGTGAATATGATATTAATAATAATTCATATAGATTTATTACTAATATGGCTGAACCAAATGCATCATTTGTTGTAGATAATCAATTATACTTTGTCTATAGTGGGAAAATAGATTTAATTAATCCTCAAAATGGAGCTAGAACAACAGTTTTTGAAGATCCTGAAGGAACAACTGGTTTTACTAGTAGAATTAGTCGTCAATCTATTACTGTATTAGATAGTGGTGTTGTTGTTATGTTCTGTGGTAATTATGCAATGCTATATAATCCTAAGACAAATTCAACTAAGAAAATACTAGAAGGACAAATAGACTTTGGTAATAGTTCGTGGTATTTATCATATGGTTGTTGTGCATCTGATGGAAATGATGTTTATATCTTTGGAAGTAATCAACAAAATGATTATTCAATAAAGAAAATAACTATAAGTGTTTAGAATACTAATAATATTAAAGCATCTTTGTAGATGCTTTTTTATGATATAATAATTATTAGGAAAGTGATTGTATGAAACTAGAAATATTATTATCAGTTATGAATTACAAACTTAAAGATTTAGATAAACATAATATTACATCTGATTGTACAGTCATTAATCAATGTGATAAAGAAGAATATAAAGAATATAAAAACTTTAAAATATATAATAATAAAGAAAAAGGAATATCAAAAAGTAGAAATGAGGCATTAAGGAAATCATCTGGAGATATATTATTATTTTGTGATGATGATGTTGTTTATAATGATGATTATGAAAATATAGTAATAAATGAATTTAATAAGAATAAAAAGGCAGATGTTATTATATTTAATTTTAATAATCTAAATAGAAAGAAAAGAATTAATAAAAGAACAAAAAGACTTCATTTATTTAACAGTTTAAACTATGCTACATATAATATTGCTATAAGAAAAGATAGTTTAAAAGGATTAAGATTTGATGAAACAATTGGACCTGGTACAAAATATGCAAATGGATCAGATTCAGTTTTTATTAAATCATTATTTGATCGTGGTTTAAAAGTATATACTTCATCTAAATACTTAGGAACTGTATCTAATGAAAAGTCTACATGGTTTAATGGTTATAATGAAAAATTCTTTTATAATAAAGGCGCATTATTTACTGCTATTAATAGACGTTTTAGAAAACTATTATTTATACAATTCTTAATTAGACACAAAGAAGTATTAGTTAATCTTAGTTTTAAAGAAGCATATAAAAATATGATTAAAGGATCTAATGATTATTTAAAAGATTTAAATAATTATTATAAAAATAGGGTATTACAAGTAAGTGTTTGTAATACTTTTAGGGGAATTGAAAAACTAGAATTAGATGAAGCAGAATTTATTAAAGATTATATATTTGATTTTTTAACTCCTACATATGATACTTTTAAAAACTATGAAGATAGAATAGTTAATAGTAAGGGAGTTTATTATAACTTTGATATTGAAAGAAATAATCTATTTAATAAAATTAAATATTCAAATAAATTACATAAGTTTTTAAAAGATCATAAATATAATATAGTTCATATTAATTCTACAGCTTTCTTTTTTGTATTAAATGTTGCAATAATAGCTAAACTATGTGGTATAAAAAAGATTATTATACATTCTCATAGTGTAAGAAAACTTAGTTTTATAAAAACTACAATTATAAAAATACTTAATCCATTGTTATATCATATATCAGATGAACATTTAGCATGTTCTAATAATGCTGCTAAACATTTTTATAATAAAAAATATCTAAATAATATCGATATAATCAAAAATGGATTAGATATAGATTTATTTAAATATAATGAAAGTATTAGAAAAAAATATCGTAAAGAATTAAAAATAGATAATAAAATAGTATATGGTAATGTAGCAGCTTTAGATAAAAGGAAAAATCATATATATTTAATAAATCTATTTAATGAAATACAAAAGAAGCAACCTAATTCAGTATTGTTAATTATAGGTAAAGGACAAGAAGAAAATAATATTAAAAAACTAATTAAACAATTACACTTAGAAGATAAAGTTATGATGTTAGGTTTTAGAGATGATATATCAAATTTATTAAATGCTATGGATGTATTTATATTTCCGTGTACTATGGAAGCGTTTGGTATAGCACCGTTAGAAGCATATACTAATGGGCTTAAAGTTTACTGTTTATCAAATGTTGCAGACACTTTAAAAGGATTATCTTTATTAAATATATTTGATTTAGAAGATAAATTATCTACAATAGCTGATAGAATAATTAAAGAAGATTTAGATTATGATAGAAATAAAGGATATATAGAAGTTAAGAAAAATGGATATGATATAAAAGCTACAACAAAAAAACTTAGAAGTATTTATATGAGATAGGAATGGTTATATGAATAAACTTATATCTGTAATAATTAATGTGTATAACTGTGAAGATTATATTGGTAGATGCTTAGATAGTGTAATTAATCAAACATATAAGAATATAGAAATTCTTATTGTTAATGATGGCTCTACTGATAATACACTTAATATAATAAAGAAGTATAAAGATAAACGTATTAGAATTATTAATCAAGATAATATGGGATTATCTAAATCTCGTAATGTAGCACTTGATAATGCTAAAGGAGATTATTTATACTTTGTTGATGCAGATGATTATATAGAACTAGATGCTATTGAGTATTTATATAATATGATCAAAAAAGATAAAACAAAAATTGCTACTTGTAATTCAATAGATATTTTTGATAATAAAAATATTATCAACAAGAGTGTTGATAATAAATCTATTATTTCAAGTGTTGATTTACTAAAGAAAGTTTTATTAAATGATGGAAGACATGGTTGTACATGGAATAAGCTTACTCATAAGAGTGTATATAAAGATATAAGATTTGAAGATCGTATTGTTAATGATGTTGCTGTAACATATAAAATGTTATTAAGTGTTGATAAGATATCTTATTCTACTTGTGCAAAGTATTATTATTATAGATATCCTAACAGTACTATTGGTAAGAAGAGTGCTGCTAGAGGTATTGATTTATATAATGCATGTGTAGAAAGATATGATTATATAAATAAGATATATCCTAATATGATTGAAAATAATATAGGATTATTAATTATAACAATGGTTGTTTATAATTATGATAGAAAAGAAATATATGATTACTTTAAAAAGGTTGAAGCTAAAAAAAGATATAACAAATTGTTTTCTTTTGGTGTAATAAAGTATAAAATGAATATAAAGAATAAGGTTAAGTTGATTCTATTTAGAATTAGTCCTAAATTATTATTGTTCATGATAAAAGTATATATGAAAATAAAAAAATAATTGGTGATAGTATGGAAAAAGTAAGTGTAATAATTCCTGTTTATAATAAATCTAGTCATTTAAAAGAATGTTTAGATAGTGTGATTAATCAAACATATAATAATTTAGAAATAATTATTATAAATGATCATAGTACAGATGATAGTTTAGATATTATTAATTCTTATAATGATAAAAGAATTAAAATAATTAATCACAAAACAAATAAAGGTAGTGCTGTTACAAGAAATGATGGTATTAAAGCAGCTACTGGAAGATTCATTACTTTTTTAGATGCAGATGATTATTGGGTATTAGATAAGATTGAAAAACAACTTGATTTTATTACACGTAACAATTATGTTTTTATTTATAGTGATTATACATATTATAGGAATGGTAAAACTCATGTTGCTAAGGTTCCAAAAGAATTAAATTATAATAAACTATTAAAGAATACAGCTATTTTTATTTGTACAGTTATGTTAGATATGAATTATTTTAATAAAGAAGACATATATATGCCTGATTTAAAAATGGGACAAGATGCAGCTGCGTGGTTCAAGATATTAAAAACTGGAGTAATTGCATATGGTATGGATGAATCATTAGCAATTTATAGAGTAGGAGAACCATCTTTATCACATAATAAATTTAAAGCAATTAATAGAACTTGGAATTTATATAAAAGAGAGAATATTGGTTTTATAAAAAGAGTATATTGTTTTATTGGTTATGCTTTAAATGCAATTATTAGAAGAGTATTGTAAAGAAGTGATTATATGAAAAAACTATTTAATTTCTTCAAGAATAATTTTTTATTAATATATTTAATATTAAATATGTTAATTCTTTTTGGATGTAGTTTTGTAACAACATATATTATTTATTTTGGTGATTTAGATAAATATGTGATGATTGTTTTATCTATACTTAATATATTTATTTCTTTTGGTTTAATATTTAAGCATAGAAAAAAATTATCTATAATTGATCTATTGTTATTACTATTAATTAATTGTTTCCTTATATCTACTATATATGCAATAAATCATGAAGTTGCTATATTTGGTTTTAATGGTAGATATGAAGGATTATTTGCATTTGTTTATTATTTAACATTATTCTATATATCTACATATTTAAAACAAAATCAAAAGAAAGCAATTATTATTACATTAATTATATTTGGGCTTGTTGAAGCATTATATGGATATTTTCAATTATTAGGATTATATAGAATAGTTGTTATACCATTTAAAACAAGTTTTAAGATAACTGGAACAATAGGTAATCCTAATTTTTATGCATCATTTATCTTATTATCTCTTACATCAACAATAGGATTATTTGTTGATGAAAAAGATAAATATAAAAATATATTGTTATATATCATTATGCTTATATTATTATCTGTATTGTTATTTAGTAATACTAATAGTTGCCTAGTTGGATTAATAGTTACTTTATTATTCTTATTTATTTATTGTATTAAAAAGAAATTATTACTTAAGTTTGGTTTAATAATTTTAACATTTGTATCATTATTATTTATATATGCTGCATTCAATAAAACAAAACTAGTAAAAGAAATAATTAAAACAAGTAATGAAATACAAGAAATACAAAAAGGTAATTATGATGAATCATATGGTACATATAGATTAGAAGTGTGGAAAAAGACTATTGAGAAAGCACCTGATTATTGGGTTCATGGCGCAGGGCTTGATAATTATTATTATGCATTTGGTAAATATCCGCTTAAAGTTGGTAAATATGTTTTTGATAAAGCACATAATGAATATCTACAAATATTAATTACTCAAGGTGTTTTTTCACTTATTTGTTTTATATTAATATATCTAATAATGACTATAAAAGGATTAAAAGAATCATTTAATAATATTGGATTATATTGCTTTTTACCTGTTGTTGGGTATTTAGTTCAAGCATTTTTTAATATAAGTGTAGTTATGGTTGCCCCATATTTCTTTATTATTCTTGGAATGAATAATAATAGATAATTTACATGTTGAAATATTTTTGATATTATTATTATATATGATAATAGGAGGTCTATTATGAAGAGTTTTAATAAAACAGGTATTGTAGTATTAATAGTATTATTAGCTGTCGGATTTGCAGCAGTTACTACTGGTTTAATTATGAATGGTAGCACATCAATAAGTGCAAATATTCCAGATTTTGATGTTTATTTTGATAGTGCAACTACATCTAATGGAAGTACTGCTACTATTAGTCAAGATAAAAAAACAATTACTTTTACAGGTAAAGATTTATCTGCTCCAGGTCAAAGTATAACTTTGGATTATTCTGTTTTTAACGCTTCATTTAATTATGACTTCGATTCTCAAATTGAGTTTAATATAACTAGTAATTCAGGTATAGATTATTCTGATTATTTTACTGTATCAAAAACAGGCTTTGAAGATGATAAAAGTGTTTTAGTACGTGCTAGAAAATACGCTCCTGGATCTATAACAATTACATTAAATAAATCACGTATTGGCGATGATATTGATGTCGAATTTATATTAACTATTAGTGGAAATGCTGTTGAAAGAGATAAATTAGGCTCTGATTTAATTGAGGTCTCTGGATATGCTTATGATGAGGAAGGTAATATACTTCCAAATACACCAATTATTATTTTCTCAAATCCAGTTATTGTAACAACTGATGAAAATGGTCATTATGAAGCTGATCTTATGCCAGGTGAACATAATGCATATTATATAAAAGGTGCAACAGAGGCTGATTTAAGTGCAATGGGAGAATCTATAAAAACAAATCCTGATGCTTATATAGCTGGATTTGATATAAGATATACAGATGATATTTACTTTAATAGTTTGCGTATTGGTGATATTTATAGTATCGGTTCTGAAGAATTCTATTTTATAGGTATGAGTGGCGCTCAAATGAAATTATTTGCTAAAAACGGATTAGATAATGAAAACAAACAAGCTACACTTAAAACCCCTTATACTTACGATTTTTCTGAATCGATTGATGGTAGTCCATACGAAGATTCTATTGCTAAAGAGGTTACAGATAATTATGTTGAAAAGTTAAAAGGATTAAACGAAAATGTTGTTGATGGTCGATTATTATATTATTCGGAACTTGAAGAATTGATTTCATTTAATGGAGAAATGGCAACCGTTAAAAATTTACAAAACTATCCAGGATGGAAAGAATGGTTAAATGGTAATTATTTTCTAATGGATATTATGTTATATCCTGTAATAAGAAATCATGGACAAATAACACAATATTGGGCATATAAGGTTGAAAATAAAACTGTTGGTGTTATTGGCCCTTCAGACTCTAGTGGAAATATAAGACCAGTTATATTAGTTAAAGTTGGTTCATAGGAGTGTATAATATGAAAAGAACAAGTAGAATAGGAATTATAGTATTAATAATTTTACTATCAGTAGGGTTTGCAGCTATAACTACAACATTATTTATTAACGGTAGTTTTAAAATAGTATCTGACGCAGATGCTTTTGATGTTATTTTCTATAGTGCAACTCCATCTGCTGGTAGTGAAGCTATTATTAGCCAAGATAAAAGAACAATTACTTTTACTGGTAAAGATTTAGCTAAACCTGGTGATTCGGTTACATTAGATTATTATGTATTAAATAATTCATCTGTTTATGATGCAAATGTAAGTATTGAGTTTAATGCAACCACTAGTTCTAATGAAGACCGTTCTGATTATTTTACAATTTCAAGAACTGGTTTTGAACCAAATGAAGAATATTTTATTCCAGCTAAGAATACTAAAAAAGGAACAATTACAATTACATTAAGAAAATCAAATGCTGATGATATATTTGATATAACATTTAGTGTTACAATTCATGCAGATGCAGAAGAAAGAACAGGAGAAGCACCTACAAATGCTGAAGTAGGCGGTAATGCATATGATTCTAACGGTAATCTGATTACTAATGGATACATGGTATTCTTCTCTGAACCAACCTGGGTTGTTACAGGTGCAGACGGTTCATTTGATGTTACTTTAGATATGGGTAAACATACTGCATTGTATTCTCCAAATTTTGATAGTTCATCATATGGAAAAACGTATGAAGAATTAATGGACGACCCGGATGTTGAGGTAACTTTTTATGACACATACATTGGCGGTGATATTAATTTCCATAATGAACAATTCTGGGAAGAATTTATAATAGGTGGAGAAAAATATTATTATATTGGCGATGACGAAAATGGTAATATGTTATTATTAGCGTGGGGATGTATTAATGATTCAAATAATAATATGGACACTTGCCTATACGATAAATATGAATTTAAACACGGAGATACATCTTCGTATGATCCTATAATAAGAAATCCATTTGCAACATATGAAGAATCTGATATTAAACCATATGTTGATGAATTTGTGAATCATTTGAAAATTGAAAATACTAATGTAATTGGAGGAAGATTATTAACTTTAGCGGATGTTAGAAAATTATTTGATTATGAAGATGAAATAGCTACTATTTATGATGTTTCATCAGAGTTTAATAATTACAATGATATTATTGATGGAAAATATTGGTTAGGAGATTCGTTTATAAGAGATCCTGACACAAATTATTTAAGTGTTGCGTATGTATTTGATAAAGGAACGCTTGGTTATAAACCAACTTATGATGAATTTGGCATTAGGCCTGTATTGATAGTAAAAAGAACTTAATTAAATTAATAAGGAGGACTTATTATGAAAAATATTAGTAAAACTGGAATTTTCTTACTAATTCTAATGTTAGCCATTGGTTTTGCTGCTTTTTCAGTTACACTATATATTAATGGTAGTGTATCAGTCGTTAATGATGAGGCGGATTTCAATGTGTATTTTTCAAGAGCTGAAGCTTCAGATGGAAGTACTGCTAGTATTAGTTCTGATAACAAAACCATAACATTTGTAGGTAAAGATTTATCAATTCCAGGAGAAACAGTAAAATTAGATTATACTGTAGTAAATGATTCAAGTTTATATGATGCTGATGTTAGTTTAGACATATCAGTAGAAGACGGTGCTAATGGTGATCGTTCATCATATTATACTATTAATACTACAGGTTTTAACTTGAATGAATCTCAACTAATAAGTGCTAAAACCACATATGATGGATCACTTGAGATTTATTTAAATAAATCATATGCTGGTGGTGGCAGATTCGATCTTATTATTACTGTAACACTAAATGTTGAAGCTCAATCTAGAACAGAAGTTGAACCAGGAATTGAAACTATATCTGGAACTATTTATGATAATCATAAACAACCTTTAGCTAATGCAACTTTAATGATGTTATCAACTCCTACTGTATTTACTACAGATGCTAATGGACATTATGAAGTTAATATAGAAAAAGGTGAACATTCAATTTATTATATTCCTGGTTACACTAGAGAACAATATGAAGCAGCAGGTGAGTCAATCAAGGACAACACTTCTGCATATTTTGCAAGTATTAATACTTATATATCAACTGATATGATGTTAATATCTGAAAAAATAGGAGATATAATTGAATATAGTCTTAATGATTTAACTGAACAGTTTATATATTTAGGTGATGATGAAAATCACAATATGATATTATTTGCGAAAAAAACACTATATTGCCAAAATAACTTATGCGCTCAAAATTCTGAAAATACTTCTTGTTTTTCATATATGGACGACGGGGGCGCATGTAATTATGAAACATCTAATGTTAAATCTGAAGTTGATAGTTATGTAAATGCTTTAAGAACTTCTAATGGTAATGTTAATATAATATCTGGCAGGTTATTAACAAATGCTGAATATGAGTCTTTAATTGGATTACATAGTGATAGTGAAAAGTGGAATTATGAAGAAGAAGACTATAGAGAAGACCATGGATTTGTATATGATTACGAATATTGGTTATCTGATTGTATTAATACCGAAACAACTTCTGGTATAGTTGGTAAAGCATATTATTCTTATGGTCAATATAGAGAATTGACTGATACAGAGTCTTATTATTCAGGTATTCGTCCAGTCATCGTAGTAGGGCGTAGTTAGGTGGTGCTATGATGAAACGTGGAAGTAAAATAGGAATAATAGTCTTAATTCTAATGTTATCAATAGGATTTGCTGCTATTACTACAACATTATTTATAAATGGTTCAGTAGGTGTTTATACTGATACAAATGACTGGAATGTTTATTTTGGATCTGCTAGGGTAATTGGAAACGGAACAGCTGTTATAGATGAAACAAAAACAAATATATCCTTTAGTACTGATAAATTAACTACAGTTGGAGAAACTGTTGTATTAGAATATGCTGTAGTAAATGATTCAAGCTTATATGATGCTAATGTAAATGTATCTTTTGTATTAGGTGAGGATACTAATAATATTCTAGAATACTTAAGCATTACTAGAGATGGATTTAAAGAAGGAATAGCAAAAAATATTGATGCTAAATCTTATGAAATTGGTAGTATAACAATTAAATTGATAAAACCTTATAGTGGCCCAGATGCGTCAATTGATTTTACTGTAACTCTTGATATTACTGCTGAAGATAGAACTACTCAAGCAGTTGATAATGATGATACTATAAGCGGTTATGTTTATGGACCAGATGGAGAATTATTAAGAAATACTCCAATTACAATATATAAACAAAATAAAGTTGTAACAACTGATGAAAATGGTATGTATGAAGTTGAAATCGCTCAAGGCAAGTATTCTGTTGCATATTTGCCTGGTAAAACTGCAAGTGAATTATCAGATCTTGGTATAGCTGCCGGATATGATAATACAGCTTATATATCAAGTTTTGATACATATTTATCTAGAGATATTCATTTTAAACCAGAAAGAATTGGTGATATAATTACACTTGGTAGTGAGGAATTCTATTATATCGGTGATACACCTAATAATGAAATGAAATTATTAGCTAAAAACGAGTTAGGAACTTATGGTGACGGTAATAGACAAGCAACTAGTAATTATATTCAAACACCATACATTCAAAAGAACAGATATCTAGAAGATAAAGATGTAGCTTGGGAAAATTCAGATATAAAACCTTATGTTGATGAATATGTCACATATTTAAAAACATATAGGAATGATGTTGTATCTGGTAGATTATTATACAATTATGAATTTGTAGATCTTGTAGGTGACTTAATAGATATGGCTACTATAAGCAATCTATCATCTCCTACAACATTCTATAATAATAAACCATGGTTAAATGGTGACTATTTTTTAATGGATATATTTGAAATAACATTCCGTAGTGGGTATGACTCTTATCAAGATTTTGGAGTCTACTATATTAAAAATAATGGTAGATATATAAGCCCTGCAAGACATACAAGTGTTCATAGAGTAAGACCGGTTATAATTGTTAGACGTAGTTAAAGATAGTATTTAATACTATCTTTTTTATTTTATATCATTATAAATTATTGTATAATTACAATAATGATGATAAAAGAAGTGATAATATGAAACAAAAGATTAAAGATAATATATTATTATCATTTATAATTCTAAATATTAT
>OCVV011341208.1_pt1 | contig 14402 bp, 8 predicted proteins | sample 1539721 | NCBI WGS metagenome assembly OCVV01 (sample SAMN02144230, study PRJEB22623) | gut metagenome | biome: sheep rumen | host: Ovis aries | place: New Zealand
TACTCACATAGAATATGTGAAACGCTTACAAATAGGGAAGGTACATTCGCAGGCAATTCATCCCCTCCCTGTTCACTCGCAGGGACCTTACTTCCGACCGATCAACTGTTAAGCTTGTGAACTGAGGAAGGGGTCTTCTTGCTATTACATGATAAAGCGAAAACAATTGCTTATGTTCATTCCTTACCCCAGCACTTCCTCATATACCCGCATCACATTGCGCCAAAATATCTTTTCAATCTCACCCGTCGTAAAGCCCGCTGCCGACAGCGCATCGGCAAGCTTCTGCATTTGCCCCGCGCCGTTTATTTCCAACTGATCGTCAATCCCGTCAAAATCCGTCCCGAGACCAATGGCATCGATGCCGGCAACATTGTAAATGTATCGCACGTGACGGACCATATCCTTGATGCGGCTCACACCACTCCCGTCCTCTGTCAGAAACTCAGCGCAGAAGTTGAGGCCAGTCACGCCGCCGTGCTCCGCAATCCCTCGCAGCATTTGGTCCGTGAGATTGCGCGGATGCCCCGTCACCGCCCGTGCGTTGGAATGGCTAGAAATCACCGGCGTATGAGCCCCCACCATGTCCAGAATCTCCAGGATTCCTGCATCTCCCAGATGGCTGACATCGATCAGCATTCCGAGCTCCTCCATGAGCTGCACGACATCCTGCCCCGCCTTCTTGAGCCCCCGCTCCGTCTCCGGGAAGACACGATACTCTCCGGTCTCCAAGTTTTTGACCGCTCGATTCGGAAACGCCAACTCATTTTCAAAATTCCAAGTAAGCGTCGACTTTCTCACGCCATGCTCATAGAAGAAGCGAACCATTTCAGGACTTCCCTTGTAGACAGCCCCCTCTTCCACGGTCTTGATCGCTGACAGAAATCCCTCCTGATAGTTGCGGGCAATATCTCCCGCCGTCAAGGCCGGACGGATCAGATCCGAATTGGCTTCCAGCTCCCTGTCCATCGTGTCCGACAGGGCCTTCGCGTACGCAGCCGGATCCACGCCTCTCTCCTCCGTATAGGGCATATACGTAAACATGGCAAAACATTGCGCCATATACCCCGCCTCTTTCATCCGCAAAAGATCCACATGAAGCTTGTTGCTGCGAAGTCCGACATTCTCCCCCTGCCGCCGTAACTCGTATATCTTGTAAATTGTGTCGCAATGCATGTCAATAATCGGTGTCATACTTCTCCGCACGCCTCCAGCTCCATCATGAACAGCTCATAGTAATCATCTTGCCCCTCCAGCACCGGCGAATTCTCCCCTCCGCCGTTCGTACTGCGCTTCATCGCAGCATACTCTTCCTCGCCGAGCGCAATGATATCCATATCGTAAATCATAAAGCCGTTCTCCCTGCAGATCCGGCAAAACACAGAAACCGGCTCACCCGCCGACCTCGTCTCCAGAAGGCTCTTCCGAAACGATCTGTCATTGAGGGCCCGCTGCCGAATGCTCTCCAGTATATCTGCTGTTGTCATATTAGTTCCTCTCTATTTTCTCATATTGGTTCATATGATTAGAAAAATGCTACATCCAAGGGGCATCGAACTGCCCCCAACAACCTCATCTCATTATAGCATATGGTATCTTTAATTTTGATATGAGTGACTTCTGAACCGTCAGCATTGTTCCCTCTCTCCCAGTCTGTTACAATGAAATCATCATTTCAACCTCCACTCACGGTTATCAGGAGGAAACTATGACCAAAGATGCCCTATATGATCTTGCTTTCCGATACAAGAAAACGAAACTGTGGACACACATGTTTGATACACAAGTCTTTGCCGTACGAACAGATCAAAACAAAATGATCTTTGTCTGCATTATGGGACGAATCGCCGAGCACATTGCTGTCTCTGTCTATCCGGAGGACGAGTTTTACAGCTACTATCATTTTCTTGACGCTGACCCGGAATTCGGCATAGTGCTGACTCCGGATATGTTCGAGCGTTTGATCAGTTCTTCCTGCATCCAGTGTTCCTTCGAAAATAAGGACATGCTCGATTCTCCTGACCTGGACGAGGCGCGGGCTTATGCCAAATCTCACGGTATTCGTATTGCCGGAAAGAATGCGTATCCCAAGTTTACCCGCTTTAAACCATACCACTATCCCTGGTCTGTTGATGAAGAGCACGACTTGGACCTTCTGGCGGCCGGATTGGAAGCTGCCATCGCACTGTCTGATGCGCTTAAGAGCAATTCTGACTTTCATGCACAATTCAGTCGAGTCGATGCCAGGACTGGTCGGGACGTTCCTGTTTTGGCCCACACGCCGCAAGGTTACCAAATAGCAGGCACAACCGCACTGCCTCCCCGCCGCGACGCCTCCTATCCTTCCGGGAATTACTCCAACGAAGTTCTCCTCAGGAAAATCCAGGCCAAAAAGCGTGGGAAAGGGGCCATTGACTGCCGCATTATATGGCTGAACAATCCGGTACAGGACAATCCCGGCGACGCCCCATATTACCCCGCTGCTCTGATTGCCGTGGAGGAATCCGATGGAAAGGTCATGAGCCTGTCCATCACCAGGGACTATGAATCCGGACACGATGAATTACTCTCCGAATTCATGGCGGCTTTATCTGAGCGCAAAATACGCCCTGCCAAAATACTGGCGCAAAGCGACCGTACATTCGCTCTTTTGACAGACACCATGCAGAAGGTGTCCATAGATCTTGACCTTAAGAGTGACTTGCCCCTTCTGGATGATGCAATTCTCGCATTATACAACCATATGGACGCTGCCGAGCCTGATGATGCGCCAGACGACTTCTCTCAAATGGAAAGCGACTTGTCCATGATGCTCTCTGAAATGGAGGCAATGGGAGACGGGCTTCTCAAATACGTACCCGAAGATATAATAGATTCACTTTCTGAATTGTCGAGTGTCCCGGAACTCCCGTCGACACTGAAAAAGCGTATAGACAGCCTGCTGAACAGGATCGATGGAATCACCCCGGGCGGCCCTGCCAGCAGCAATCGAGCTGGCGACAGGCGGTCGACTGACGGAGGTGGAAAATCTGCTGCCAGTGGCAGTAAAAAGAGAAATGGTCAAAAGACTGGAAAAGGCAGAAATCGGACAGAAGAACCCCTCTCCTACGTGATCAGTGTGTCCCCTTATACAGGGTGCTACCGTCACATTCGCGTATCCGCCGACATCACCTTGGACGAATTGCACAATATCATCCAGGATGTTTTTGCATTTAATAACGATCACCTGTACGCGTTTTTCATGGACAACAAAGCGTGGAGCCATTGGGATGCCTACTTCAGCCCTCATGAAGGGGAAGAGCGTAGCGCCGCGGACTATCGTCTCCGCGATCTCGCACTGTATAAAGGCCAGAAGTTCCTCTACCTCTTCGATTTCGGAGACGAATGGCGCTTCGAGTGCCGCATTCTTCGCGCTGTAACAGAGGATACGAACGATTATCGGATCCTGCGCTCCAAAGGTGAGGCGCCGGAACAATACCCCGATTACTTTGGGGACGATGACGAATATGATGATGAATACGATGAAGAAGATGATCTGTTTTGGTGAATAACTGTAAACAGGGGTCAGACCCTCCCGCAGCCCCTCTCCCAGCGTCAAAAATCTACCATTTTTCGTCAAAAACTTTCCTTCTCAAACCCCCGGTTTGAAGCTAAAATTGCATTCGCAACATGAAAACAAGCAGGATCCTGATAGAGATCCTGAAGAATAAGGAGGAACGCAAAATGACAGCAGCAAATGCATTGAAGTATTATGAAATGAGGAGTACCGCTAAGCAGACTCGCAGCCTCGGGCAGAGATTCATGGACTATCTGAATGACAATGTTGTATATTTTGCCTCTGCGAACGCAATCATGAGTGGCTCTGTTTACGCATTTACAAAGTACGTGCTCCCTGCGCTGCAGGAGAACAAGTAAGTCTGTCGTAACAGCTTGCCCATACAGGCCAAGAACCTGAACATAATGAAAGAAACAGATAAAGCACCTTGCGGTCTATGTGATCCGCTAGGTGCTTTATTGTTGAACACAAACTGAGCCAGTGATGAGCTCCTGATTTAAATAACCAGCTACGACATCCACCAAGTCCCATCCGCCGCCTTGCCCAGCGCTCCGACCAGGCGATCAGATCATACAGATCTTCATTGAGTTATTTAGTTACCCTAATTATATTTAGTCCTTCGATAGGGGAATAATCTACAATCGGATTAAACTTTAAATCCAAATACTTCAGATTCGTCAGTCCACTCAATGCGCTGATATCGCTGATCTGGTTTTGATCCAATGATAAATTTTCCAGCGCGGACAACCCGCTTAACGCACTGAGATCATCGATTCTATTGCCTGACAAAAATAGTTCTGTCAAATTCGTCAGATTACTTAATGCACTGATATCTCTAATCTGGTTGTAACTTAAGCCCAACCTCTTCAGATTTGTCAGTCCGCTTAGTGCACTGATATCGCTGATCTGATTATTATATAATTCCAATAATGTCAGATTCGTCAAACTTCGTAATGAACTAATGTCGCTGATCCCATTGTAATGCAGTTTCAGCACTTTCAGATTCACCAGCCCGCTTATTTCATTTAGATTGCTGATCGCATTTCCTTCCAAATACAGTCTTTCCAAATTCGACAAATTGGCCAAAGCACTGATATCGCTGATCGTATTGCCGTCCAAATGCAGATTCTCCAGTTTGGACAAATTGGCCAAAGGACTGATATCGCTGATATTATTATCAGTTAATACCAGCGCCGTCAGATTCGTCAGGCTGCTCAATGCGCTGATATCGCTTATTGAATTACCACCCAATTTCAGATCCTTTAAATTTGGCATACAGCTCAGTGCACTGATATCTTGGATCTGTACATCATCGCCTGAACGCTTGTCATATGTTAAATCCAGATATCCATACTTCTGAAGATCACTGTACTTGATCTCTCCGGATGTAATGCCTGTAATAGCACGCATTTTGGTTTCCAGCGCAGGATCTTTCCAGTCAATGGCATAATCACCATTCTGTTCTTCGTCTGCTTCAGCACTGGTCTTCTGTAATCCTATGACGGATTCGTCCTTGCCACCCTGTCCCATCTGCCCTGACACCAAGGTCTGCCATACCTCGGCAAATTGGGAAGTCTCCGCGATCTGCGCAGCTTGTCCCGATTCAAAGATGTCCGCTCTGTTAATAAGAAGCGCAGATATACCCGCAGCAGCTATTATAATTACAGCCACACATGCGGCTACTATGGGAATCAGGGGAAAGGGCTTCTTCGAAACTTGCCGGTATTGAGTGTTTTGGCTCGGAATGAAATTCTCCTGTGAAGCTCCATCGAGAATTCGACGTTCTGAGGCGGACTCCGTTCTATACACTTCCATCAGCGCAGAGTACATTTCCTCTGCGTTCTGGAATCGGTTCTCCGGTTTCTCTTCCAGAGCTCTCAGTACTATGCTCTTCAGTCTGGGAGAGCCATGGGCCGGTTCCGGAATCGGCTCGCCCGCAAAGCGTCTTTGTCTGGCTGTCTCAATCTCATATGGTGTGACTTTTTCCGATACAAACGGCAGTCTGTTGTCATTGAGACATTGGTACAATACCATGCCGAGTGAGTATAGATCCGATCTTCCGTCTGTCGACAGCATCTTGAAAACTTCAGGGGCCATATAGCCGAACGTCCCCTTGAACGACAGCATATCCTGGCTTCCGGGTGCGCTTCTGGACACGCCAAAGTCCCCCAGCTTGAAGTCTCCCGACTCATTCACGAAAATATTCTCAGGCTTGACATCCCTGTGGATGATTCCGCTGTTGTGGCAGTCACGGAGTCCCTGGGCTATATCCATTCCCAGCTTGACGATCATCTGCTCGCTCAAAGTGAAGCTTTTCATGTAATTCGTCAGGCCGGTCAGAAGCTCCATCCGGAGATAGAGGTCCCAGCCGATCTGATCGGGCCGTTTGCGGATCGCATAGTCTTCATAGGAAACAATGTGCGAATTGCCTACGAATCTCTGCATGATCCTGATCTCATTCTGGATCCCGTCTACTAATGCTTCGTAGTATTCTTCTGTGTTACGCCCTGACACGCCGTGGAATTCGAGTCTTGCAATTTCGGCATCATTCTCCGGCACACGGAGCACTTTCATTGCCGCTTTCTCCAGAGTTCCTCTGACATTTCTGTGAATTTCGTACACGGCGCCAAAGCTGCCTCTTCCGAGCAGCTTCACGGCAGTCCACCCCGGCCACACGCCGGCCAGTTCCTGATTGATGTAGTTGAGATCGGAGTAGTCGTAGTACATGTGTTGGCTCCTTGTGGGGTGTGAGTCAAAGGGGACAGGTCCGCTGACTCACCATTAATCAAATACCCTGTTGGAGAGCTCCATAAACTCCTCTGCATTCTCAGCGGTAATCTTAGTGTATCCGCACTCGATATAATGCTCGTTATCTTCTCCATTGAGGTAATTGATCGCTGCATTTACGGCATGTTCAGCTTGTTCAACGTAGTTGTTGAAAACGGTACCCGTCGCCCAGCCGTAGGTAATATAATTAAGAACCATCGGTATTCCGTCAATACCAACCAGGTAGATGTCCTGGACAGCCGTGCGTTCATTTACATGTAAGACAAACACTGCCGAAATCGTTATGATATCGCTGGTGCAGAAAATCACTTCAACATCGCTGCCATACATTTCCAAAGCTTCAGATACACTCTCTTCTGCTTGAGTGCGATCCACGTCCAGATATTTGTCATACAGGCAGTTGACTTCGATACCGGCGTCTTCCAGAGCCTTAATGGAACAATCTGCGCGCAATTCTGAATTGCTGTATTCGGGATTGTCTTTAATCATAACGTAGTCAATCTTTCCATTGCCGTTGGAGTCAACTGCGTCAAGACCAAGATCAGCGATGATCTCGCCCTGCAGCGTTCCTTCCATGCCCGGATATCCGCCTACATAGCATACATCCCAATTGTTCTCACTCCATCTGCGCAGCTCATCCTCACCAGGCATATGATCAATGTAAACCAGCGGAATTCCTGCTGCTACAGCTTTGTCGGTAATTTCACTTGCAGAAGATGCATCAACCAGGTTGACGATCAGCATATCAGCGCCTTCAGCAATGAGTCTGTCAATCTGCTTATTCTGTACTGTCTGATCGTTTTTGCCGTCAACAAATCTGATATTATTTTTGTCAAAACCCTGCTCGACCAAAAGTCTCTCAAGCTCTCCTCTATACCAAGTCATGAGGGAATCTTCGAAACTATAGATGCAGATCCCGACTTTCGTACCTTCAGCTTCCGTGTCAAAATACACAATCCCTGCATCGTCGGCATTTGTGGTCGTATTTCCTGATTCCTTGGATATTTTGGCCTGCTCTTCTGATTGGCCAGCGTTTTGGGTCAACTCTCCTGATTCCGCGGCGTTTTGGGCCGGCTCTCCTGATTCCGCGGCGCTTTGGGTCAGCTCTCCTGCTTCCCCACTGGTCTCTTTCGTAGCGTCTCCCGCGGCGATCTCTTTCTGTCCAGTCTTTCCGGCGCCGCTGGCGAAAGGCTGATCAGAGCCTGTTCTTCCTGGAAAGATCCCAAATCCTCCGGTATAAGTCATGAAAGCAATACTCAGTAAAGAAAACATCAGAACAGCCAGTAGCGCTATCAAGAGTTTTCCGCCCTTCTTGGGGGCCGCCGGGTAATACTCATCCATAACCACTGTCTCAGGATTTGTATATGCTGTGCCCCGGTCTGAACTGGGGATGGTGTTCTGACTTGAGCTGGGGATGGCGTTCTGGCTTGAGCTGGGGCTGGCGTTCTGGCCAGTTTCGTTTCCTGCCGCCCCGCTTTCTGCGTTGTAATCGGTCTTGTACACTTCCATCAGCGCAAAATACAACTCTTCGGCTGTCTGGAATCGGTTCTCTGGCCTCTCCTCCAGAGCTCTCAGCACTATACTCTTCAGTCTCTGCGAGCCATGGGCCGGAGCCGGAATCGGCTCGCCGGCAAAGCGCCTCTGCCTGGCTGTCTCGATAACAATCGGTGTCACTCTTTCCGGCACAAAAGGCATTCTGTTGTCGTTGAGGTACTGGTACAGAACCATGCCGAGTGAGTAGATGTCCGACCTTTCATCAGTCGACCACATCCTGAAAACCTCGGGGGCCATATAGCCGGGCGTTCCCTTGAACGACAGCAGATCCTGACTTCCGGGCGCACTTCTGGATATGCCAAAATCCCCCAGCTTGAAATTCTCTCTCTCATTCACAAAGATATTGTCAGGCTTGACATCCCTGTGGATGATTCCTTTGTTGTGGCAGTCGCGAAGTCCCTGGGCGATGTCCATTCCCATCTTCACAATCAACTTCTCATCATAAGGATGGGCTTTCAAATAATCCGGCAATCCGGTCAGAAGCTCCATTCTGATGTAAAGATCCCAGCCTATCTGGTTATTTCTTTTCCAGATCGCATAGTCTTCATAGGAAACAATGTGCGAATTCCCTATGAATTGCTGCATGATCCTGATCTCATTCTGAATACCGTCCACATACGATTCATAGTACTGTTCTGTGTTACGCCATGACACGCCTTGTGCCTGAATACTTGCAACTTCGGCGTCGTTCTCCGGAACGCGGAGCACTTTCATCGCTGATTTCTCCAGCGTTCCTCTGATATTCCTGTTAATTTCGTACACGGCGCCAAAGCTGCCCTTCCCGAGCAGCTTCACGGCGTACCAGCCCGGCCAAATGCAGGCCAGCTCATTATTCAAAAAGTCGAGATCAGAATAATTGTAGTGCATGGTCGTTTCCTTGAGTCAGAGGGACAGTCCGGTGACTCACTTTTCTTAGTGTTGAGTCAGTGGACTGTCCCCGTGACTCACTTCTTCAGATCCACAATGTCCAAATCGTCGAGCGGTGAAAAGTCTGAGACCGGATTGTTTTGCAGGTCCAGGAACCTCAAATTTTTAAGGTCGCTCAGCGCGCTTATATTACTGACCTTGTTATCGGCAAGGTACAGAACATTAAGGTTGGGCAGATTTCGAAGTACGCTGATGTCACTGATGTTATTATTGGCCAGGTTGAGAATCTTGAGGTTAGGCAGTCCGCTGAGGAAACTGATATCAGTGGTGTTGCTCTCGCTGATCCACAACTCCTCCAGATTACTTAGTTCGGTGAGGGCACTCTTATTGGTCAAGTCGTTAATGCCGATGACAAGCGATTTCAAGTCAGGCATGTCGCTCACCATATCAACTATATAACTGCAGTCCTGCAGGTTGCTCATTTCCCAACAAAGCTTTCTAAGTGTGGTTATCTCCTTAAGGGGACTGTAGTCGTCAATCGGGTTGCCTCCTATATTGAGGATCTGAAGATTGGGGATCTCCAATAGTGGAGTGATGTCTGTGATCTTGTTCTGACAGATCCACAGATCTCTCAGATCAGTCAGTTCGCTTAGAACGCTGATATCGCTGACGTTATTGTATTCCAGATAGAGGTGTTCCAGCTTGGGCATGGAGCTTAGATTGCTGATGTCACTGATTTTGGTGTACTCATCATATGGATCCGCGGTTAATCGAAGTGAGTCCAGGTCCTTCACATCACTGTACATCACTGTTCCGTTGGGTTTGTCGATCACATTACGGACCTTTTTTTCCAGAGCTCTGTCCTTCCATTGGATTACATAGTCTTCGAAGTCTTCCTCCGGCTCGGTTGTCTCGTCATTACCAGATGTGGCATCGCTCAGTTGCCCTTCTATGCTCTCAGCAGCTATATCCTCCGCTGCCGCAGTGACCTCTCCCAGCTGTTCTTCCGTAGTTCCCATATCTGCCTGTGCGGCCGGCTCACTACTCTGTCCGGTTGCGCCTGCTTCAGTAGACATGCCCGGAAGACCCTGCGCCAACTGATTGTCGGCAGTTCCGGTCTTAAATGTGCGGAATAACATGACTCCAGCGATAATAGCCACGATTGCAGCTGCCATTACTCCTGCGATGAGGATTAGCCTGGAGTGAGGCGAGTTCTGTGCGTGGTGCTCGCCGTGATTGTAAGGATTAGAATGCTCGCCTTGACTGTATGGTTCGGGATGGTCGTATTGATCTCTCTGTGTGTACGTATCGTCGTGCTTGTTTGTCGTGGATTTCGGTGTTTTGCCACGGCTGACGTCAAGCAGCGCATGGTACAACTCATCCGCGGTCTGGTAACGGTCTTCAGGGTCAGGCGCGATGGCTGTGAGGACGACGCGCTTGAAATTATCAGAACCGTGCGCCGGTGCGAGAATCTGTTCGCCGTTGAAGCGCCTGTGCCTGCTGGTTTCCAAGTCTTCGGACGTGAACTGCTCCGGCACGAAGGGGAGCCGGCTGTCGTTGAGGCACTGGTAGAGGACCATGCCCAGCGAATAAATGTCCGCCCGCTCGTCTGTCGAGACCATCTTGTAGACTTCGGGGGCCATGTAAGCGAGAGTTCCCTTGAATGAGAGCTCTCCCATTCCGCCCAGCACGTCTCGGGACACGCCAAAATCCCCCAGCTTGAAGTCTCCCGCCTCATTGACGAAGATATTCTGAGGCTTGATGTCTCTGTGTATGATCCCTTTTTGGTGACAGTCCCGCAGGCCTTGCGAGATGTCCATGCCCAGCTTCAGAACCTTCTGCTCGGTGAGCAGGTTGCTTTTCATATACTCCGGAAGGCCGGTGAGGAGTTCCATGCGGATAAAGACGTCCCATCCGATATCCTCCTCCCTCTTGCGGATCGAATAGTCCTCGTAGGAAACAAGATGGGAGTTGCCGACGAGCTTCTGCATGATGAAGATCTCATCCTCAACATCAACTATGTATTTCTCGTAAAAGGCTTCGGTCTTCTCGCGCGAGACGCCCTGCGCCCTAAGCTGCACGATCTCGATGTCGTCTTCCGGGATTCGGAGCACCTTCAGAGCGGATTTTTCGAACAGGTCGGCGTTTTTAGGTCGTGTTGCGGTCGACCGATCTTCTTCAGCATCTGCTGCACTCCGGCCGCTTGTCTCTCCCCTGTGGATCTCATACACAGCGCCAAAAGCGCCTCTGCCGAGAAGCTTTACCGCGGTCCACCCCGGCCAGATACCGGAGAGCTCTTCGTTGATGTAATTGAGATCTGCGTAATCGTAGTACATGGAATGATCCTTTGGTTACTATCTGTGATTGCCAGTTGTGACTGCTTTTTGTGATTACTATATGTAATTACTATTTGACCAGTTTGTTGACCGAGAGATTATTCAGCGGTGAGTAATCTTCGATGGGATTGTTCTCAAGGTCAAGATGACCGACACTGTCCATTTCGCCGAGCGCACTGATGTCTGTAATGTTGTTGTCATTGAGCATCAGTGTCGACAGCTGCGAAAAGTTGGCCAGGACGCTTATGTCACTGATCTCATTCATCCCCAGGTCCAAATAGAAAAGCTTATTGGTAAAGTTGGCGACAACGCTGATATCACTGATGTTGTTGTCCCAGGCATCAAGCACTTCCAGGTTTGTCATATGGCTCAGGCAGCTGATGTCGCTGACCTTATTCCGGAATATGGTAAACTCTTTCATCTTGTACAAGAATTCTACCGCACTGATGTCACTGATATTGTTCCCTGACAGATATAGTTTTTCCAAATTGTGCAGGTTGGACAGACTGCTTATATCACTGACATTGCAATCCTCAATCCACAGCTGCTTCAGGTTTTTCAGCTTAGCCAGCGGGCTGACATCGCTTATATTGTTGTCAGAAAGGTACAGAAACTGTAACTGGGTCAGATCTTCCAGCGGGCTGAGATCTTCAATCTTGTTATACCTCAGGTTCAGATCCTTCAGATTCTTCATCCCGCGCACACAGCTTATATCGGTAATCTCGCCGTGCTCGATATACAGAAATCTCAGCTTCTTCATACAGGCCAAAGCACTGATATTCTTGATGGGTCCCAAAACCAGCGTTGTTCCGCCTTCATCATCCCTAAGGTCCAGTTCCGTGATGTCCTTCACATCACTATAGTAAAGATCTCTGTCAAAAATGCCCGTGATCTCATGCATCTTCCCTTCCAGGATCTCATCATTCCATTCGATTCGGAAATCTTCAATTTCGCCGGTGCTTTGGATGGAGGCGGGGTCGGTGGAATCGTTGGCGTTGGTGTCCTGGTCGGTGCTTGCGGCATTTGCGGCGTTGGGATTCTGGTTGGCGCCTGCGGCGTTTGCGGCGTTGGAATCCTGGTTGGCGCCCGCAGCATTAGCTGTGGTTCCTGCGGCGGCGGTTTCTGCGCCTGCTCCTGTAGCGCCGGCTGATGCGAACAATGAGGTCCCATTATTCATCTGCCTGGCAAGTCTGGTGCCGCCAAAGATACCTGCAATTATAACAAGCACTACGCATGCGGCAGCAATGACTGGGACCGGAAGCTTAGGTCCACGGGACTTGGCAGGGGTGGCGGATGATGATTCGGTTTCGAGTGTTGCTGTCTTGTTGGGCGTTGCGCCTGTCGCACCGGATCCGGTGGCGGCGCCTGCTGCGCCAGTTCTGGTGGCGGCGCCTGCTGCACCACGTCCGAGGGTTGAGCCTGTCCCACCGGATCCGGTTGAGTCGGCTGCCTGGGCGGTGGGGGGTGTGCTTGTGGTTGAGCTGGTTTTTGGCACAAAAAGATAATCTGAGAGGTCGACTTCGCCGCGGGACACGGCCAAAAGAGCGTTGTACATTGCTTTGGCGGTCTGGAAGCGGTCCTCAGGCCGGAACGCGAGCGACTGGAGCACGATGCTCTGCAGAGCGAGTGTGCCGTGCGCAGGCGCGGGTACGGGTTCGCCGCTGAGGCGTTGGAGTTTGGCGGTTTCGATGCTCTCCGGCGTGATCGTTTCGGGCACGAAGGGCAGGCGGTTGTCGTTCAGGCACTGGTAGAGGACGATGCCCAGCGAGTAGATGTCCGAGCGGGCGTCCGTCGACGCCATGCGGAAGACCTCCGGCGCCATGTAGGACAGGGTTCCTTTGAAGGAAAGGACGGACTGGGTTCCGGGCATCGCTCTCGACACGCCAAAATCCCCCAGCTTGAACCTCTCTCCCTCCGTCACAAAGATATTCTGCGGCTTGATGTCCCTGTGAATGACACCTCTCTGGTGGCAATCGCACAGGCCTTTGGCGGTGTCGAGGGCCAACCGAAGCGTAGTCTCCTCGTCGAGCGGGTGCTGCTCCATATATTCGGGCAGAGCGGTGAGCAGTTCCATCCTTATATATATGTCCCAACCGATGTTTTCGGGGCGCTTGCGGATCACGTAGTCCTCGTAGGACACCAGGTGCGAGTTGCCTACGAACTTCTGCATGATTTTGATCTCGTTGCGGATGCCGGCCACCTGCTTCTCGTAGAACTTGTCGGTGTTCGCGCGCGACATGCCCTGCAGCTCGATCTGGTCGATCTCCATGTCGCTCTCGGGGACGCGGAGGACTTTGAGTGCGGCTTTCTCGGTGACTTCGTGTTGTTGAGGATCTGTTTGGGTGGCGGGGGATTCAGAGGCAGAAATATCAATACTGTTCCTTCGGATCGTCCTGTGAATTTCGTACACAGCGCCAAAGCTGCCCTTTCCAAGCAGCTTCACAGCGGTCCAGCCCGGCCAAATGTCGGCCAGCTCTTTATTCAAGAAGTCGAGATCAGAATAGTTGTAGTGCATGGTCGTTTCCTTGAGTGGGGTGAGTCAGAGGGACAGGACCGGTGACTCACTCTCATTGTTATTTATACAATTTTTCAATGTTCAAGTCTTCAATGGGCGAATAGTCGCTAATTGGGTTGTTCCTTATATTCAGCGTAGTTAGGTTCGTTAGATTGCTTATAGGACTGATATCACTGATCTGATTTTCATACAAATACAGTTCTGTCAAGTTTGTCAGCTTTTCTATAGCGCTGATGTCGCTGATCTGATTACTATCTAACATCAGAGTTCTCAAGTTCGTCATGCCACCTAATGCGCTGATGTCGCTGATCTGATTATCATGCAAAGACAGCTCTGTCAAGTTCGTCAGACCACCTAATGCGCTGATGTCATTGATTTGATTATTATACAAATACAAAGTTAGCAAGTCCGTCAGACCGCCTAATGCACTGATGTCGCTGATCTGATTGGAAGACAAGTCCACCTTCTCAAGACTTGTCAAATTACTTATCTTGCTAATGTCGCTAATCTCATTACCTCGCAAATTCAGAAATTTTAGGTTCGTCAGACTGCTCAGCGCACTTATATCTTTAATCTTGGCATCATTATCCACAACTTCATGAACAGAAAAATCTAAATAAATAATGTTCTTTACATCACTGTACATGATATCGCCAGATTTAATGCCTGTTTTCTTACGCATTCTTTCTTCCAGTACAGGATCTTTCCAGTCAATGGCATAATCGGTGAATTTCTCTTCTTCAGATGCATCTTTTTGTTCGGCTACTGCTTCGCCATCGTTCTTCTT
>OCVV011251428.1_pt1 | contig 14400 bp, 5 predicted proteins | sample 1539721 | NCBI WGS metagenome assembly OCVV01 (sample SAMN02144230, study PRJEB22623) | gut metagenome | biome: sheep rumen | host: Ovis aries | place: New Zealand
ATACCCAATAAGGTGTCAACTCCGCGTAATGGAATGGCATTGGTGACAGGCTTTTCATACGGCTTCACCTGCAACTGTCCCAACCTGGTCACCTTGTACATCAAGGAGAGCACTTATCACGGAAAGGTTGCAGGCAGCTTCTCGGGCATGACCAGTCTTTCGAACATCTACTTCTATGACCCCTCGAAAAAGGAGCCTGCCACCGGCTTGTCATGGAGTCTGGATTCGGATACGCAGTTCAGCGTGCTGGGTGGTAAGGTGACTGTCTATCTGAGCCATCTGGTGGCACCGAATGTAGCTGGTGTTCGTGTCACTTACTTTACCAACGACTCGCAGTATAATGTCATCGCGTCGTGGAAGAACCACTACCGGGTAGAAGAGGTGAGGTGCACCTTTACAGGTGGCCAGCAAGGAAGCGACGGCTATGACTTTGGCGTCGCTCCGTATGCGGGTAGTAACTTTCCGGACAAATACGAGGCAGCGCTGCTCTACATTAACCCATCGGCGACGTGGATCATCATACCAGGCGCCGTGACGGGAGTGACGGATTACGTCCCTCAGAACTGGAAGATCAAGCGCTTCGGCTATCCCGGCGTGACCACCAGTCTGAATTGTTCGGAACTGAAGAGTCTGAGCTTTCGTAGCGATATCACCATTGACAAGAACGTCGACTTCGGCAACTGCTTCTCTCTGGAGGAAATGCAGTTCTACGGTGATGCCGACATCTCGAATCTGACGACCACCGCCAGACAGGGATTTCTTACATTCGACCCCTTTAAGGTATTAAAGAAGTTAGAGTTCTGGGGCGACGCCATCTTAGGCTCTTCTCTCAGTAAGCTCACGGCGCTGGAGAAGGTGTATTTCTACGGCAACATCCCCGATGACCCGGAAGGATTGGCATCTTTGAGCAACACGAAGCTCACGGTCTACGTCAACCTGGACAAATATGAGATTGCCGACTTTAAGGCCGCCCACACGTCATGGAGCAACGTCAACATGCAGCCCATCGACCCGAGCATGAACTATCGCCGCGTGACCATCAGCAACCCGGGCGAGGGCACCTTCGAAGTGCAGATGACACGCGACGACGTCACGACGTGGGTAACTATCAAGCCCAATACGACAAAAGACTTTGAGGTGGACAAGGGTACCTATGTCTGGACAAGAAACTTCAGCATTCCAGAAACATCGATATACAGACTCAGCGGTTTCGACTTCAACAAGACGACTCGTGTGGAATTGGGATATGGCGCTAAGGTCACGGAGAAGACCAACACGCTGACGGCTCACTATCGGCAGATGATTGTTCCTGAAGGCACGCCGCTGGACATTCACTTCACGAAGGTGGGCGACGGCGAGATGATGTTCCGCACATCCGATGAAAACGAATGGGCTCTGATTGATCCCGAGAATGACGAATGGCTAGAACTGCACGACATGAACTACGACGGCGAGGAATATAACTACACCATCACTTTCCGCGACGGAATGGATCTGGACATCGCCTTCTCTTGTTTCATCGCTAAGCCTTCTGGCGGAATCGTGGAGGAATGCATTGTCCTCGTCAACGGCCTCCCTGAGCCTGTCGAGCCCTGGCAAGTGACAGAAGATGATTATGGCATCTGTGTGGACTACGCTGTGACCATCGACGGCGACATGGACATCCAGATTATTCACCGCGACAATTCCCGCAAGCTGTCGGTCGTCAACGGCGCCGGCGGGTCGATCGCCTTGTTCCGGGAGGGCCAGACCGAATCGGTCGGCGTCATCGGCAATGCCACCACCTCTGAGCAGTTGCTGCCCAAGGACGTGGCTCACTATGCCGTCATCACGCCCGAGACGGGCAAGGAGGTGTTTGCCGTGTTTGTCAACAAGCCGCTCAACGAGACGGCCCGGCTGCAGCTCGACGCCAGCCAGTACCGACAGGAGGACGGCACCTACCGCGTGCCGCTCACCGGCCTCGACGAGGGCGACGGGGCCTACCGCCTCAGTGTGCTCTATGTCGACCGTCCCAGCTACGTGTTCAACCTGGCAGTGGTGGGCGACGGACAGATGAAGTGCACTCCGTTCCGCGATGTGGACGGCGACATCCAGGCCCTCACCGAGGTGACCGTCTCGGAGTCGGAAGGGCGCAACAAGGTGGTCAGAGCCTTCTACGACGAGATTGGCGAGACGGGATACGTGGAGTTCTGGCTCAAGGCGCCCAAGGAGGGTGAGTCCGTCAAGGTCTACAAGGATGGCGAGGACGTCACCAGCAAGTTCCATCCGATGGCGAACCTGAACAACGAATACCTGCGCGGCACGCTCGCCTCGACGGCCACAGCTGACGACCTGGGTGTGCTGACATCAGCGTCGCTGCTGGCCATCTATGAGGAGAACAGTAGCATCGTCGACTGGAAGGCCACGATGGCAGGCGACGTCGGCGACAAGACCAGTGTCGTCATGATGGTCGATGGCGGCACAGTAGAGAAGAAGCTCTCTGCCACCTCTTCCACAGCGACAGCATCGTTCAATCCGGATGAGATAGGCACGCTGCTCCAGTTGTACGTCTACCTGGAGCCGGGCAAGAGCGTCCAGATGCTTTTCAACGGCGAGGACTATACCAGCCTGCTAAAGGATGACGGTATGGAGAACGGCTGTCTCACCTACGCCATCGAAGCCGACAGCCTCCTGCAGTTCTTCGTCGACGGCACCTGGACCTTCTGCTTCTCTAAGACCTCCGACATCATCGACTTCGCCGATGCCGAGGTGAAGCGCATCTGCGTGGAGAACTGGGACACCGACCGCGACGGCGAACTCTCGAAGGCTGAGGCTGCGGCGGTGACGACGCTGAAGAAGGACAATGGCGACGGCACCTTCGGCGACCCTGTATTCATGGGGAACACAACCATTACGTCGTTCGACGAGTTGCAGTATTTCACGGAGTTGACAAGTGTAGAGGAGAATGCCTTCTTTAAATGTACAAATCTGACTTCAGTAATCGTTCCGAAGAACGTGAAGACCATAGAGTATCAAGCATTCCTTTCATGTAAGTATTTGTCTGTTGTGCTGCCAGAAGGCTTAACTAAAATAGGTGTATTTGCCTTCGGAAATTGCAGCTACATGAAGAAGATAAAATTGCCAGAGAGCTTGGAGCGAATAGAACGTTCGGCTTTTGCAGATTGCTTTACGCTGAATGCACTCTACATACCAAAGAACGTGAACTTCATCAATTTCCACAACGGGGCACTTACAGGCCTCTCTGGACTGTTATCAATAGTAGTTGACCCCGAGAACGCTACTTATGATTCCCGTAATGGCTGTAATGCAATTATAGTTACGGCCACGAATGAACTGAAAACTGGCTGCCGCAACACTATAATTCCCGAAGGCGTGACTTCGCTTTTTGGGTTCGTCGGTCAATATTCTATGACGTCAATAGAAATCCCAGCTAGTGTGAAATCGATAATCGCCAATGCCTTTCTTCGTTGCCGAAATTTAACTTCTGTCGTATCTCACATAGAAAACCCCGTTGCCTTTGGTGAAAATGCTTTTGGGAGTATCTCTGCAGACTGTGTGCTGACCGTGCCTTGTGGCACTCGCCAGGCCTACATCGACGCCGGCTGGACGGAGGACATCTTCAAGGGCGGCATCGTAGAGGCTCCGTCGAAGTACGATGTGAATGAGGACGGAAGTGTTTCTATTTCCGATGTGACGAAGCTGGTAAACAAGATACTGGGGAGGGAGTAGCCCCCTCCCTGGAGCCCCACCCCGGCCCTCCCCAGTAGGGAGGGGGACTGGAAACTAGAAACTCGGGACTCGAAACTATAAACTGCAAAAGCGCCTGCTGCTCGAATACGAGTGACGGGCGCTTTTTTTGCAGGGGTGCAGTGAACTACCCAGTTAATTTTTATGATTTTCTTGCATCCGAAAGAAAAAAGTTGTATCTTTGCAGGCTGGAAACCTGATACTCGACGCTCGGCGCAAAGCAACGCTTTTGTAGCATGGCGGAGAAAAAAACTCGAAAACTCTATCTACATGACTCGAAAACTGAACATCTGGATTTTAATGCTGCTGTGGCCCATGATGGCTGCGGCCCAGTCATGGACTGCCGACAACGGCAACGGAACGTTTACCAACCCGCTGTTCTACGACGAGTTCTCCGACCCCGACATCCTGCGCGTGGGCGACGACTACTATCTGGCCGGTACGACGATGCATGCCGTGCCCGGTCTGGTCATCCTGCACTCGAAGGACCTCGTGAACTGGGAGAACATCTCCTACTGCTTCGACCGCTTCGACTTCACCAACGACCGCTTCTCGCTGAAGAACCACGAGGAAATCTACGGTCAGGGCGTGTGGGCACCGTGCATCCGCTATGCCAACGGGCAGTTCTATGTCTATACGAATGTGAACGGCAAAGGCCTGCAGTGCTATACGGCAAAAGACATCCATGGCCCATGGAAGCATCACAATATGAAAGGCAACATCTACGACCTGAGTGTGCTCTTCGACGACGATGGAAAAATCTATGCCATTCATGGCTATGGCGAAGTGAAATGCACCGAGTTGGAGCCTGATATGAGTGGTCCGAAGGAGGGTACCACGCGTACCATCATCCCTGAAGGCAATGGAGTAGGCGAAGGCCACCATATGTATAAGATAGACGGCATGTACTATCTCATCTCCACCGACTACCGCCCGAACGGCCGCACACTCTGCTCCCGTTCCAAATCGATATGGGGACCTTATGAGACGCGCGTCATCACCGCTGACGAGACCTACGGCTATCATGCCGCCTCGCTCACGCAGGTGCCGCGCGGCGAGAAATACCGCATCGGCGAGGACGGCACGAAGTTCGGCCTCGGCCACGTGGACAAGGACGCCACGGCCTGCACCAACGCCCATCAGGGTGGCATCGTGCAATACAAGGATGGCTCGTGGTGGGCGCTACTGATGATGGACTTCCACAGCATCGGCCGCACCGTGTGCCTGATGCCGATGACGTGGGTAGACGGCTGGCCGATGGTGGGCCTGAAGGGCAACCTCGGCCGGGCACCGCGCACGTGGTTCAAGCCGGGCACGGCCCCCCTTTCGTCCCCCGAGGGGGACACAAATGCCTCAAAGACTATAGAAGCCCCCTCGGGGGCCGTAGGGGGGGCTTATGTGCGTAGTGAGAACTTCGACGCTAAGCAGTTAGGGAGAATCTGGCAGTGGAATCACAATCCTGATGATAAGCAATGGAGCCTTCGTAGTGGAAAGCTTCGCTTGAATAGTCTGCCGGCCGAGCAACTGATGTGGGCACGCAACACGTTGACACAACGCGTCATTGGCCCAACTTCAGTGGCAACCGTGGAACTTTACGTGAAAGGTCTGAAGGACGGCGACGTTTGCGGTCTGGGTAATATCAACGTGCCCTGTTCGTGGATTGGTATTGTCAAGAACGGAAAAGCATTGACTCTGCGTTGCTTCGAACAGCTGACCAACGACACCATCGACACGACGATAGAACTGCCGAAGGGTAAGATTTGGCTGCGTTGCATTGGTGATTACGACAACGACCAGGCACAGTATGCCTATTCCACAGACGGTGAAAACTTCCAAACCGTGGGACGCATGATGCCGCTGTCGTATCAGCTCATCTCGTTTCAGGGCTCGCGTCACGCGCTGTTCGCCTTTAATATAAAAGGTAAGCAGGGCGGCTATGCCGAGTTCGACAATTTCACCGTTGACGAGCCGAAGGCCGACCGCAGCAAGAACATTCCGTTCGACAAGACGTTCCGAATCATCAATTTGGCTACGAATCGGCCTGCCGTCTGCGATCCTCATGGCATTCTCTACGACACGCGTCAAGATGACAAGAGCGAGCGAACGCAGTTCCAGATTGAGGACCGCGGACAGGGAAAGGTGGCCTTGAAGTGTGTCGATGGCCGCTACGTGAAAGTCTATGGCGAGGGTTTGGCTGGCGATGTGCGTTTCACCACTGATCCGAAAGAAGCAGAGGTGTTCCTTTGGCAGGACTATCTCAACCAAGAGTTCATGCTGTTCTCACTGAAAAACCATCGCTATCTAGGCAAGAGTCCTACGACGGGCAGTCCCTATTCGATGGACTGTGTCGGTCCTGACCCTGCACGCCGCAACGGCAGTGTGTTCAGGTGGGAGTAATGTCGGCGAAGCCGAAATTGAGAATTGAGAATTAAACAGCCCGTAGGGCATTGAACCTCTTGAACCGTCGCACAGCGACATTGAACCGCGACTCAGTCGCATTGAACTTTGAACTTAAAAACTGACTCTCCGCTCGACCCGCAGGGGCGCTTTCGTAGCGAAGCGGAGAAAGAACTCTAAACTCTGAACTCTCAACTAAAAAATGGGAATCGTAATTGGAATTGACGTCGGCATCAGCACGACGAAAATAGTGGGAATCGACGAGCGCGGCGAGATACTTTCGCCCATTCGCATCAAGGCTACCGACCCGGTGGCATCACTCTACGGCGCCTTCGGCCGCTATCTGCACGACAACGGCATTAGGCTCAGCGACGTGGAGCAGGTGATGCTCACGGGTGTGGGCAGTGCCTATATTGAGGAACCCGTCTACCAGCTGCCTACCACGAAGGTGGAGGAGTTCATGGCAGACGGTCTGGGAGCCCGCTTCGAGACACGGCTGGAACGCATGGTGGTTGTGAGCATGGGCACGGGTACGAGCTTCGTGCGCTGCGACGGCGACAGCATCCGCCACATCGGCGGCATCGGTGTGGGCGGCGGCACGCTGCAAGGCTTGGCACGCATCATGCTGAAGACCGGCGACATACGCCAGGTGGTGGAGCTCTCGAAGACCGGTGACATCTCGAAAATCAATGTGCTCATCGGCGACATCAGTCCGCGCCCGCTGCCCGGACTGCCCAGCGACGCCATCGCCTCGCTCTTCGGTAACGCCCAGAGCGACGCAAGGCGCGAGGACATTGCCCTGGGCATACTCTGGACGGTGCTGCAGAGCATCTGCTCGGCTGCCATCCTCTCGTCGATGGACTGCGGCATCAAAGACTTCGTGATGATTGGCAAGCTGTCGATGCTGCCCCTTTGCGAGACGGTGTTCCGTGCCTGCGAGAGCCTTTATGGCGTGCGCTTCCATGTGCCGGAGCACAGCGAGTTCAGCACCGCCATCGGTGCGGCGCTGAGTTACCGTCAGCTGCAGTCGCGCTGACCTCCCTATCGGGGCTCGGGCCTTATGTCCCCAAACGTAATATTCGATGTGGGGACGCGATGAAAATTGAAATATAATAACGACAAACAATATGAAAAAACTGCAATTGCTATTGTTGACGCTTCTCCTATCGGCAGGAGCACAGGCCGGAAGCGTCAGGATGAAGACGGCGAAGGCCGTAGGCGACAAGCTGACAATCGCCGTGAACTATGGAGTGCCCCTCTCGCTGACGTGGAGCGACGGCACGAAAGAAGAAATCGTGGCCACGGGCCAGCCTCAGGAGCTCACCGTGAAAGGCGCAACGCTCACGCTGAGCAGCGAGAAGGACATCACCTCGCTCTACTTGGCCGACAACGAGTTGACCGAACTCAACGTGGCGGGCATCGTGGGTACGCTGCGCCGCCTCTATTGCCCGAACAACCAGCTGACAAAGCTCGACCTTTCGGACTGCAAGGAACTGGTGTCGCTCGACTGCCAAGGCAACCAACTCAGCTCGCTCTCGGTGGGCAGCGCGCAGATGGAAGACTACAATGTGGCCGACAACCAGCTGACGGCCATCGGGCTGCGCAGTGCCGGCAACATCACGTCGCTCGTGTGTGCCAACAACAAGCTCACGGCCCTCGGCTACGTGGGCAGCATGTCGGGGCTGACGTCGCTGTTCTGCCAGGGCAACGAGCTCACGTCGGTCCCCGTTACCCGCTGTGTGGAGTTGCGGCAGTTGCTGGCCTACGACAACAAACTGAAGACCGTCAACACGCTGCCGCTGGTCAACCTGACTGACCTTTGGCTGGGCAACAACCAGCTGGAGACGCTCGACCTGTCGGACAACACGGTTATCGTAGGCCTCATGGCAGAAAACAACCGCCTGAATACCATTAAGTGGAACTCCAACATGCGCAACACGGCCGCACTTGCCTATGCCGACCTTTCCGACAATGCGCTCTTCCTGGACCAGCTGCCATCGATGGCTTATAAGAAAGTGACCGTCGATGGTGCCATCGGACATCAGGACGACTACCCGTTGTTCGATACCGATTTGAACGTGAACGTGGCAACACCGTCTATCCGCTCCCTGCGCCGCAACGGTTGGGACAACAGCCACAGCGTCAGCGTGGTGATCACCGAAGCTGGCGGTCAGACCCTCGTGGCCGACGAAGACTATAAGTTCACCGGAAGCAGCTTCACTTTCCTGAAACCCTACAGCGGTGTGGTCATCGCCATCACCTCAGACAACTATCCTGGTCTGGACGTCAAGACCGTGCCTTTCAACGTGATTGACCCCGCCGGCATCAAGGGCGTTGAAAGCGAGGCTGCAGGCTCCTCAGAGAAGGGTAGCGACGCCATCTACGACCTCAGCGGAAGAAAATTCTCTGAGACTTCTGCCTCTTCTGTTACCTCCGGGCTCCCGAAGGGAATCTACATCGTGAATGGCAAGAAAGTAGTAATCAAGTAAGCGAAGCCTTCGGAAGTGAAAGAACTTAATGAAGTTTAAAAAGAAATGAGACCTATGAATACAAAGAGATATTTCCTGCTCACTGTGCTCAGCATGCTGCTTGCCGTAGGCGTGCAGGCACAGTCCTTTCGTCTTGACAATGCCAACCTGAAGACCCAGCGGCTGATGCTGGCGCGCGACGTCGTCAATCTCGACTACAGCGACTTCGCCACCGTGGCTGTGGCAGCCAACTGCGACTACACCGCCACCAGTGCCGACACCTGGATTACGCTGCGGCGCATGGCCAACGGCAACACCGCCGTGTTTGCCCAGCCCAACTATAACATGGCAGAGCGCACAGGCTCGATTACCTTCACCTCGGCCGACGGCAGCGTGGTGCGCACGGTTACGGTGGTTCAGGCTGGTCACGACACCAGCGACCACCTCATTCCCGTGGCCAGCGGCACGGCATCGCAGATGCAGTCGGGCTATGGCATCGAGAAGTCGTTCGACGGCGATATGGCAACCTACTATCATTCACCTTGGTACAACGGCACCAACTTCCCCGTTACGCTGACCTACAAGTTCAAGGAGGCATCGCACGTGGACTACGCTGTTTACAATCCGCGCCAGGACGGTAACACCAATGGCAACTTCAAAGAAGTGAAGGTGCAGTATCAGCAGAGCGGTTCGTCGACATTCGTTGACTTGGGCACTTATAATTTCGAAGGCTCGAGTGCTGCTTCGCGTGTATCCTTCGGCGAGGGCGGCATCGACAACGTCACTGCCGTGCGCTTCGTCGTGAAGAGCGGAGCCGGCGACGACGGCACGCGCGGCTATGCAGCCTGTGCCGAGATGCAGTTCTTCGAGGCCGACAACTACATGAGCGACATCCTGAGCCAGTACTTTGCCGATGCGCTCTGCACGAAGCTGAAGCCCGGTGTCACCGCCGAGCAGCTCGAACAGATTCCCATCAGCGAGGTGCGCCAGGCGGCTCAGGAGATGCTGGCCGGCACCTATAGCACGGAGTTCCGCCTGGGCGAGTTCACGGCTTTCCGTCCCGTAGGCGACCTGCAGAGCGAACTGAAGAACAGCTACACCTATAATAACCATGAGAACCCGACGGGCATCACGTTTGCTGAAGGCCAGTCGGTGCTCATCCTCGTCGAGGGCATCGGCGAGCAGCCCGTGTCGCTGCAGATTCGCAACTTCGGTCCCGAGGTCTTTGCCACCAGCACCTATCCGCTGCAGAACGGTGTCAACGTCATCAAGACCTCCAACAAGGGCAATGGCTACATCAACTATTACACCACCAGTTGGAAGACGGCCCCCAAGGTGAAGATACACTTCCTCGGTGCCACCGAACAAGGCTATTTCAGCCCGAAGTACAAAGGCCACACCAATGCCGACTGGAAGCGCCTGCTTGCCAATGCCACTGGCGACTGCCTCGACATGCATGGCGAATTTATTGACTGCGTCTTCCCCGTGTCGTCGTTCAAGCAGAACTGTCCCAACGACGGCGAGTGGCTCATGGCTACCTACGACAGCGTAGTATCCATCGAGCGCGAGCTCATGGGCATCTATAAGTACAAGCACGAGTTCCCCAACCGCCAGTGTGCCATCACCGTGGCCACGTCGGCAGGTCTCTATCACGCTTCCAACGACGGCTTCTGCGTGCCTGTGAATGCACTGCGCGACCCGACATCGCGCACCTACTACGACTTCTGGGGAGCTGCTCACGAACTGGGCCACCAGAACCAGACGCTCGGCCTGCGCTGGATTGGCCTGACAGAGGTGACCAACAACATCATGTCGGCCTACGTGCAGCACAAGCTGCAGGCCAACGGCTACCACCGCCTTGAGAACGAGTCCAGCGGTTTCCGCTACTACGACTTCTTTGAATACAATGTCATGAAGGGTGGGCAGTTCATTCCTCACGCCAACAACGACGTCTTCTGCACGCTCATTCCCTTCTGGCAGCTGCTTGTCTACACACGCATAGCCGGCATTCAGCCCGATGCATATCCCGAGCTCTACGAAACCCTCCGCACGCAGAGCGGACTGGCCTCCATGAACGACGGACAGCAGCAGGTGAACTTCATGCGCCAGTGGTGCCACATCACCAAGACCAATTTCCTGCCGTTCTTCCGCCAGGTGGGCATGTTCAAGACAGTGGATGCAACCATCGGCGACTATGCCACCCGCCAGCTCACCATCACGCAGAGTATGCTCGATGCCCTTGAAAAGGAAATCACGGCAGCCAACTATGCCGAGGCTCCCGCAGCCTTCTGCTATCTCGACGTGAACAACTACGCGTCGTTCCGCGACAAGACAGCCATCGCCGAGGGTACGCTGGGGAAGGGCTGTTCGCGCTCAGGCTCGAACATCGTCATCCAGCACAGCTCATGGCCCGGTGCCGTAGGCTTCGAGACCTATAAGGCCGACGGAACCCTCTTGCACATGACCAACTACGGCCACGGCAACTCGGGCATCAAGCCCTCCGCAACCAGCGTTGTCTGGAACACTGCCGAGCAGCCCGCCTACATCATGGCAGTAGGCTACGACGGCACTCGCGTGAAGTGCTACGAGCCCTGACGGCTGCCCCAACCATCAAAAAAACCTAACCAGTCAGACCGTGCCGCCCGAGAGCAGAACAAGCCCCTCGGCGGCGCGGTCTCTGTTTCTACGGGGACAGGGGAAGAATCTTCGATTTGTATCAAAAACTTTATTGTTTGTCGTTCAACCCCTTTTTCCAACCCGTCCCGTTTGGAAAATTCATGGTTTCGTCGTATCTTTGCAGAGGAAAAAACATAACAATCTCATCAAATCAGCAATATGAAAAAGAAAACCTTTACCCTTGCCCTCTTGCTGACGTGCCTGCTGGTCAACCAGGTGCAGGCACAGCTGTCGTCGAATCCCGACAAGTTTTTGGGCAACATCACGACCAGTTACAACGTTGACTACGGGGCAGAGAAATTCTACACCCTTTGGAACCAGATTACGCCAGAGAACGAGTCCAAGTGGGGATCGGTGGAAGGCTCCCGACGCGGATCCTTCAACTGGAGTGGCTGTGACAACGCCTACAACTACGCCAAGAAGTACGGCTTTCCCTTCAAGTTCCACTGCCTCGTGTGGGGTGCCCAATATCCCAGCTGGATGGACAATCTTTCGACCTCAGAACAGCTGAAGGCCATCGAAGAGTGGATGGATGCTGCCCAGAAGCGCTATCCCGACCTGCCTATGATTGATGTGGTTAACGAAGCCGTGGCAGGCCATCAGCCTGCACCCTACCGTGCTGCGTTGGGCGGAGAGGGCAAGACTGGTTACGACTGGATTATCAAAGCCTTCGAGATGGCCCACGAACGTTGGCCTGATGCTATCCTGATTTATAACGACTACAACACCTTCCAATGGAATACCGACCAGTTCATAGATTTGGTGCGCACGTTGCGCGACGCCGGTGCTCCCATCGATGCCTATGGCTGCCAGTCGCACGACTTGACCGATTGTAGCCTGAGCAACTTCAAGTCGGCCATGAACAAGCTACAGACGGCGCTGAAGATGCCCATGTACAGTTCAGAGTACGACATCGGCACCAGCGACGACGCCCTCCAGTTGCAGCGCTACAAGGAGCAGATTCCCGTCATGTGGGAGGCCGACTATTGCGCCGGCATCACCCTCTGGGGCTATATTTACGGCAAGACCTGGACCACCGACGGCAACTCCGGCCTCATTCGTAATGGAAAAGATCGTCCGGCCATGGAGTGGCTGCGCGAATACATGCAGAGTGATGCTGCCAAGAATGCCAAGAGTCCTTTCCCCGGGATGGTAAAGGAAGCATCGGTCTACGTGAAACCTTCCACACTTTCTGCCACTCAGGGAGATGTGGTGAACATTGAGGTGAAAGCCCGGTTGCGTACGAAGACAATCGATCATGTCGACCTTTACGTGAAAAATAGCCTCCTCTGCACGATGACAGAAGCCCCCTACACAGCTCAGTTTGAAGCCGAAACATTGGGCAAGCACGACCTGAAGGCTGTTGTGGTGGCTACCGACGGTACGCAGTACGAACGCTGGTCGGGCTTCACCGTCTACAAACCACGTTCGCCCTACAAGGGAGCCATTGTCATACCGGGAACCATTGAGGGCGAAAACTTCGACTCGGGTGCCGATGGCATTGCCTATCACGACAGCGACTCACAGAACCAGGGTAGCGCCGGCTCGGCCTATCGCAGCGATGCGGGCGGCGTAGACATCGAGCGCATCTCGGGCGGTTATGCCATTGGCTGGACTCATGCCGGTGAGTGGCTCGAGTACACGGTTGATGTCAAGGAGGCTGGTATGTATGAGTTTGATGCTAATCTCTCATCGCAGGATGGCGGCGGCTCCTTCTCGCTTGCCCTGAGCACTGCCGACGGCCTGATAGACCTGACTGGCGAGCAGACCGTTATGAAGACGGGTAACTGGAGCACTTACAAACTGCATCATGGCCGCCTGAAGCGCGAACTTGCCGCAGGAGAACAGCGGCTGCGCTTCATCGTTAAGAGCGGTGACCTGCGTTTCAACTTCGACAAGATTACCCTTCGCCGTATCGACATCGACAATGGCATGAAGGTCACGCTCTCTGCTGATCCCACACCTGCCACCGTCAACACGGCTACCACGTTGCGAGCCGATGTGTCGTCGGCCGAGAACAGCGTGAAGAGTGTGAAGTTCTACGTCGACAATATTCTGCTGCGCACAGTTTCCAGTGAACCCTTCGAAACGACTTACAGACCTGCTGAAAAGGGTTCCTACACCATCACGGCCATCGCCATTGATAGTGAGGGCCGCCAGTCGCCGGAGGCTCGACTCGTGCTTACTGCCAATCCGAAGCGCTCGGCCTACAAGGGCGTCGTCGATATGCCTGGCATCATTGAGGCAGAGAACTTCGACAAGGGAGGCGAAGGCTTTACGTTCCATGATTCTGACGCGACGGACGAAGGTGATGCCAAGTATCGCACCGACAATGAAGGTGTAGACATCGTCAAAGGCAACGGCGGCAGTGCCATTGGCTACACGGCCGTAGGCGAATGGCTTGATTATACGGTAAATGTCACTGAGGCAGGCACCTATACCTTCGAGGCAACGGTTTCGTCAGGCGTTTCAGGTTCTAACTTCTCTATCTCCCTCGTCGGGGCCGATGGCAAGACCACCAGTCTCTGCAAGATTGTCGTGCCGCAAACGGGCAACGGCGATTGGAATACCTATCAGGTGGTGAAGGCGCGTGGCGCCCGCCATCTTGATGCAGGTGAGCAGATTCTGCGCGTCTCTATCACTGGTGCCCAGTGCAACATCGACAAGATGGAATTAAAGCTCAACGTCAGCGATGGCATCGAGCAGGTGGAGACCCAGCAGCCGCAGGCCGGTGGTGCCGCCATCTACAATCTTGCTGGCCAGCGTGTCGGTTCTGATTACCGCGGCATCGTTATAATGAATGGCAAGAAGTTGCTGAAAAGATAAGTTGTAGAATAAAAGAAGTGGCCCACATCAATCGTTGACGTGGGCCACTTTATTTTTATAGATATTCACGAACCGTTATCTCATCGTGACTTTGAGCCTGATGCGCGCGGTCGCAGTAGAGCCGTCGCTGAGGGTACGCTGGAAGACGATGGGGAAAGTGTGGGTGTCGCCAGCATGAAGGGTCTGACCATTCACTTCGCCGAAGTAGAACAGATAGCGATTGCTGTAGGCAGAGTAGATGGTATAGAAGCGGGCATCGGCCTCTGCCGTCTCGGTGGTGGCGGGG
>OCVV011348291.1_pt1 | contig 14399 bp, 11 predicted proteins | sample 1539721 | NCBI WGS metagenome assembly OCVV01 (sample SAMN02144230, study PRJEB22623) | gut metagenome | biome: sheep rumen | host: Ovis aries | place: New Zealand
CCGGTACTTCCGTATCGGCTGGTGCTGGAGGAATCCTCCTGGGCGAACGCGTCAAACAGCTTCGGAAGGAACTCTCTGCTCATGCCGATGCCGGTATCGCTGATGACAAACTTAAGGGTTGATCTGCCCTCAAATCTGGCGGTCTCCTCCACCGTAAATGTAACTTTTCCGCCTTCCGGGGTAAACTTCACCGCATTGCCCAGAATGTTGATCATGACCTGACGAAGCTTCATGTCATCGCCGATATAGTTGTCCCGGACATTTCCGTCCACCCGGCATTCATACTGAATCCCCTTGTCCCTGCACTGTCCGCTGATGATGGTATTGACCTGTCCCAGGGCCTTCGCGAAGGAGAACTCTTCATTCCGGACCACCATCCTGCCTGATTCAATGCGGCTCATATCCAGGATATCATTGATAATCCCCAGAAGATGGTGGGCCGAGGTTCCGATCTTTTCCAGATGTTCTCTCGTGGAATCCGAAATTCCGGGTTCATTGAGGGCGATATTGTCCAGGCCGATGATGGCATTCATCGGCGTCCGGATCTCATGGCTCATATTGGAAAGAAATGCGGTTTTTGCTTTATTGGCCTCTTCGGCGGCAGTCAGAGCTTCCGCCAGGGCATGGCTGTGTTCCAGAGACTTTCTGGTCTCGGCGTCCGTGTCGGCAAAGCAGGCGCTGACATTGTGCACCAGATGATCGTCCCGGTCCTCCGGATGCCTTACCCCCGCAAAACGCACGGTCTCATAAGAATCCTTTCCGTTTCTGTGCACCATGTAGGTATACGAAATCACCCTGCTTTTTGCGAGTCCTTCCCGGATATTCTCCGGCTGAATGAATGCCAGAAATTCATCCAGATACTCTGCCGTTACATATTGCTTTGCATAGGCGGTGACTGCCGCAACATAGGGAAACTCTTCCCCTACCTTGAAGCCCGAGCCGCCCAGGTCGCTGTGGGACTGATAGCAGACGCCCCAGTCCCTGTCAAGCTCCAGATAGTACACGCTCCAGTAGTCGGAAGAAAGTGCGGTGATCATTTTCGCCTGCTGTTCGCTCTGCCGCTCCTCCGCCAGAAGCTTTTCCCGCAGCTGAACTCTCTCCTCATGGATGTGAGACAGCAGGAGGATATAGGCAAACATGACTCCCATGAAAAAGCACCAGGGCTGGAAGGGATAGATGACATCCACGGAAATCCACTTGGTATAGATGAATACGCCCAGCGCCGGGATAACGGAAAATCCGAAGGTTTTGCACAAGGTACGTCTGTCAGCTCCCTTTCCGTTCGCAAACAGAACCGCAATTCCGATGACCGGAATAAAATAATACACGAGGTTCAGCCTGGAAAATAATCCGAACAGAGGCCCCCTCGTATAGCGTGATGCCGTATCTCCGATGGTCCAGAGGAAATTCGCTCCCGCCGCGGTAGAAAGCACCAGGAAAATGTTTACGAGCCACGGGATGGCAAACAGAATATTGATCCCTCTTCCATTCAGTCTGCTCCCCGAAAAATGCTTTGCAAACAGAAACCAGATATAGGGCAGTGTAATATAGACCATGTAGAAAAGAAAGTTCAGAAGAACAAAGAGTCCGCGATGAAACTCCTCCGCCGTGTAAACCACGATCCAGAGACAGTCCATGGCGACATAAAACATGGCGGTTCCGATGAGGATCATCGATATGGTCTCATGATCGCTGTTTCTCAGTTTCCCGCGCACATCGAACAGCATGAGCGCAAGTCCCAGAAACAGAAAGGACGCAGTCAGTGCATAGGTAACGGTCATATCGTTTTCTCCTGAATGTTTGCAGAGTGTTTCTCTGCCGTCGGGGGATAAGAATTCAGCCTGGGTGGTTCCGAATACGGCGGCGCAGAGCGGCAGCCCCATAAATCCATTATTGGGATATCCTACGCTGCAGGCGAAGGCGCGGCGCTGGTCGTCCGGAAAACGCAGGATTCCTCCCAGAATATATCCCAGAAGAATCATCAGCGACAGTATGAATACCTGCGTCAGAACCGTCCAAGCCATCGTTTCTCTCCTGCGTTTCTTTTCGGATGTTATAACACAGGTTGTCATTTCACTTCAATGAAAAACTGCAGCTATTGAATGTAGACGATTTCGGTTCGACGAAATGCGGTGCTGATTCGACCAGCGGCCGAATAGAGAAGTCCCGCGGCATAGAGATACATCGGTATATCGCTTCTTCCTGTACGGATGCCGTACCAGGCCGCAGCCCCCGCCACCAGGATATTCCCGATTCCGAAGATAATGCCATTCCTCCAGGCCGGAGATCCCATACGCCGCGCTTCCAGTCCCCGGAGAATATCCAGAAGGCCCGCAACCGCATGGGTGCCCAGAAGATACAGCACCAGATAAAGCTTCGGAATATCCGTGAGCGTCAGAGTAAAGGCTCCCAGGTCCATCATCAGGATACCGCGGAAGAGAATCATCTTCCCGCCCACCATATGTCTGGCCATCCCGAAGTAGTAGGTCATGGAACGAATTCCACGCAGGAGCATGATGATGCCGAAGATCGTTGCGACAGCCGCATATCCCTCATCGAAGTACAGGATCAGAATTACTGCAAAAGCAATCATGAACAGTCCGGCAAAAATTGCCCGGAACCGCTGCATCCGACTCATAAACTGTCCTCTTTTCTGCGGTTCTTCAGAAGCCGTCTGTAGTCTCCGACTCCCTTAACCCCGCCCAGTGCATAATCTACGGAAATGCCGGCCAGAGGATTGCCGGACATGAATATCTTATTCGTCACCATACTCTTCTGCCGCAGAGCTGCCATGAAGAAACGGCCCAGCACCGTGTCATCCTTAGCGTCCCCCTGCGCCGAAAGGTATTCCTGTTCATATTCCGACATATGAAATGGCGGCAGTTCAAAGCCGGAGAGACGAAGGCCCAGTGTCTTCCAGTCCTCTGAAGCATCCGGACGCCGCTTTGAAAGAATCGACTTAATCTCTGCTGCCCAGGGCTCCACCGCCCCGGTATCATACAGGCCAGTGCAGAACTCTCCGCCCTCGCCCCGGATACACCGCATGGCATATACCATCTGCCGGAATGCCCGCATATAATCCGAGGGGTTGTTTTTTGTCACCACCGTGTAATTTCCCCAGGCCGGCATATAGCGATAGCGCATGAAACTGTAATCCGGAATATGCCCGGCTCGCCCGTGACCGAGATTCATGATGGCGCTCTCCCCCATACGCATAACCGTATTGTTGTAGATTCCGTTCTCCAGGTCATCCGGCACAGACGGGCTGTGACGGAATGTGACCTTTCGTTCCCGCGGCCTGCCGTTCTGCGGGATCAGTTCATAGAAGTGATAGTTCGTATTGTTGATGACCAGGGATGGCGTTCCCGCAAAATACCGGTGCGCCCAGGTATCCGCCAGCACATGCATGGCAAGGCCCGCGGCCTCGGTTCCGTTTCCCTTTGCCAGGTTTACGGTTTCTTTCAAAAGCGGGCTGTTGACATTGCAGATCAGCCGGAATTTATCCCGGTAGAACTTGCCGCCGGAAACCTCCGCCGTCAGATCGCCGGGCAGGAAATGAAAGGAAGCCCAGATTCTGGTTATTTTCTGAAGTCCGATCAGGTCCGTCCTGGCATTGGCCAGCTCCAGCTGCAGCTGTGTTGTGGCTGCTTCCTTCGGCCCGCGGACTCTGTCCAGAAATGCCGCGGAACAGCAGTCTGTAAACTGCGCGCACCAGGCGATATTCCTGCTCTCTTCGGCGGCATATCCGGCAAGGTATGCCGCACAGAAGGTCGCATAGTAGTGAAAATCCGAATTCATTGCGAACCTTCTTTCTGCTGCAGCTGTTTTCGCAGCATTCTCACATGGATGGCCGACAGAAAAAGATCCAGCAGAAGTGCCGTGGAAGTCAGCTCCACAACGAGCTTGACCAGCCGGTCTGCAATTTCCATATTCTGCGGGACGTCTCCCAGAATGTCACTGATGACGGCGATCGTGTAAAGAATCGTCATCACAAGTGTGATGACAAGATACAGGGAACCTGCCTTTTCCCCTCTGCTCTCCGCCATCGCCGATCGCCCGATCTTCAGCCTGAGAAGCATGTCGATGAGTACCGCGATAAAAATGCCGCCAAAATACACCCAGACGGGTACGTTCTCCTCCAGTATGTCGGCCCGGACCACGGCTCTTTGGGTGTTCGGCAGAAACTCGAACAGAAAGGCCTTCGCCGCATTCCACAGTCCGAACACGATGACTCCGATTCCGATGATGCGGAGATCATTTTCCTCTTTTCTCAGTTCCAGAAGCATCTTCTTCCTCCATCAGAATCCGGATCTCCATCTTACGGGTTTTTCCTCTGACGCAGATGCCGGATACTGCGGGATAAGCTCCATCAGGTCTTCTACCGTGCGGATGTATTCCGTCGTCTCAGAAGGTATATTGGTGTCAAAGGCATCATCTGTCTCCATCAGAACCGCGGCCATGTCGAAGGAATCCGCTTCCAGATCCTCCTCAAACCGGGCTTCCGGCAGGATTCTGTCTTCTGTCACATCCAGTGCCCGCATGATTGCACTCACCAGCAGGGCATACTGTTCTGTTCCAAATTCCTCTATAGTCATTTTCCATTCCTCAATTTACGGTTCATTTATTGCAATCTTAAGTTTCAGATACTATAATAATGTTATCGTTATCGCTTGAAAATACTTGAATGGAGGTATAATTATGAAGAAATTAGCAGCAATTGCACTCAGTGCTGTCCTTGCCCTTTCCCTCTCCGTCCCGGCCTTTGCAGGCTCCTGGAAGCATGACGGACTCGGCTGGTGGTATCAGAAGGATGACGGCAGCTGGCCGGCCAACTGCTGGTATCAGGAAGGTCCGGACTGGTACTATTTCAATGCCCAGGGATACCGTGTCGACAATATGTGGATCGGCTGGTATTATCTCGGCAAAGACGGCAAGATGCTGAAGAATACCGTTACTCCCGACGGCCACAGAGTAGGCCCGGACGGCAAGTGGTTAAGGGCGCCATATTAATTGCTGTGTGCAGTTCTCATCATAAATATCTGGCGATGTCCGGAAGGAAGCTTTCCTTCCGGACTCGCTTTTTTATTCTCCATTTCCATTATCACTCCGTCTGCTCATCCGGCTTCAGGCAGCGGCCGCCGATATTCTCCAGCCGGTCAAGAAGTGCCATATCCTCCGCTGACAGCTCAAAATCAAAAACCTCCCCGTTGGACTTCATCCGCTCCGGATGAACGGACTTCGGCAGCGGCACGGCTCCGTGCTGCAGAACCCAGCGGATACAGATCTGCGCCGGGGTCTTTTTATACTTTTCCGCAAGGGCAGTGATGGTTTCATTGTCCAGAACCTCTTTCCGCCCCATGGGACTCCAGGCCTCACAGAGGATGCCGTGGTCTCTGCAGTACTTAAGAACACTTCTCTGGTACCATCCCGGATGCAGCTCTATCTGATTTACCGCAGGAACGATATCTGCCGTCTCCAGCAGCGCCTCCAGATGGTGGGCAAGGAAGTTTGAGACGCCGATGGCTTTGATGCGGCCTGCCCGGTACAGCTCTTCCAGGGCCTTCCATGTGTCGCGGTTGACCTTCTTCCAGTCATCCCCGTAAACCAGATAATTGGCCGGCCAGTGAATGAGATACAGGTCCAGATATTCCAGTCCCAGGTCCTTCAGGGACTTTTCAAAGGCTGCCATGGTCCTGTCATATCCACGGTCCGTCTTCCAGACCTTTCCTGTGACAAAGATTTCTTCTCTGGGGATCCCGCTGTTGCGGATGCCGGCGCCTACGCCGGTTTCATTCCCGTAAAAGGCCGCTCCGTCGATATGGCGGTAGCCCGCCCGAATCGCCGCCGCCACGGCCTCCTCTGCCTCCTCCGGTGATGCATTATATGTGCCGAATCCCACACAGGGAATCTTATATCCGTTGTTAAGCTCAATTCTGTCCTGAATCGACTTCATAATAGTCTCCTTTTCAAGGTTTATTGAAGATCATCTGCACAGTGCTGTCCTCCGCCATATCCAGCATGGTCACATACCCCTTCAGGGACTTGGCCTTGGCGCAGAGCATTCTGGCGTGGGGATTTACAAAAATACGGCACTTTTTCTTGGCGTTTTTGGCTTCCTGCATAAGATTTACCGCCGCCGAATTGCCGTCAAGGGCCAGAAGCACCGAAGGTCTTCTCTTAAAAATCTCGTAGGCAATGCTCTTATAGATGCCGACGCTGGAAGGCTCTATAGCCACCCGGATATACACCGGCGCTCCCGCAAGATTCTTTACCATCGCCGGCTCCGCCTCGCAGGGCACAAAGGAATAGATATCAAAGCGTCCCTGATTCTTCTGTACCAGGTACTTCTCATACCCCTTCAGCTCATGCCCCACCACAAAGCAGATCTTCTCCGGATCCCCCGTTTTTAGCAGCGCATCGATCAGCTCTCTTCCCTTTGCAGAAACCGAGGTTTTATGCCGGTCGTTGTTGAAGCTGCCGCCGGCGATAATCACCGGCATTTTCTCCTCCGGCATCTCCCGGATCTGCTGTGCAAAGGCCTCTGCAGAAGAAACCCGGTCCGAATCCAGTCGGAGTTCTTCCGGTTCACTTACGGATTCCCGGATCCGCATGTCAAAGAATTCCTTCACATCCATTCCCGCTGAGGCGTCCCGCCAGACGGCATTCTTGGCCCGGAAGGTTTCCTCGCTCTCCCGGATTATCAGGTCTTCGGTGTGCCGCATGGCCAGGATTTCTTCCTTTGTCAGGGAGAGAAGCTTTTCCAGGGCCAGCTGCTCATCGATGGAATCGGTGCCGTAGAGTGCGCCGCCGTCCGTTCCCTGTACGCAGGGAATGCCGGCCGCCAGGTAGTCCTTCAGTGGATGACGCTCCACCATGCTCAGGTTGTTCAGACGGACATTGGACGTGATCTGGAATTCAAGAACCACCTGATTGTCCGTGATGGTGCGGATGAGCTTTTTCCCCTTCGGAGACTGGAGATTTGACGTATACAGTCCGTGTCCGATGCGGATGTGGGGCACCTTCTGCCCGGTCTTCAGGGAATCCAGGACGCACTGGATGCTGTTTGCCACATTGTCCCTGAGGCTGTCATTCTCCCCGGCGTGGATTCGTATCACAAAGGACCGGTGCTGTTCGGCAATCTCCGTAATCTCTTTGATGACCGGTTTAATGTCGCGGATGTCATTGATCTCCTCTCCCAGGATATCGCTTCCCGCCACATAGGGGTCCATGGCCACGGCCCGGAGCACCTGCAGGTTCTCCATCAGATAATTGGCCGGCGCGATATTGTCCTTCACGATGGTCAGCGGAATCCGGCGGATGCCGGCGAGAAACCGGATCATCACCCCCGTCTCCTCCATCACCGACGGCATCACCTCATGTACCTGCCGGAGCATTTCCGATGCCCCGTCCTTCTTGACCAGGGTCGTATCAGAGATCTCCACATATCGAATGCCCTTCGATGCATAGCTCCTGGCAGTCCAGAGGAGCTTGTCCTGGAAAATGGTATTGTCCCGGTACACGGCACTCTGATGGTCCTTCAGCATCTGCAGAAGCGCCCTCGAGATATCCGCGTCCGGTATTCTTTCTGCGCCCTCCAGCGCAATCTTCTGCTCGGAAGGCTGTCCCTTGGTAAAGACATAGCGGTACAGATACACCTTCTCCAGATTCGTGAATACGGCCTGTCCGTCCTTCATGACCGCCAGGGATGCGCGGATCCTTGGGATGTTGTGCTCCGCATTTTCCAGATTCCGGAGAATCAGCTCCGCGAAGTTGATAAATGTATTGTCATCGATTTTCCGGTCCAGGTACTTGCCGGTAAGTGAGGAATCCTGATACCGCTTTGCCGTCTTTTTCCGGAGCCTGGCGAGCTTTTCCGCCTGCTCTTTGGACGGAATCAGTCCCAGCTTCCGGATATAGTAGAGCGGATACCGGATCTGATGATAAATCCCCAGCGCAATCAGCAGGTCCGGGGCCAGATTGGCATTCATATGGGTGTGCAGGTCCGTCCGGAACTTGCACTCCCGGAAAATGTAGGTCTTGATGATGGTTTTGGCGATGTCCAGCTGATAATCCTTCGTCTGGCTCATCAGCGTCTTTGACAGGGAGGGGATGGACGCCTTCATCTCGATGCGACCGTCCGGATAGATATTGGCCACCTTCGTCCCGCCGAGCCGGAAGATATAGATCTCTTCGTTGTAGGCCGTGATGTAGCATGGCACCCTTCCGCGGATCACCAGCAGACCGTTGTCGTCATATGACAGCGGAAGATCGCAGAGTTTCGCCAGATTTCTGATGAGATTTCCGCTGTTGTGATTCGGCGTAGAGAGTACATAGCTCATCTCTTCCCCATCCTTGTAAAGGGAGACGATCAGGTCCTTCTCTTTGTCGAGATAAAAACATCCGTAATACATAGTACCCCCGTTTGAAATCCCCTTCTGTATTCTCAGGAAAGGGATTCCACAATCTCCTCCAGATACTGCCGGTAGCCCTCCCGCACATCCGCGGGTGATTCGATCCGGATTCCTTTTCCGATGCCCGCAAGCCATCCGTAAAACTGCGGACTCACCGCCACGGTGACAGCCGCGCGGAAACAGTCCTCTCCGTCGGGAAACATCATGATATCCTGGCCGAACCGGTCGATGATGACGCCCGCCAGTGAATTGCGGCAGCGCAGCGTGAGCTTTCTCTCCTCCCCGCCGTACATGCCGAAGGTCTTTCTGGCAAAGGCCGCCAGGTCAAACCCGTCAAAGGCCTTTTTTCCCTCGCGCTCCTCCTCCGTCTCCGAGATATCCTGCATCTTGTCCACCCGGTAATGGCGGATTCCTCCGGCAGCCGAATCATAGGCCACCAGATAATAATTCTCATCGTCCCAGGTCAGAGCCCAGGGCGACACGACATAATCTGCGCCTCCCTTTTTCCTGGCCAGGACCTTTTTCACCGTCCACTCGCAGTATTTGAACCGGATTTTCCGGTTGTCGTGGATGGCTGCGTGAATTACGTCCACCGTATGGTATATGGTTTCATTCTCCGTCTTAATCCGGTTATAGATAAATACCTGGCGCTGCAGCTGTCTCGCATTTTCCAGACTGGTCTGCTTCTCCAGCTTGCGGATCAGCTTCTCCGATTTCTGTTTTGTAATAAACTTGGAGGACTGCACGGCATCCACCAGAAGCTTTAACTCCGGCAGATCAAAATCCCGGTTTCTCAGATAATACCCATGGCTCGCGCCCTTGTTCTGTGCAATGTCCATCCCGAACTGCTGCAGCTTTTCGATGTCGGAATAGACCGTCTTCCGGTTGATGCCCAGCCCGAATCTCGCCTCCACCCGCTCTGAAAGCTGCGCCGCGTTCATCGGGTGCGAAACATCCGTCTCCTCCTCCAGAACCTTCATCAGGCAAAGGATCTTCTGCTTTTCGTCTGCCATATCATGTACCCGTCCATCTGATTATTCTGTCTCCTATCATAGCACATTTGCGTCGTTCAAAAAAGAGTTCCTGCACAGGCAAGAAGGCTGCCCCGCACAAACGTGCAGGAGCAGCCTTCTCCTCTGTTTCTGTTATGTGGCGCGCCTTTTGGGCGCATACAAAGCCTTCTTTAGAATTAATAATTCTCTGCGTGAACCTCAAAATAGGACTGGGGATGTGCGCAGGTCGGGCAGATCTCCGGCGCCTCGGTGCCGATGACGATGTGTCCGCAGTTGCGGCACTCCCATACCTTTACTTCGCTCTTCTTGAACACTTCCTGCATCTCTATGTTCTTCAGCAGTGCGCGGTAGCGCTCCTCATGATGCTTCTCAATGGCAGCCACCAGGCGGAACTTCTCGGCCAGCTCCGGGAATCCCTCTTCCTCGGCGGTTTTTGCGAACCCCTCGTACATGTCGGTCCACTCGTAGTTCTCGCCGTTTGCGGCAGCCGCAAGGTTCTCCGGTGTGGAGCCGATTCCCTCCAGCTCCTTGAACCACATTTTTGCGTGCTCTTTCTCGTTGTCCGCGGTCTTCAGGAACAGAGCGGAAATCTGCTCATAACCTTCCTTTTTGGCCTTGGATGCAAAATAGGTATACTTATTTCTTGCCTGGGATTCACCTGCAAAAGCGGCTTCCAGGTTCTTCTCTGTCTGGGTTCCTGCATACTTGCTCATGGGTATTACCTCCTCATATAGCCGGGAAAGGGTCCCGGAAACATCTGAAAACAATCATCGGATACAGGAAAATTATACTCAGACCCGCGCTTGTTTGTCCATCCTAACAAAGCAATTTACGGTAAACCAAGGGTTTCTTTCACCCGGAGAATCCGCAGGACGGATTCGTCAATGCGGGATTCCGGAATCGTGCCATTCTTTACCTGCGCAAGGATTCCTTCATAGGCAGACTTGAAATCACCGCAGATCAGAAGCATGTCGCACCCCGCCTCCAGGGCCTTCCTGCAGGCCTCCGTCTTCTCGTAGTGACTGCTGATGGCTCCCATATCCAGGGCATCCGTGATGATGACGCCCTCAAATCCCATCTCCTCCCGGAGAAGGCCCGTGACAATCCGGGGCGACAGAGTCGCCGGCGTGTCGTCTCCATTGACCCCCGGACAGGATACATGGGATACCATGATGACCTGAAGGCCATTGCGTATTCCCTCCGCGAAGGGAATCAGGTCGCACTGCCGCAGTTCCTCCAGCCTCTTGTAGGTATAGGCATATCCCTCGTGGCTGTCCTCCCCGGTGCCGCCATGGCCCGGAAAATGCTTGTAGCAGGCAAGAATTCCCTGCGAGGCAAGTCCTCTGGAAAATGCTGCCGCCATGGAAGAAACCAGCTGCCCATCACTCCCGAAGGAACGGGGTCCTATCACCGTATTGTCCGGATTCGTCAGGACGTCCGCATCCGGCGCAAAGTCCATATTGAATCCGTTCGCCGAAAGATATGCGCCGATATAGCTGCCGGCCCCTTCTGCCGCAGATACGTCCCCGGTATCACCGATGCTCTTCATATTTCCCACATTATTTACGCCGTAGGAAGCATTTTTCGCGATCCTGGTAACCTTTCCTCCCTCTTCATCGATGCTGATAAATACCGGAATCCCGGTCAGCTCCCGGGCGTACTGCTGCAGTCCTCCGGTCATCTGAACCGTCTGCTCCGGTCCTTCCAGGTTCGGCGTAGAGTAGAGAATCCCTCCCACCGGGCAGGCGGCAAAGGACTGTTTCATCACATCCCCGGTCCGGGTGACCGCACTTACCCCGGTAAGCGCTTCCGGCGCCACAAAGAACAGCTGGGCAACCTTCTGCTCCACAGTCATAGCCTGCAGCTTCTTCTCCGCCCAGGACAGATTCGGTTCGCCAGCCGGCGGCGTATCGGAAACCACATTGTCCAGCGCTGCCACGAATTCCGCCGTTTCCGGCTCTGTCGGTTGTATCTGTTCGGTCTGTTCCGTCTCTGTCGTTTCGCTCTGTTCCGGATTCTGCCCCTCCTCCGGCGTCTCTTTTACTTCGGATGAAACCGCCTCGGATACTGCAGCGGCCGCCTTTTCGGTACCGCAGCCCAGTGTCCCTGCGCTGAGTGTAACTGCAAGGACAACGGCCCAAAGCCTCATCCGGTTCTTAATCTTCATATTCACAGATATACCCTGTCTTTCCTGCAAAATACTTGAAATCTCTGCCCGGATCATTTCGCTGGTCATTCCAGGACCAGTTTCCGTTCACATCCCAGAGCATGAGATACATCTCCTCGGTGCCGTCCAGGTCATTTCTCGAGGGTTCGCCCGGATACCAGGCATTGTACTGATAGAAATCCTCACCGGTAACCCAGTGTCCGAAGGCCGTGTTCTGATTGATCATGGTATAGCCGCCGATCCAGATATATTTCAGGCCGGCGTTTTGGGCCATCCGGCTTGCCATATCCATCTCCTGCTGTGAGGTGATAGTAATCAGGTGCCCGCCCTTCCGGATGCACTCCGTATTGGCTTCTGTCCAGGAAACGTCCGCCTTCACCAGCTCATAGCGCTCTGCGTGATGGACATGCTGAATCGCAGGCACCGCCGTAAACTCATCCTGGGACCGGCCGCTGCAGGTATTATCCGCCAGCTCGCACTGCACATTCCGGGTGCTGTAGGCATCCGCACCCGGGTCCGAAGTATATTCGATGCAGTACATGTCTTTCTGTTCCCGGTAGATTTCCGACAGAATCTGCCCCAGGTCGCTGATCTGGCTGATATTCCAGTAACGGCCTCCGGTGTTCTGCGCGATATTCGTGAGAACCTGGGCATCCGCATCCGCTGTGCCCACGATATATACGGGGACATCGTTGGCATTTGCCTCATAGATGACCTCGTCGGCCGTGTGATAGCTTGCATTGTCCGCGCCGTCGGTAAACACAATAACCAGCTTTGCGCCGGGTCTGGACGCGGCGTTATGCACGCCTTCCAGCGTCGCGTCATAGAGCGCGGTTTTTCCATAGGCTGTCATACTGTTAATGCCATTCAGCAGCAGGTTCGGATTGTCGGTGTAGGAACACATATACATCATGGCGTTCTCGAAGGCAATCAGCTCCGCCTCGTCGCCGTGGGCGTAATCCAGGCTGTTCACGAAGCTCTGCATGATCTGCCGCATCTGGGGCATGCTCTGTTCCATACTCCCGGACTTATCCGCAATAATGTCGATGCTGATGCCCTGGTTTCCCTCCAGGCGCTCGATCCGGCGCACCTCCCGCTCGATATACTGCCCGCCGCCGATGGATTCCCGGATCCCGGCCGTGGGTGACGAAAGCACAATCGGCTGGCTGCCTTCATCCTGCACCTGATAATAGAGCTTCACCGTCGGATAGTCAGAGACATCGGAAGAAACGAAGTGCAGGGATGCCGGGCGAAGTTCCTTTGCACTTTCTGCAGCGGTTTTCGCAGTATCTTCCCCTGTTCCGTCATTCTTTCCTTCGTTATCCTTTCCTTCGGCATCCTCTTCTGATGCTTTCCCGGACGCGCCTTTTTTCTTATCGGATTCTTTATCCTCGTCCTTATCCTCCCGGTCTTCCTTGGCAGACTTTTCGCTCTCCCAGGGGAAATGCCCGCGGATAATACGGCTTCCGCCGATGAACACACCGGCACCGAGTATCACTGCTCCGAACACACCGAGAAGAATCGGGACAAGAAGAGACTTCTTGGGCGGCTGCGGGGGTACTGCAGGCGGCATATCGTAGTAGGATGGCCCCGGCTGCGGGACAGGCTCTTCGGGAATCTCAAAAGGACTTTCCGCCTTCGCACCGCACTTTGTGCAGAACCGGGCCCCCGGCTCCAGTTCACTGCCGCAATTTGTACAGAAACTCATAGCAATCCTCCCGTCAGTACAGTGAAGCTCCCACGATAATGAGCGGAATCAGAAATGAAAGCAGCGTCAGAAGAATGGTCAGTACCATCCCCACGATAAATCCAATCAGCGCACCTTTGCCGCAGGACTGGGCTTTCTGCGGCAGTGTATCCTTCCAGACGAGCCACAGTATCAGGCCGATTCCGGGGAAGAAAAAGCTCAGAATCATCATACCCGTATTCGGCGCATCCACTTCTCCGGTAACCGGATTCACGCGGGGACCTCCGGGATAGGGCATACCATAAGGCTGGCCTGCCTGCGGCCCGTACCCTGCCCCCGGCTGCGGCCCATTCCCTGCCACAGTCTGTGTCATATCCGGAATCCGGTATCCGCAGATGGTGCAGAATTTCTGTCCCGGCTGATATGGATTTCCGCACCCCGGGCATATGCCGGATTGCATCCGGCCCGGTGCCCCATCATAGGACGGCTGCGGCGGATAAGCGTATGTGTTCTGGCCGTATGGATATCCGGCAGAATATGCCGGCTTTTCTTTCGCATAGGGATGGGTAATCCACCAGCCCATAAGAAAGGCGAAGGGCACCTGGAAAAACAGACGATGCACCGACTCCACGATTAATCCGACCCCTCTGGAGTCGAAAACGCCGCCCACGGCAACCAGGATACTCATGATCCCGGAAAAGAACCAGATTGCCCGGAAAAAGCCGGCGGCACGGCCATTCTCATTATTGAACCAGACGAGAGCTGCAGCCGCAAGAAAAAACCACATCAGAAAAATAGCGCCAAAATACCCCGTAAACCCGATAAACTCCGGAAGATTATACCTCTCGGGTGCAAGAACAAACACGTATCGGACAAGATCCCAGAACGCGATCAGGCTGGCAATTCCCAGACATCCGATGAGGACTGCATTCCTCTTCCGCATCAGGAGACAGATAGTCATCACAATCCACAGAAGGGCCATAAGTCCCGGGAGTATGAGCGTCCACAGAATTCCTGCTTCCCGGAAGTAATCATACATCGTCAGCAGATTTACAATAAACCATACCGAAAGAGTCAGACTGCTCAGAAGAGCAAAAACTGCAGCAATCGGGAAGGCGGTC
>OCVV010000110.1_pt1 | contig 14394 bp, 13 predicted proteins | sample 1539721 | NCBI WGS metagenome assembly OCVV01 (sample SAMN02144230, study PRJEB22623) | gut metagenome | biome: sheep rumen | host: Ovis aries | place: New Zealand
TGGTGGCGTAGTATCTCTATAATAAATAGAACTTTCACACCAAGTATTACTAATGTTGTTAGCATAATCTCTACCTTTAATTCTGATTTTAACTTTGCCATCTTGTGTTGCAGTAAACTGAGTATTAGATTTATCTCTTGTCTCTATTTGGCTCCAATCACTACCACCATTATAAGAAACTTGAAGATCATAATTTTGTAAGTCATTATCCGTATCAGGAAAACTATAATTAATTTTTACAACTTTTGATGGAGTTTCAGAATTTAATGTTCCTCCACTAGCATTTACTGCACTAAAACTAGGACATGCTGGCGGAGTATGATCAAATCTAAATGGACCATATTTTCTAATACCAGTAATAGTATTATTTAAAATATTTTGTACTCTTATAGGTCTAACATATAAATAATATGTACCTGTTGCTGAATTTGGAATAGTAATTGCTGAAGAAGAAATCTTTACTTTAGATCCAGTTGTCTTTAAAACAGCATTATTGTAATTATATTCCTTAAATCCTGTTACACCAGCTCCATTATCATTATTAATAGTACTCCAAGCATATGATACTTTTTGATTAGCAACTAATCCATAATCATCACTAATATGAATATAAGCACTCTTCTTCTTAGAAGTTTTACCTACTTCATCATAACTAGTAACAGTAAGTTCAGGTTCACCTGTTGTAGTTTCACACTCCTCAGACAGAATATCATCTGTACTAAACTGTAAAACTCCCTTACTATTTTCACAATGGACAAAACCAGAATAAGCATATTCATTCTTAAACTTTTTAATCACAACATACGAATCATTTTCACTTTTATTACAAGTAATGTCTTTTAAAGCTATATCTTTAGCAACTTTTTTATTAATCATTTCACTTAATTTAACTTTTTCACACCCATATAAAGCATTACCAAATAAATCATCACTATATGAATCATTATAAAGTTTAGCACTTGAAATCATACTATCAGCAAAACTTTCATATTGCTTTTTACTATTACCAGTTTGAAATGCTCTTAGTGTTGGTATTGCTATAACAGTAATAATTGCAAGTATACTAACCGCAACTAATAATTCTACTAAAGTGAAACCTTTATTATTCATACTATCACCTATTATAAATTATATCATACATAAATAAAAAAAAAGCAGACAAGTCTACTTTTATCCATTAATAATAGTATCCATAATAAATGACTTATTATTTAATATTTCATCTTTGATACCATCATAATTATCAACAATTTCATCAATAATAAATCTTAATGTTGGATTTAACTCTTTTTTCTTAAGATTATCTACTATTATTTCTAAATTATTTAATTTAGTATATTTACCATAATTAGAACTTTTAATACATACTTTGTATAAATTCTTGAAACTTAAAACATCAATATTATTAAATCTCTTATCTTCAAGAATCTTAACCATAGTCATTAAATAATTATTATTAATAGCTTTATCTAATGCAGTCTCACCTTTATTATTCTTAATATTAGGCATATATCTAGTCTTTTTCTTTAATTCATCTACAACTTTTAAAGCTCCAACAGAATTATCTTGAGCTAAGATATGACCAAATGTATTACCTTCTTCATTTTGATGATTTACATTCCAATTTCTTTTCTTCATTAATTTAACAACTAAAGTATATTGATGAGCTTTCAACAATCTCATAACAACATCATTTCCAACACCATCAACTAAATTAACATCGACTTTATTTTCAGATATTAACTTTTCAACACCCCTGAAACAACCTCTTTTTATTAGGTTGAAGATGAGGGCAGGTTCCTCCCTACACGCTTTAACCATTTGTTGTTCTTCATTATTCATATAAAAACACCTTCCTCGACGTGGTGCTTTCTATTCTAACAAAATTAATAAAAATAGTCAAATAAAAGTAATCTTATGAATTATTATACTCTTCTATCTCTTTTTCACTTGCAAAAGACAAATTATAATCTTTTTCTTTTAATAATCTTACTTTATCAACAGTTATCTTAAATGTCATTATATCATCTTTTAAATATTCATCAGAATATTTAATAAAATAATAATAATTATTATCATTAAAAGCGATTTTTAAATATTTATCTACATTATTTTTACTGCCAGTATTCTTTACTTTACCTATAATATATTCATTATTGCCATTTCTAGATATTATAATATCAAAAACACATAAATTATCAATACAGTGTTCTTTATCTATTTTGTTTTCTCTATAATAATTTTTAGATGTAGTATTAACAGTATAATCTGGTTTATCTTTAAAGAGAATAAAACTAGAAGCAATCATAATAATAGCAATTAATACTAATAATAACCATATCTTTCTCATATTCTCACCTATTATGTATTATAGCATTTTTTAACCAAAAGAAAAAGATAACTAATTGTTAGTTATCTTTTATATTATAGTTCAGCTCCACATTTAGAACAGAATTTACTTCCAGCAGCCACTGGTGCTCCACACTTAGGACAGAAACCACCTTCAGCTGGTGCTTCAGTAGCTTGTGCTGCTCCATTCATTTGTGTAACATCTGTACCTTGTCCAGTGAATGCATTAGCAACAGCACCTTGCATCATGCCACCACTTGCCATGCCAACCATTCCAACTCCCATCATACCATTCATAGAACCATTAGGGTTGTTTGCGGCATCAACAACAGCATCTCCAAAGCTTCCAACAAGTTTTCCTTGTTGCATGTAACCATTTGCAGAAAGTTCGTAATTGTCAATTTTCTTGTTAGATTCATCATCTAATGTAACTGATTCAATAACAAATCCAACTAAGTTGATACCACGATCTCTAATTGGTTGATCAAATACTTTCTCATCCATTGTCTTCTTAATTTCATCAGTAGCACTTGGAAGTTCAAGTACAGGAACTTTATGCTCACTATTTCCTAATTCATTTAAGACATTTTGGAAAGCTCCAACAACTTCACTTCTCATTTGCTCTAATAAATCATCTTTTCTATACTCTTCAGCAGTACCAGCAATCTTACTCATAAAAGTAGATGGATCACTAATCTTAAAAGTATATTTACCAAAACATTTAACTTGTACTCTTAATGGAGTTATTTCTTTAGTCATTTGATTTGGAATTGGATGTGACCAATCTTGGAATGGAACAGGTGCTGGTGTACCAAACTTATTATCTATAATTTCTTTAGCATTGATATAGAATACAGCTTGTTCTTTAGCAACTCCACCATTATAAGTAAAACGATTCCACATTTCTTTGAATACTTCACCGAATTGTCCAGCAAAGAATGTTGGTGAAGATGATTCATCAAATGTATAAATTCCTTCCTCAGCAGTAGCATCTAAAATTTTACCGCTTTGAAAAATAACAGCTATTTGTCCAGGTGATACCTGAATAGCACTATCTTTAGAAATGATACCATTTGGAGTAGAAACTCTCTTCATTAAAATATCATTTCCTAAATCTTCACAACGGATATAATCTTTCCATTGATCATGTAGAGTACTTCCTACAGCCCCTACAGCAGCTTTAATTAATCCCATATACACTTCTCCTTTTTCTTTATTATACTATAAATAATTATTAAAACAAATTATTTTTTAAATTCCTTAGAAATATCCTTATCTATAAGCATATCACTATCTCTATTAATAACCATACTGTTAGTATTTAAATAATTAACTCTCTCTGGTGTTACCAAAGTATTCTTATTCTTTTTAATCAATATAAACATAATAATAAATGTACTAGCAAAAGCAATAATAACAATTTCTATCCATGGAATAGTCTTAACTACATTACCAGATGCATCAATTCTAGCATTCTTATCTCTATTTATATTATAAAAACCAGCGCATATTTTTACATATACTTCAGCACCTTTATAAGTATCTCCACCCTTAAAAGCAGGATATAAATGTTTCAAAGTCTTTTGTATTCTATCTTGTGTGTATAAATTAGCAGCCTCTTCCCCAGCTGTAATCATATAAGTAGCAATACCATTAGAAGTCGGATTAACTAAAAATAATGTACCATTCTTTTTAAAATCATTATAATCATAAAAATTATACATATAGTTAGTAGCATCTTTTTTTCCTAAATCTTTAACAGTTAAAAATACTAAGTCATATCCAGTATTATCAATATACTCATTAATTTTCTTAACTAACTTATTTTCTTCTTCTTCACTTAATAATTCAGCAAAATCATATACTTTTTCTGATGCATCAACAGCAGGTGTAGAAAGAATAGCTTCCTTATTAGTACTATCTACTGTAATACCACTAGGTACTAAAGGTTTATCCGCTGTTCTAGTAAAAGTCTTAGTAGATGCATAAGTATTAATAAAAACTAAACTAATAACAAATATAAATGTAATCTTAAATATCTTTTTCATCCTAACCTCCTAAATTAATATAGATATTCCTAAAGCTATAAAGAATATAACTAGAAGTATAACAACTCCAACAAATATAACTTTAGTACTATCTAATGGAACTCTACTAATATATTTACCTGTACTTCCGTTAACACAGAAAACATATTTTTTACCCTTATAAGTAACCATAGAAAGATATATTGGTAACATAACATACTTAAAGTCTTTTACTTTAACATTTAAAGCATTATTTTCAACCTTCATCTTATCATGCCTAACACTCTTATTAAGTTCTTGAACAGAAGAACTAAGTACTTTATTCTTTATTTTATTACCCATCTCTTCATCTTCAATATTACATCTAACAATATAATACTCATCATCAATAATATTCTCATCATAAGCAATTACTTCTTCTAAATTATATGGAAAAATATAATCATTTAATTTATCTGGAAACTTAGAAGCAACATCAAATAGCATCTTATTAAAATCAAAATTACCGCTTAATTTTACCATATAATTTTTTCTTTCTTTATATTGATACTTATCATCTTCAGTTCTCTTAATATCACGAGCTTTATAAAGTACTGCTCCACTAGAGTTAGCATCAACTAAATAATATGGTAAATACATACCTACTAATCCCTTTTTTATATTTTTCTTAAATCCAAAAGGAGTAAGTAATCTAAATCTATTTTCTTTATTAAATAATTTAATTGCTTCCTTCTTAGTAATCTTAAACTGAATCATTAAATCAGCTGTTCTTGCTTCTGGATCTTTCTTAATTTCATTTCCAACATTTCCACAAAATGGACATTTTTCTCCTCCAGCATAAATAGTTAAACAATTAGGGCACTTATAATCAGTCTTACCTTGAGCAACTGGTGTACCATTAATCTCTTGCATGACTTCTTCATAAGCCATTTCACTTAGTTTATTCTTATCTTCATCACTTGCTCCACCACTAATATCATTATCACTCTTAACAGTAACAGCTTCACTCATAATATCATTAACATCACGATAACTTTCCTCTTCAGTTGCTTCTTCTGAAACTTTTTCATCTACCATCTCTGGTAAAGATATATTCTCATCTTCATTCTCAACCTTAAAAGCATCTTCTGATACATTATTAGAAACAGAAGAGCTTTCTTCTACTACTTTTTCCGCATCAAAACTAACTGGCTTGTAATTATCCTCAGCTGGTACATCTGGAACAATAGACTCAGTTTCATTATCACTAACGTCATTATTCATAAATGATTTATTAACTTCATCAGCACTTAATTCTCCAAGTCCAGCAAACTCTTCGAAGTCTTCACCATCATTATTTACTTCATCATATAAATCGTCCATAGTATCACATCCTACTATTTTCATTATATCATAATAACTTAAAATAAAAAAAGAATTATACCTATTTTACAGGCATAATCTTTTCTTTACCTCCCATATATGGTTGTAATGCTTTAGGTATTTTAATTGAACCATCTTCTTGATAATTATTTTCAATTAAAGCTATTAATCCACGAGGAGTAGCAACAACAGTATTATTTAGTGTATGTAAATAATAAGTTCCTTTTTCTCCTTTTTTACGGATACCTAATCTTCTTGCTTGAGCATCTCCTAAAGTAGAACAACTTCCAACTTCAAAATATTTTTGTTGTCTTGGGCTCCAAGCTTCTACATCACATGATTTAACTTTTAAATCAGCTAAATCTCCACTACAACATTCTAATTGTCTTACTGGAATATCCATATTTCTAAATAAATCTACAGTAAGTTTCCACATCTTTTCATACCATTCCATAGAATCTTCAGGTTCACATATAACTATCATTTCTTGTTTTTCAAATTGGTGAACTCTATAAAGACCTCTCTCTTCTAGACCATGAGAACCTCCTTCTTTTCTAAAGCAAGGTGAATAACTAGTCATATGAATTGGTAATTCACTATCTTTAATAATTTGATCTTTAAATTTACCAATCATAGAGTGCTCAGAAGTACCTATTAAATATAAATCTTCTCCTTCAATCTTATACATCATTGCTTCCATTTCAGGGAAAGACATAACACCAGTTACAACATCACTATGAATCATAAATGGTGGAATTGCATAAGTAAATCCAGCATCTATCATAAAATCTCTAGCATAAGCAATCATTGCTTCATGAAGTCTTGCTATATCACCAAGTAAGAAATAGAAACCTTGTCCACTAGTTCTACCAGCAGCTTCTTTATCCATTCCTCCAACTCTTTCAATAATATCAGCATGATATGGAATTTCATAATCAGGAACAACTGGGTCTCCAAATCTTTGTACTTCAACATTCTCAGTATCATCCTTACCAATAGGTACAGAATCATCTATAATTTGTGGAATAACCATCATAATATCTTTAATTTTAGCTTGTAAATCAACCATTTCTTCTTCTAATGCTTTGATTTCTTCACCATTTTTAGCAATTTCCTCTTTTACTTTTTCAGCTTCATCCTTTTTACCATTCTTCATAAGCTTACCAATTTCACCACTTAGCTTATTCTTATCAGCTTTCATAGAATCCATTTTAACTTGTACTTCACGTACCTTTTTATCTAATTCATAAACTTCATCTACTAATGGTAATTTCTCATCTTGAAACTTTTTCTTAATATTTTCCTTTACTAAATCTCTATTCTCTCTAATTAATTTTATATCTATCATTTTACTTCCTCCTTAAATAACTTATTATATACATTCTTATATAAAATCTTTTCTATCTCTTCTTCATTAAACTCAGTACTTAATAATTCAACTAAATCACTTTTAATAGTTTTATAATCAAATACCATTTTTCCACCAAGTCCACTAAAGAAATAATTATCAAAAGTCATATCATCGCTAGCAACCCCAACATTATCTATACCCATAATATCAACAATATGACGTACATTCTTAAGATATGCTTCTCTTAATTTCTCATCACTAGCTGTATTATCAAGTACAAACTCTGAATATTCTACTACTCCAACTATTCCATCTAACTCTTTTAAAGCTCTTAATTCATCATCGTCTAAATTTCTAAGATGCGGACAAACACTATAACTATTTGAGTGACTTGCTAGTACTTTAACACTTTTTCCAGCTTCTTTTTCTTCTTTTATTAACTCAATAGTATCTTTAAAAGTCTTTTCATTCATATGACTTAAATCAATAGAAATACCTAAATCAATAGCTTTTCTTAAAAACTCTTTGCCTTCATCAGTTAAGCCATAGCTTCCACGATTACCTGAACCATACTTATTAGGATTATTCCATACAAGTAATATATTTCTAAGACCTAGTTCATATAATCTTTCTAATTCATTAACATCCTTAATATAGTCACAACCTTCAATACTAAATATTACATCTAATCCCGATGCATACTCCTTAAATACCTCAGTTGCTTTCTTAAACATATCATAAACATTAATTTCTGTTAATGATTCACCAAATTCTTCAATCATCTCATCTTTATTCATAAAATAAAGATTAGCTATAACACCCGAGACATTATCACTATTATAATTTGCTAACCACTCTTCTAAATAAGAATAATCCATACGCAAATAACATTGATATATAACAGATAATAAATCATAATGCATATCTATCATAATAAAACCTCCTAAAAAATAAAAAGCGACCTTGCAAAGGAGCAAGATCGCGGTACCATCCTTAATTATACTTAATTAGATAACGGCTCATCACCGGAAATGATTAATTTCTCTATAGAGTAGATAAATAAGTTTTTAATATCGTTTACACCAACCACGAATTCTCTATAATTAAAATTACTTATTATTGTCTCTAATAACCGATTTGTTTAATTATATAACACTTTTTTTAAAATATCAACTTTTAATCTAATGAACATACTAATCCAGAAGAAGGTCTATTCTCTCCTCCTGCTACTTGTTCAACTTTTTCTACATCTATTTCATCTTCTAAAGTTTCATATAAAGTATATTCATTATTAGAATCAGTTAAATAAACTGAGTAAGTTTTTTCAGTTCCATTAATAACTACTTTAACATAACCAAACATATCATGATTACCTATTCCTGTATCTTCTTTTACATCTTCATAAATAAAGTACATTACATCATTATGATTACTTGAATCACATGTATATTCTCCTTCATCTACAGCTTTTCTAGTCTTAGATATCAACATACTAGCTTGTTTAGCAAACACTTGCATTTTAACAGTATCAGCACCTCTCATAAATGCTGTAAAATGTGATGCTATAAACATAGCAATAGATGCTATAAAAACAAAAGCTATTAGTTTTCTCATTATACTCTTTTTACCATAATCTTTTTCAACAGCATTCTCATCACTACTTTCAACATATCTATAGCCATCGTATAGTACAGAAGAAGAATAACCAATTACTAAATAGTCAATTACTCCAAATAATAGTGTTAAAATACCACGATTTCCAAATTTCTCACCAAGCTTATAATTAATTATAAGTGGACCAAAGGGAACTAAATAAAGTAATGCCCAAATCTTTTTATCAAATGCCATTTCAGCAAGTACTACTAAATTATATATTGGAATAAAAGCAAAATACCAAGGTTTATTTGCTTTCATATACATTAGTTCAAGTCCATAAAAGAACACAAAGAAAATAGAAACACATAACCATATATTTGGATAAACTGAATAAACAACCAATAATAAGTTATGAGAATATCTAAATAAAGCAAGTAAAATAGTAACAAGCATTACTCCTAAAAAAGCAAACATATTTACCCAGAAGCATAAACTCTTGCCACCCATATTATTTCCAACAACAACACTACCATTAGGTTCACTTTCTATTTTCATCTTAGAACCAACTACATACTTTCCACTACCACTATGTTTTTCTAGTTTTTTATATTTAGCATTATCAGGATGATCATAATTCAAATTACCACACTTCATACAATATCTAGAACTTTGTTTCATTTCAGCTCCACATCTTGCACAATAAATTGTTAATTCATCATCATTATTCATCAAATCACCTCTTACTCTTTAGGATACCAAGTAGTTGCAATTTTATCTTTAGCTATTTCTTTACCATCTTTAAATGTATGTAGATATGTAGTATAACCCCTAGCTCCAATCTTGACAGATTCAGTAGTATAGGTCTTACCCTCTTTTGCATTACTATTACTCCAGAATTCTACATAAGCTCTAGCTCCACTAGAATATGCCTTTATATATATTGGATACTTATAAGTATTTTTCCATTGCATATCAACACACCAACCACTAGAATATGAAGCAACAGTAGCATCTAATCCACCATCTACATATAAACTCTTCTTATCATGAGGATATCTCTTAACAATTTCAAGTCCACCAAGTAATGCTGTATTATATGTAGTAGTAGCAATCTGACATACACCATTACCTACAAACTCATAATAGAATACATAACCACTTCTATTAAATGGACCAGCTTTATTACAATAACTAAATACTTCACCTGGTTCTACTACAGTACCATTTATTAAAGATAAAGCATTATTTAAATTAATATTTCTAAGATAAGTATTAGGCATAAAAGGAGTACTAAAAGAACTAGTCATAGTATCAATAGTCTTATAACTATCATTACCATAATGTTTAACATTATCTCCAACTAACTCAATAATAGTATCTTCACTAATACCTTCTTGATAAGCCTTTTTAACTTTCTTTAAACTCTTATCAACATTTAATAAGTATCCATCTACCCCATCTACATATTTAACACCATTGCTAGTATCAAAATATCCATTAACAACATCAACCTTAGTAGTACCTTGTAAAGTATTTAAAAAACTTCTACTCTTAATTTCATCATATGAATAAACTATTCCTAAATCAATACTCTTATTACCATTGGATAGTTTAAGTTTATCAGGATAACTTAATTTACTTTGACATTTAATAATCTCATTAATAGTAGAATCCATATCTATAGTTAATCCCAAATCTTTATAAGAATACTTATATTCTTTACCATTTACTTTAAAAGTAACTTTCTTATCTAAAATATAGTCCTCATAAAAACTAATCTTATTCTTAACTCTATCAAAACTATAACCAGACATATCAAAACCATCTAATGATATATTAGGATATACTACAGTATCATATTTCTTTAAACTACTATAATTAAATATTATTAAACCAATATAAAAAAAGATAAGAACAGCTAATAATACAATTAATATAATAAGTTTTGTTTTATTATTAATCTTATCTTTCATATACCTCATCCTATTTCTTAATATATTTCATTATTTCTTCAGTTACTACTTTATAACCTTCATTATTTAAATGCAATCCCTCAGTAGTATAATCAATATTTAATTTATCATTATCATCTACTAATTTAGAATACATATCAATATAAGTAACTTTCTTTTCTTTACAAACTTTCTTTATCTCTTTATTAATATTTTTAATTTTTTCATTATTTCTAAGTACATTAACCATTTCTAAGTCTATTTTTTCATCATCAGTATCATTAATAGGATAAAGACTCTCAACATAAATTTCAGCATATGGTCTATTATCTTGTATACCATCAATAATCTCTTTAATATCATTAGCTATTTCACTAGCATCTCTCTCATCTAAAATATCATTAACTCCAATTAATAAGAATACTTTAGAAGGATTATATTGATATATTCTACCATTCATATCATTAAGTATTGCACTAATTCTATTACCATTAATACCACTATTAACAGTATGCATATCTGGATAATACTTATCTAAATCATAAAAATCAGTAATAGAATCTCCAACAAATACATAATTATCATCCATCTTAGTCTTAACAACTTCTTTAGTCTTATATTTAACTTGTGGCTTAGTAGTTAAAACATGATGTAATGCAATTAGACCCATAACACATAAAGCAACAATAAATATAGTAATAATAATCATAAGAATAATTCCAAATACATTCTTCTTCTCTTTCTTATCTACTACTTTAGGTCCAACTTCATTATCACTATCTAACTTTCTCTTAGTACCTTTAAAATCATCTAATAAAAAGTCAGGCATTTCTTTATTATTTTTTTTCTTTTTACTTTTAGGTTTCTTTTCTTTTTCTACCTTCTTAATTTCTTTAGTCTCTTCTAAGTTAATATCACTAAAAGGTATATCAAAAGAATCTTCTTCAGCCTCAACCTCAAAATCATCTTTAACAATCTCTTCTTTTAATATATTTTTATTCTTTTTACTTCTACTACTTCTACCCTCTAAAAAACTTGTATCTAAGCTATCAGTATCTTCAATTCTCTCTTTATCTACACGAATTCTAGTTGTAGCTTCTAATTTTTTTTCTAATTCCTCAATTTCTTTTAATTTTTCACTTTTTATATCTCTTTTCTTAGTTGTAGCACTCTTCTTAGTTGCAGTCTTTTTAGTACTATTATTTCTAGTATAAGAATTAGTTCTATTATTATAAGGTTTACTCGTCTTTTTTGCCATCTTCTTCTACCTCTCTATTCATTCTACATTATAACATTTTTTATTACTCAAAAAAAGAACAAATTGAATATAGTTATAAATTATGTTAAATTATTATTAAGATAGGTGATTTAAATGTATAGATACTATATAGAATTCTTCTATGATAAAGATAATAAAGAAACATGCTTAATCCATGAAGATAACAAAGTAAGAAAAGTAACTAATGTAAATAATATAAATAAAATTATTGAATTATGTAATAAATACCATGTAAATGTAGATGAACAAGGATTAGTTACTAGAAGAGTAAGAAAAATAATAGAAGATTATAATAAATATCAAAAAAAGAAAAAGAGAAAAGTAATAATACATAACCTACCTAAAGTACCATTTGTACTTGCTAAAGCCTATCCTAAAGCAACTGCTATAATATTAAGTATTTCTATTGCTGGAGGTGTAGCAGGAGCACTAANGTAATAACAATGAAGAAGTAATAATAGATAATGAACCAGCTATTACTCAAGAAATAGATGAAGAATATATCTCAAGAAACGATATTACTTATCAAAAAAATATCGATGAAATGTTAAAAGAAAATGCTAATACTTTTCATTTCTCATATAAAGATAGATCTCATGAAGAAAATGTTATAAATGCCAAAAGATATGAAGACTTATTTGTTGAATATGGTAATCGCTATGGAATAGATCCTAATCTTTTAATTGCACTAGCTTCCCAAGAAAGTAATGGAGACCATTATTCGAACCTAAATAACGGACCAGCATGTGGCATAATGCAAATAGAAAGAAGTGCTCATCTTGGAACAACAATAACTGCCTATAATGTAGAAACAAATGATTATGATAGTATAAGTGTTACAGAAGAAAATTTAAATGACTTAGAAAAAAATATTCAAATAGGTACTATGATTCTTCAAAATTGCCTAAAAGAAAAGAATTACAATATTCCATTAGCTCTTCAAACATATAACTTTGGACCAGGAAATATAAGTGATGTTCTACATATGTGTAGTGACTTAGAAAACATATCAATAGATAGCATGATAAATGATCCAACAAATAATGAATGGATGAATTATAGAAGCTATTTAGGTGTAGGAGATCCAGAATATGTCGAACATGTTTTTAGTTTCCTAAATCCAGAAGAAAACTTAAAAATAACTACTCAAAATAAAATAATAACTCTAAACATTCAAAATGATTATATAAAAACAAAAGAAGTCTAAGACTTCTTTTTATTTTGTAACAGCATTTTCCACTTCACTAAGTAATTTATTATTTAGAATTTTACCTTTATCCACAATAACTGTTAAAAACTCATCTACTTAGTATGGATAAGTACTACTAATACACTTAATATATTCTTCTAATTTATTAAAGAATAACTCTTCATTTTTAATAACTAAAGTAGCCATATTATTATCATTAAATAAATTAACTTTTCTTTTCTCATTCTCATATATAACAGTATTAAAAGAAATAGGCCATTCTAAATCATCAAAAACTACTTTAGCAGCTACTGCTTCATTTATTAATTCATAGAATATTTCTCTAATATTCATCTTATCACCTATTTCAAGTTCAATTTATCTTTAATTTTTAAAACAAACTCTTCTTTTTCTTTAGCACTTAAATTAGTAAAAAAATTTCTATTTTCTTCATACTTAATATGATTACAAGCTTCATTTAAATTATTCTCAAATACAACAAAACTCATACCATCCAAATATATAAATCTACCAGCAATAAACTCTTTAGGAATAATATTAGTAGGTAAATCATCTTCATCAAAATAATTATCACAAATAGAATTAATCATCCATTCATCTAATCCTTCTTCTCTTAATCTATCTAAATAATCAATTACTTCATCTTTATCTAATGAAAATAGCATACTAAAGAATTCATTAGGTAAACTAATAACTATATTACAAGGATCATCTACTATTTCTTTATCACCAAAACTTGCTAAAACCTGAGTCTTAACATTAGGATGCATAAGTACAATATTATTTCTTTTATATCTTAGCCCATTATTTATTATTTCATCACCACATCGCATATTAGTTCCGTAGCACGCAATAATATTACTGCCATCTAAAAAATTATTCGCAATTTCTAATACTTTATCTCTGTTCATAAATCCTCCTATAATATATTTTCTATTACATATAATAGCTTTTTCTTTTTATCAAGTATAAGCATTAATTCATTATTATTAATATTTTTATAATAATACATACAATTAGAACACTTATAATCATCCACATCTATATATTTTAAATAATCACTAATACATTCACTATACTTATTATAATACTTAGTACTATTATCTTTCTTAGTAAACTTAATACCCCAAGTATTCTTATCTATATCATTATATTTAAATACCCTATAACTTATACCTTTACCTATATAATTATCTTTTTCTTTAACTACAATACTTTCTTTATAATTACTACTTAAATTTAAATCCCATCTTCTATTTAAACTATAA
>OCVV012890973.1_pt1 | contig 14388 bp, 13 predicted proteins | sample 1539721 | NCBI WGS metagenome assembly OCVV01 (sample SAMN02144230, study PRJEB22623) | gut metagenome | biome: sheep rumen | host: Ovis aries | place: New Zealand
CAGCAGGAGACCAGACCGCCATTGCCGCCGCGAGTTATGTGCAGACCGCTCACAGCCTCGGGCTGCAGGTCTGGGCGGTGATGAACGATTTCGACGGAAAGGTCAATTCGCCGTCTGATACCATGGCGGCACTTTCGTCTGATGCAGTGAGAGAAAAGCTCGTTGCCGATACGATCGCCATGACGCTCGCGTCCGGTGCGGACGGCATTAATATTGACTATGAAAATGTATCCGAAGAGTGCGCTCCGTATTTCCTCCAGTTCGTGAGGGAAATGTCCATAGGATGCCGGAATTCCGGACTCATCCTTTCTATATGCGATTATGTACCGGCTTATACAAAATACCTGAATCGCAGGGAGCAGGCCCGCGTCGCGGATTATGTCATCTGTATGTGCTATGATGAGCACCGTCCGGGCTCTCCTGAAGCAGGTTCGGTCTCTTCAATTTCGTTCGTAAAAGACGGAATAAAAGATACGCTTGATGAAGTTCCTCCGGAACAGACCATAGTTGCTATTCCTTTCTTTACCAGACTCTGGATGACGACCAGTGAGGAAGCCCCGGCCAGCAACGTATTCGGCATGGGCGATGCGTGGAACTGGGTTACGGAAACCGGTCTGGAAGTCAACTGGGATAACGAAGCGGCCCAGAATTATGTGGAGATGCAGGACGACGTCACGTATTACCAGATGTGGCTCGAAGATGCAGCCTCCGTCGAGGAGAAGGTAAAGCTTATCAGGGAAAATGGCTGTGCAGGCGTCGCGGAGTGGAAACTCGGACTTGAGACATCGGATGTCTGGGCTGTTATTGCCGACAATCTGGCCGGATAAAGAGGAGTCAGATAGTATATGGAGACAGAATATATAAAACTTGATCCGGCTTCGCCTGATCCGGAGGTGATCGGGCGGGCGGGAGATATCCTGAAACGAGGGGGGCTTGTCGCATTTCCCACCGAAACCGTCTACGGACTGGGCGGTGATGCGCTGAATACCGAAGCGGCAAGAAAGATTTACGAAGCCAAGGGGCGGCCCTCCAACAATCCGCTGATAGTGCATATTGCCGATATGGAGCATCTTGAGGCGATAGCGGCTGAAATTCCGGAGAAAGCCAGAAAGCTTGCTGCGGTCTGGTGGCCGGGTCCGCTGACAATGATATTCAATAAAAAGGATATTGTGCCGGATGCCACGAGCGGTGGTCTGCCCACCGTTGCCGTCCGCATGCCTAACCATCCCATAGCGCTGGAACTGATCCGCGCTGCAGGGGGATACATTGCGGCGCCGTCGGCCAATACGTCCGGCAGACCGTCTCCTACGATCGCGGAACATGTCCGCGAAGATCTCGACGGAAAAATTGATATGATACTTGACGGCGGAGAGGTGAGAATAGGTCTGGAATCGACGATCGTTGATTTTACGGATGAGATTCCGATGCTGCTTCGGCCCGGGTATATTAATATGGAAAAGCTGGAGGAGATACTCGGCGAGGTCCTGATCGATCCGGCGATTCTTGATGAGAATGCAAGCAGGAATATCAGGCCGAAAGCACCGGGTATGATGTACCGCCACTATGCACCCAAAGCACAGCTTACAATCGTGGAGGGCGGTGAAAAAGAGGTAGTCGACAGGATCCTTGAGCTTGCCGCACAATCCCGCCGGGAAGGAAAGTCTGTCGGGATCATTGCCGCTGACGAGACGGCGGAGTTCTATAAAGACTACGATGTGAAGAACATCGGCAGCAGGGAGACCGACAAGGAGATTGCAAGACGGCTCTTCCGGGTACTGAGAGAGTTCGATGATGAGGGGACGGACGTCATTCTCTCCGAATCTTTCGAGACGCCGAGGATGGGGCAGGCTATTATGAACCGGCTTCTGAAAGCGGCGGGACACCGGGTCATTTGCGTGTGACTTCGCACGTTCCGGGAACATCATTTTTGTATGGAAAGAAGAAGCGGTGCAATGTATGGCTGTATGTGCGCATACATATGCATAAGAGATAAGAGCTTTCTTCTGGAAATAAATATTCGAACTTCCGCCTTGCGCGAGAAGTTTCGGTAAATCATTGCAACTTGAATTAGGCGTAAGAAAAGCACAAAAGAAACGCCAGGGACTGAAAGCATAAGCTTTCTGAGAGGAGGAAACATGGGCAAGGTATTTATTATGGATCATCCGCTGATTCAGCATAAGATCGGAATTATTCGCAACATTGAGACGGGCACAAAACAGTTTCGAGAGCTGATTTCGGAGATCGCTACGCTCGAGTGCTTTGAGGCGACAAGAGACCTCGAACTGGAAGATTATCCGGTCACCACTCCGATGGGAGATACGGTCTGCAAGAAGATCGCGGGAAAGAAGCTCGCAATCATCCCAATCCTCCGCGCCGGTCTTGGCATGGTCTCAGGTATGGAAACACTTCTTCCGGCGGCAAAAATCGGTCACATCGGTCTCTATCGTGATCATGAGACCCTGGAGCCGGTAGAATATTACTGCAAGCTCCCGGCTGATATCGAGGACAGAGATGTATTCGTGGTCGACCCGATGCTCGCAACGGGCGGATCTGCCAACGATGCTATCGCACAGCTGAAGAAGCATGGCTGTACACGTATCCGCTTCCTGTGCATCATAGCTGCACCTGAAGGCGTGAAGGCTCTGACAGAGGCACATCCGGATGTTGATGTTTACATCGGAGCGCTGGATGATCACCTCAATGAGATCGGCTATATCGTTCCGGGTCTCGGCGATGCCGGCGATCGCATTTTCGGTACAAAGTAAAACACATTGCAAGAGCAAGGGGGATTGTATGAGCGAAAAGAGACAGGATTATCTGACGTGGGATGAGTATTTTATGGGCGTTGCATTCCTGAGCGGCATGCGCTCAAAAGATCCGAACACGCAGGTCGGCGCATGTATCGTCAGTGGCGACAACAAGATCCTCTCCATGGGTTACAACGGGTTCCCGAAAGGGTGCTCGGACGATGATTTTCCGTGGAACCGGGACGGTGACGATCCGCTCAAGAACAAATATTTTTACTCGACACACAGTGAGCTGAATGCTATTCTGAATTATCGGGGAGGCAGTCTCGAAGGAGCGAAACTCTATGTTTCTCTGTTCCCCTGCAATGAGTGCGCGAAAGCGATTATACAGGCAGGCATTCGAACAGTCATTTATGATTGTGACAAATACGCGGATACACCGTCTGTCATCGCCTCCAAGAGGATGTTCGATGCGGCAGGCGTTCGCTATTATAAGTACAACCGCTCCAATCGCGAGATGAAAATCAATCTGTAAAGAAAACTTAGTAGGAAGAGGAAAGAACAAATGGCACAGGATAAGAAACTTGTTGAATCAATTACATCCCGGGAAGTAGATTTTGCCCAGTGGTATACGGATGTCGTCAAGAAGGCGGAACTCACCGGATATACATCTGTAAAAGGCTGCATGGTATTTAAGCCGGCAGGCTATGCAATCTGGGAAAACATCCGAGCAGAACTTGACCGCAGATTTAAGGAAACAGGCGTTGAAAATGTCTACCTGCCGATGTTCATTCCGGAAGGCCTTCTTGAGAAGGAAAAGGATCACGTTGAAGGGTTCGCACCGGAAGTCGCATGGGTCACACACGGAGGTCTGAACGAACTGCAGGAGCGCATGTGTGTACGTCCGACATCCGAGACTCTTTTCTGTGATCTCTATAATAAGGATATCCAGTCTTACCGTGATCTTCCGAAGCTCTACAATCAGTGGTGTTCTGTAGTTCGCTGGGAGAAGACGACCCGTCCGTTCCTCCGTTCCCGCGAGTTCCTGTGGCAGGAAGGCCATACTGCCCATGCGACCGCTGAGGAAGCGCAGGAGAGGACAGAGCAGATGCTGAATCTTTACGCGGATTTCCTTGAGGATTTCCTCGCTATCCCTGTCGTCCGCGGACGGAAGACGGATAAGGAAAAATTCGCCGGTGCTGAAGCCACCTATACGGTCGAGGCTCTTATGCACGACGGCAAAGCTCTTCAGTCCGGCACGAGCCACAATTTCGGCGACGGATTTGCAAAGGCTTTCGACATTCAGTTCACAGATAAAGATAATAAGCTGAAGTATGTCCATCAGACATCATGGGGTATGACAACCCGTCTGATCGGCGCTGTCATCATGGTTCACGGCGACGATTCAGGTCTCGTCCTTCCTCCGAAGGTTGCTCCGACACAGTGCGTCGTTATTCCTATCCGCCAGAAGGCCGATGGAGTTATGGATAAGGCTGCCGAGATCCGCGATATGCTGAAAGCGGCAGGTATCCGTACGAAGATCGATGACACGGATCGTTCACCGGGCTATAAGTTCGCAGAGCAGGAGATGCGCGGATTCCCGATGCGTGTTGAGATCGGACCCAAGGATATCGAGCGCGGCGAGTGTGTTCTCGTACGCCGCGATACCCGCGAAAAGGTCCAGGTCAAAATTGAGGATGTGGCAGAAGAATCCGCAAAATTGCTTGAGACGATCCAGAAGGATATGTTCGAGCGGGCGCTTGCATTCCGTAAGGAGCATACATACGAAGCATTTACTTATGATGAGTTCAAGAAGACCGCGGATGAGAAGCCGGGATTCATCAAGGCTTACTGGTGCGGTGATGTAGCGTGCGAAGAGCAGATCAAAGCGGATACGACATGCACATCAAGGTGCATGCCGCTTAGCGACGAGGCGGAGGCTCCGGAGGATGCTACCTGTATCTGCTGCGGCAAGAAGGCCCGCAAGCTTGTATACTGGGGCAAGGCTTATTAATTATTAATTTGAGATAAAATATGATAATCTGGCAGAAACGGGCTGTTCGGGTTTACGGCAGCCCGTTTCACTTTTTAAAGGAAACTATGTGAACTTCTGAAAATACCGGAAACGATGGGGTGCAGATGTGAAACTCAGATTGCCGGAAGATGTAAAGGCTATAATTGAAAAACTGGAAGAAAACGGGTATGAGGCCTTCGCTGTCGGAGGATGCGTGCGTGACACGATTCTCGCAAGGCAGCCGCAGAAATGGGATATATCCACATCCGCACTCCCGGAACAGGTGAAAGCGGTGTTCCCCCGGTCGGCTGATACGAAACACAGACGCGGTTCTGTGACAGTCTTTATCGGAGACGACAGATATGAAGTCACGACCTACAGGATCGACGCCGGTTATGAGGAAAGCCCCGACCTTTTGCAAGTCGCGTTCACGCCGAATATTGCAGATGACCTGATGAGGCGGGATTTTACGATCAACGCTATGGCATATAATGACAGAAGCGGCCTGATCGACCCGTACGGAGGCATGAAGGATCTTCAGAAAAAAGTGATTCGCTGTGTACAGGACGCCGATGAACGGTTCAATGAGGATGCCTTGCGTATCATAAGGGCAATCCGATATGCCGCATGCCTTAATTTCAAGATTGAGGAGAAGACATGGCATTCCATGCCATCTCATACCGGAAAGCTCAGCGGGGTCAGTGCCGGGCGTCTGCAGAATGAGATTGTGCAGCTTCTTGTATCGCCGCATCCGGAGCTGTGGGGCGATCTGTATCAACTCGGAATCACGGCCGTTATCATGCCGGAATTTGACCGTTGCATGGAAACTCCCCAGGAGACGCCGCATCATTTTTATAATGTAGGGGAGCATACGCTCCGCGTCCTGACAGCCGTTCCGGCAGAGAAAGTCATACGCCTGGCAGCCCTCATGCATGACTTCGGCAAGCCGGAAATGAGATTTCGTGACAGCCTCGGAAAGGATCACTTTAACGGTCATGATAAGAGAGGAGCCGAAATCGCCTGCGAAATCATGAAAAGGCTTGAGTTCGATGCGGATACGACCGAGAAGGTCGTGAGACTGATTACGTACCATGATTATCGTCCGGACCTGACGCCGAAAGCAGTCGGGAGAGCGGTCCGGAAAGTCGGAGAGGATCTGTTTCCTGCATATCTGCAGTTACAGTGGGCGGATTGCCATGCACAGAGTCTATATAAGAGGAAAGAGAAGACGGAGAGGATACTCGGTGTTGCTCGAATCTATGAGGAACTGCAGCGGACAGAAGGAAAGAACAACCGGTAAATAGGGAGTGACTATGGCGGGAATTATACTTCATGAGCCGGAGATACCGGCCAATACGGGAAATATCGGCAGGACTTGCGTTGCTACCGGCACATCTCTTCATTTGATCGACCCTCTGGGATTTCAGCTGACCCAGAAGGCTCTGAAGCGCGCCGGTATGGATTACTGGGCGAGACTGGAGGTCTGCAGATATATGAATTACGAGGATTTTCTGGAAAAAAATCCCGGAGCACGCATCTGGTATGCTACTACGAAAGCGAGGAGAAGTTACTCGGAGGTACATTTCAGACCCGATGACTTTATTATGTTCGGCAGGGAGAGTGCGGGAATTCCGGAGGAGATCCTCGTCGAAAATGAGGAGAGGTGCATCAGAATCCCGATGCTTCCGGGTGAGAGATCACTCAATCTTTCCAATTCCGCTTCCATCATACTCTATGAGTTATTGAGGCAGAATGATTTCTGCGGACTTGAGACGGAAGGAGCTCTTCATCGCCTTCACTGGTAAAAAAAGATCATAAATGCGTGTTTGTGGTCGAAATAGATGCATTTTCTTGACAAGGGCATATAAAAGAGATATAAATTTAATTAAGCTCTGGCTGAGAGTATGACTAAAAAGATAATGGTTTGTTAAGGAGGACTATCATGAACAAGACTGATTTGATTGCAGAAATTGCTAAAGAGACCGGTCTTACAAAGAAGGATGCCGGAAGTGCAGTGAATGCATTTGTAGACATCGTTTCAGAAGAACTGAAAAAAGGCGGCAAAGTCCAGCTTGTGGGTTTCGGCACATTCGAGTTATCTGAAAGAGCTGCTCGCGAAGGAAGGAATCCTCAGACAGGTGAGGCGATGGAAATCCACTCATCCAAAACTCCGAAATTTAAAGCCGGTAAAGCTTTAAAAGATTTTGTCAATGACAAGAAATAAATCGGCAGGACAGAAGCTGTTGCGGAAAGCGACAGCTTTTTTTTCACGGGAGGAATAAATATGAGACTTGATAAATATCTGAAAGTTTCACGTCTGATCAAGAGACGTACGGTAGCAAATGAAGCCTGCGACGCCGGCCGCGTCCTGGTCAACGGTAAGGTTGCGAAGGCCTCGCAGGATGTGAAGGTCGGTGACCGGATCGACATACGGTTCGGTGAAAAGGAAGTGAGTGTCGAGGTTCAGGCTATCATGGACACGACGAAAAAGGAGAACGCCGCGGAAATGTACCGCTATATCTGAGCCGCCGGACATGCGGGGACTTTACTTTGGACCGAACGCGGTGTAAAATTAATAAAAAGGAGAAATAAGGGGAGTATCTATGGGTAATAAGAGGCGGAGACGCGGTCGGTCCGCCCGGAGAACCAACCGCACGGCGATGAAACTGATTACGATCATCGTGTGCATTCTGTTCGCAGTGCTTCTGATACAGGAAATCAACCTGAGGCAGCGCATCCGCTACAACGACGAGACTCGCGAGCAGCTGACTGAGCAGATCCGGGATGAAGAGAAGCGTAAAGAGAGCATTCTGGCTCAAAAGGAATATATGGAAACGGACGATTATATCAGAGAGATCGCCAGGGATTATCTTGGACTGGTTGATGAGGATGATATTATTCTGAAAGAAAGAAACGAGCCGTGACACAGTGACTGCTGTTGTCATGGCTTTTTCCTTGTTTAGAACGGAGAAGACTATGCTGCCTGAGAAAGTGAAAAAACTGATAAACGAATATGATATGATCAAGGCCGGAGACAGGATCGTTGCCGGCGTCTCGGGGGGCGCGGATTCCGTATGCCTCTTTCATGTTCTGCGCTTGCTGCGCGAAGAAATCGGCTTCTCACTGTGTGTTGTGCATGTCCATCATATGATCCGGGGGGAGGAAGCGGACAGGGACGAGGCATTTGTCAGGAACCTGTGTCGGGAACATAATGTTCCCTGTGTTGTCAGAAAGATAGATGTTCCGGCTTTCGCTGATGAGAACGGGATGTCTGTCGAGGAGGCGGGCAGGGTAGTGCGAAGGAATGAATTTGCCCGGATCGCATCGGAAAAGACCGGGAGCAGGATCGCGCTTGCTCATCACATGAATGACGTCGCAGAGACAGTCCTGTTTAATATGGCAAGAGGGAGCGGTATCGCGGGGCTTGCCTCGCTTCGTCCTTCCAGGGGCGAATATATCAGGCCGCTATTGGGACTGGAGCGCAGGGAGATAGAAGAGTGGCTTCACGAAAACGGGTTTTCCTATTGCAATGACTCTACAAATGCAGACAGCACATATTCCCGCAACCGCATCCGGCATAGCATCCTGCCGGAGCTGACGGATCATGTGAATGCGCAGAGTGTGCGGCATATCTGCGATATATCCGAGGAGGCGGGACTCATTGAAGAGCTGATAGATGCGTATGCTGACAGGTGCTATGCGAAGTATGTCCGGGAAGGCAGCAGCGGGGAGATTATTATAGGAAGAGACCTGTTCAAAGAGGAAAAGGCCGTTATTGCGGGCAGGGTCGTCAGGATGGCCGTTGGACTTCTGGCGGGTACGGTGAAGGACATCGGAAGGGTACACATCCGGTCTTTGTGCGATCTGTCGGTGAAGGAGAACGGGAAGATGATAAGTCTGCCTTACGGGATGTACGCGGAGTCTGTTTACGGAGATGTGCACATTCGGCTTAAGAGGACAGAGGAAGCGCCTGCGAAAAATGCAGAAGATTTGACCCTGCGGGATGAGTCCGCCGTTAATCGGGAATCCGGTGAGCGCGCTGAGCCGGGAAACATCCGGGATGAGGGCGCTGATTGTGTGACGATTCTTCCTGAAACCGGAGAAACAGCAGAATTCGGAAAATATATCGTCAGCACTTTCCTCTCCGATGCCGAAGGAATCGGCATGGACATCGGAAAAACCGAAAATATGTATACGAAAAAGTATGATTATGATAAAATAAATGGTATTCTTAAAATTCGATATAGAATGGCGGGAGATTACCTCGTCATAAACCCCGATGGAAGAAGAAAAAGCCTGTCCGACTATTTTACGGACAGAAAAGTTCCGAGGAGCGAGAGGGACAGGATCCCTCTGCTGACATGCGGATCAGAGGTCCTGTGGGTCATAGGCTTAAGAAGCGGGGAATCGTGTCGAATTGATACAAAGACGAAAACGGTTCTGACCGTGAGCGTCGAACAATACGGAGGATGATATGGCTGAAAGAATTATTACAATGATACCGGAAGAGAAAATCGAGCAGAGAGTACGTGAGATCGGAGAAGAAATCAGCAGGGATTATATGGGAAAGTCCGTTCATATGATCTGCGTTCTGAAGGGCGGAGTGTATTTCATGACAGACCTGTCCAAGAGAATTGATGTCTCTATTCCTGTATCGATGGGTTTCATGTCCGTTTCAAGTTACGGTGACGGAACTTCGTCGTCCGGTATCGTAAAGATTGAGAAGGACCTGAATGAGTCGATCGAAGGCAAGGATGTTCTCATTGTTGAGGATATAATCGACTCAGGAAGAACACTCTCGTATCTTATGAAGATCCTCAGCGCGAGAAAACCGGCGTCTCTCAGACTGTGCACGCTCCTTGATAAGCCGGACAGAAGGGTCACGGATGTAAAAGTCGATTACTGCGCATTTGAGATTGAAGATAAATTCGTTGTCGGATGCGGTATGGATTACAAACAGAGATACAGAAACCTCCCGTATATAGGGGAAGTGGTTCTTGATGAGTAATTCAAGAACGCATCAGCGTTCTTGACGCTCGAAAGGGGAAAACGGTGACGCAACAGAGACCATCGAGTAGTATAATCATATATTTAATTATTATTGTAGCTATGGTATCCGGCTATTATTTCTTTGCCGGACGTATGCAGCGGAGTGAGGCCTATACGTATAAGCAGTTCGCGGAGGCACTCGAGGAAAAGAAAGTAGACAGTGTCAATATTAAACCGAACGCACAGGGATCGGCAGGCAGAATCGTCATCTTCATGAAAGACGGGAGTTCAAGACAGCTCTATGTGACGGATGTCGCCAAGGTTGATGAGACATTAAAAGGATACGAGGGTGTGGAAGTGGTCGTCGATGATATTCCATCTGACAGCTCTCTCATGAACTCTATTCTGCTGATCGTGGTAGCCGCGGCGATATTCCTCATATTCTTCACTCTGATGAACAGACAGGGTGGCGGGACCAATGCACAGATGATGAACTTCGGAAAGAATCGTGCACGCTTATCCGCTCCCTCGGACCAGACTATCACGTTCCGTGATGTTGCGGGATTGGAAGAGGAAAAACAGGATCTGGAGGAAATAGTAGATTTCCTGCGTGATCCGGCCAAATATACATCCGTCGGGGCGCGTATACCGAAGGGCGTTATTCTTGTAGGACCTCCCGGTACCGGAAAAACATTGATCGCGAAAGCAGTCGCAGGTGAAGCCGGCGTGCCTTTCTTTTCAATTTCCGGATCGGATTTCGTGGAAATGTTCGTCGGCGTCGGTGCATCCCGCGTGAGAGATCTCTTTGAGGATGCCAAGAAAAATCATCCGTGCATCGTATTTATCGATGAGATCGACGCTGTTGCGAGACGCAGAGGCGCCGGTCTCGGCGGCGGTCACGATGAACGTGAGCAGACACTGAATCAGCTTCTCGTGGAGATGGACGGATTCGGAGTCAATGAAGGTATTATCGTACTGGCAGCTACGAACAGAGTGGATATACTGGATCCGGCTATTTTGAGACCCGGCCGTTTTGACAGAAAGGTAGCGGTTGGTCTTCCGGATGTTCGCGGACGTGAAGAGATACTTCGCGTGCATGCCCGCAATAAGCCGCTCGGCGATGACGTGGATCTGGAGCAGATCGCTCAGACAACGGCCGGCTTTTCCGGTGCCGATCTGGAGAATCTTCTGAACGAGGCAGCGATTTATGCAGCCAAGGAAAACAGGAATTATATAATCCAGAATGATATCCGCCAGGCATTTGTCAAAGTGGGAATCGGTGCTGAGAAGCGCAGTAAAGTCATGTCTCAGAAAGACAAGGAGATTACTGCATATCATGAGTCGGGCCATGCTATTTTATTCCATGTGCTTCCGCACGTGGGTCCGGTCTACTCTGTTTCCATTATTCCTACCGGTATGGGTGCGGCCGGTTACACGATGCCGCTGCCGTCGAAGGATGAGATCTTTAATACAAGAGGGCGCATGCTGGAGAACATTATTGTCGATCTTGGCGGCCGTGTGGCGGAAGAGCTGGTATTTGACGACATCACTACCGGGGCGTCTCAGGATATCAAGCAAGCTACGGAACTTGCCCGTTCGATGGTGACCAAGTACGGTATGTCTGCAAAGATGGGACTCGTAGCATATGATGACGATTCCGGTGAGGTCTTCATCGGACGTGATTATGAGAAGACAAGAAGCTACAGTGAGAGGACCGCTGATGAGATCGATGAGGAAGTGAAATCAATCATCGATCAGTGTTACGGAGAAGCCAGAAGGATAATTAACGAATACAGATATGTGCTCGATCGGTCGGCGAAGCTTCTTTTGGAGAAGGAGAAGATCGGAAGAGCCGAATTCGAGGCACTGTTCGAAGAAGGAGTTGTTCCAGATGGGGATTCAACAATCTGAGGTATCAAGACGCATTCGATATGTGGAATACATGCGTCCGATGTTCGTGAAGAGAGCGGTTTTCAGCGATGAGAGCAAGTATTACAGAAAACCTGTTCAGCCGGAGGCGGGAGAGGATTGCACGATCCGCATTCGAACTCTGAAAAACAACGCCGATGAAGTTTATTTTATCAGCGGCTCAAAACGTATGTTGATGGCGCTGGCTGAGACTTCCGGGGCATTTGACTATTACGAGATAACAATCAGTCTGACCGATGAGGTCGTAAAGTATTATTTTGAACTGCGGTTCGAATCGATTGTCTGTTACTACAATAAGCAGGGAATCACCAGAGATCTTTCCGACAGGAACTGTTTCAGGATTGTCCCGGGGTTCAAAACGCCGGAGTGGGCACATGGTGCAGTGATGTACCAGATCTATACGGATCGTTTCTACAACGGCGATAAGAGCAATGATGTTCAGACAAGAGAGTATGTTTATCTGAAGGAATACGTGCAGGCGGTAACTGATTGGAACCGTCCGCCTGAAAACATGGATGTCAGGAACTTCTACGGGGGCGATCTCGAAGGGATTCGCCAGAAGCTTGACTACCTGCAGGATCTGGGCGTAGAAGCCATATATTTAAATCCGATTTTCGTGTCTCCTTCCAATCATAAGTACGACAGCCAGGATTACGATCATATAGATCCGCATCTCGGCAGGATCGTGAAGGACGGCGGCGACACGCTTATGTGGGAGGATCGAAATAACAGCAACGCCACAAGCTATATAATCCGAACGACGGCACCGGAGAATCTGGAAGCTTCCGATAAACTGCTTGAAGAGCTCTGCGAGGAGATTCATTCCAGAGGAATGAAGATCATTCTGGACGGCGTATTCAACCATTGCGGTTCTTTTAACAAATGGCTTGATCGCGAGCGCATATATGAAGGACAGAAGGGTTATGAAGTCGGGGCGTATGTCAGCAGAGAAAGCCCGTATCATTCTTTCTTCAAATTTAATAATGAACATGCATGGCCTTACAATGAATTCTATGACGGATGGTGGGGACATGAAACTCTTCCGAAATTAAATTATGAGGAGAGTCCGGAACTGTTCGATTATATCATGCGTATAGGCAAGAAGTGGGTATCCCCTCCGTACAATGTGGACGGATGGCGTCTCGATGTGGCTGCGGATCTCGGGCATTCGCTGGAATATAACCATTATTTCTGGCGGGAGTTCAGAAAAGCTGTGAAGGAAGCCAATCCTCAGGCTATTATTTTGGCCGAACACTATGGCGAGGCGGGTGAGTGGCTTCTCGGTGATCAGTGGGATACCGTGATGAATTACGACGCTTTCATGGAACCGGTGTCCTGGTTCCTGACCGGAATGGAGAAGCACAGCGATGAATTCCGTAAGGATCTGCTCGGTAACGGGGAATCCTTTGAGAGTGCCATGCGTTACCATCTTGCCAGTTTCATGGGACCGTCCGCTCTCTGTGCGATGAATGAGCTGGACAACCATGATCATTCGAGGTTCCTGACCAGGACTAACCATCTGGTAGGCAGAGTGGCGCAGCATGGCAGCGAAGCCGCCGGACAGAATATCGATCCGTCTGTCATGAGAGAAGCAGTCATCATCCAGATGACATTTGTCGGAGCTCCGACACTTTACTACGGAGACGAGGCCGGTGTCGTCGGATTCACGGATCCGGACAACAGAAGGACCTACCCCTGGGGGCATGAGGATCGTGAAATGCTCGAATTCTACAGGGCTGCCATTCATATGCACAACAGATATGATACACTCAGGCAGGGTTCCCTGAAATTCCTCGGATGCGGTTACCAGTACATATCTTATGGACGGTTTTCTGATAAAGAGCAGTTCGTTGTCGTCGCGAATTCCGGCGATGAGGAGATCCCGATAGAGCTCCCTGTCTGGGAGACAGGCATCACCAGAAACGCAAATACAGATATGGTCGAACTTCTGGTGACCGATGCTGACGGATTCTCGACAGAACCGAAAAAACGACTTGTTACGGGTGGTATACTGACTTTGGATTTAAGACCGCATGAAGCTGTCGTGCTTTATCACAAGGGCTCCGGAGAATCGGAGTCGGAATCAGATTGAAACAGCGGAACACAAAATCACGAAATACTTCGTGAAGCCTGCAAAACGGAGGGCAAATGGATGAATAAGAAAATAATTTCACTGGTCATGGTTGCGGTTCTCGGACTTTGTGGCTGTGGATCCGGAGGAAAGAAGACCGGTTCAGGTCAGAGTTCCGGTGACAGCGCACCTGTTACTTCTTCGACAGTCGAAAGCGCCGGACTCGACAGTTTTATTGAGCTTGCCAACTACAAGGGGCTCGAACTGACAAGAAAAGTTTCGGATGTTACAGAGGATCAGCTCTTCGACGCGATCGATGAGGACCTTAATCATTACAGAATTGATGTTCCGGACATGGAAATTGACAATCTCTTCTGGGTCACAATGGACTTTGAGGGGAAGATCGACGGGGAAGATTTTGTCGGTAGCAGCGATTCCAATTACGAACTCAAGCTGGGACAGGGAACCTTCCTTGAAGAATTTGAGAAACAGCTGATCGGACATAAGAAAGGTGATCACGTCAAGATCAATGTTACATTCCCGGATGATTATGAGAATAAAGATATCGCGGGAAAGAAAGCGGAGTATGATGTGGATATTACCCGCGTATCTGTTGCCCTCGGTGAGCCGACTGAGGA
>OCVV011345461.1_pt1 | contig 14385 bp, 25 predicted proteins | sample 1539721 | NCBI WGS metagenome assembly OCVV01 (sample SAMN02144230, study PRJEB22623) | gut metagenome | biome: sheep rumen | host: Ovis aries | place: New Zealand
AGTATCTCTTTTTTTGTATTTTTGATAATTGTATTTATATACTATAATTTTGTATAACACAAAATGTTATTATTTGATTCCGGGGATTTACTTTATACGGAAGCCGTGACAGTTCCCCTAACGGGGTTAAACTGGTGTGAGGGTCCGACTCCCTCCGAATAATAACAGTAATAGTTTTTTTATTTTGTTATGTATTATATATTATAATACTGATCTACCAATCAGTAATCGGAACTATACAAAAATAAATAGTTTCGCTGAAAAGTTGGTAGTATCTATTATCCTCCCATGTTCGAAGGAAAACGCGCATGGAAAGGAACGGATAACTGGTCCAAGCCAAACTAGTTATCGTAGGAATGGAGGAGAACCCGTATGAGTAGACGACAGGCATGCGTTAACAGCTACTCATTTTATTTGGAAGGAAAACCACAGAACCCGTATGAGTCAGCAGGTGCGCGTTAATAGCTACTCAGGAAGGAAAACCATAAGAACCCGTAATAGAGTGCAGAACAACTGGCGTTAATTGGACTCTGAGCGCGCATTGGCTGCATTATTGCTAGCATTGACGCTTATTGGCGTTACTAGCCTGGTGCTAACCATGTAAGACGTTGCTCTTCAAAAGAAAGGAAAGGAATATGAAGTATACTTTTGATAATTTTATTAAACAATACGATTATAATCTTAGAAGAAAAAATAAAATACTAAAAGTTGATAGACTTCCAGTACATAAGAGAATGAAACATATTTTAACGTATATTTTATATTTCTTGAGATATACATATGATAATGAGATTCATCTTAAATATCATACATTCCAATATCGAATGATAGATAAGGAACCAGATAGAATAGACGATGATCTCACAATGTACAATATTTCATTCTATACTGACCAGTATTTTTGTATTATGGAAATAGGTCGGTGTACCGACGGTATTGGTTCAGTAACATTGCGCCTTTATAAGCACGATCGTGGGTTAGAAACACTAGCCACAGAAAGCATTACTTTGGAGCGTGATTTAATTGAAGCATATGCCGATTATTTAGAAAGTGCGGCGACTATACTGGCAAAAAAGCTACTTTCAGACGAAGTTGTGGCATATTGTATAGTACAAGGTATTAACTTGAGGGAGATCATATTATGGACGAAGTAATTGAAAAGTGGTTTAACCGCGATTATGATTTCTTTGAAAATAATATGATTGCATCCATGTCCGCTGACACTATTCCTGGCGCATATTGCATTTTAAATATTATTGAAAGTAGTCTTTTATTATTTATTGACTACTGCTATGATCATACTTTAAAGATCAAGGATTCTAGTAGTGTGGACAAGAAGCTACTTCCAGGATTTGGTAATTTTAAATATTCGGTAGAGATTGACGGCAATGTTTATATTGATTTTGTTTGTAATGTTGATACAAATACTAATCAAATATTATACATATCTTTACTCTGTAATAATTTGCCTGGATCATATTATCAATATCTATTGAATTCGGGAAGTGCACTTACTAATGCAAGTACTAAAAACGTTGTTCAAATGCGAGTAAAAATGTTACTTAAAGTTGTAATAGAACATATTACAAGTAACCCAGATTTAGAAACTTATTTTATTTTACAAGGAATTAATGTTAGAAATTTTAATATCTAAGGAAGGAGGATATCATGTTTCCAGAGATTTTAAAGAAATGGAATGACAAAGATTATAAATATTTTACTGGCCGTGATCAATATAAAAACGGTATTCAGATATATGATAATTTAGAAATTATGTGTAATGTGATTATTAAGTTCTTAGAATATGGCTGTAAACATGATATGCGGATTCAATCAAGTATATCATATGGTCAAACTATTCCAGCATTATCATCTGATAGGAGTATTAGTTATTTGTTTACTATGTTTTTTGATGGTGATGATGATGAGTTAAATTTTGACGAAGATAGTTTAAGTGGAGATCAGTTGTTATATCATGCTGTTTCAACATTTACAAGTTATCCGCTTTTTCCTGCAAAACACGGAGCTAAGCCAGAACATGCATATAATTCATATATAGCATTATCAATATATTCTGAACATGAAACAGATATGATTGATTCTATGACGAGAGTTATGTTTGGTAATGTTAATTATATTGATTATAATAGGCCCGGTGATTATGATACTTGTCGTCCGGGTGAGCGAGAAAATAAAAAAATTCGCTTTGAAACTTTTATTAATAAAATAAAAGAATATGTACACGCGCACGAGGACGTCAACGCGTGGCTAATCTTACAGGGGATCACGTTATGATAGATCCTGAAAAATATATTAAAGATTATTTGGCTGCATACAAAGCAAATACATCTATAGTTGATTATGCTATCACCATTGGCAAAATACGCGATTGGAAAGAGATGAGTGATCTTGTATTTAATGCTATTAGAGCAGGCATTGCAACTATAGATCGTTTTGGCCCAAGAGCAGATGTATATCAACCACGTGATTTAACTTTTGCGGCAGTATCACAAATAGAATTTGCAATTGTTGTGAATGATGTTGATACTGATACTGACGTTTGGTCCGTCATACTTACTAGATATGTTGACGGCCGTAGTAGACCACCATATGCCCTGCGCATAAGATTATATAATGGTGTTGTTGACTGTGCCTTAGATTATGATGGTATAAACAGACTACAACAATTATTTGATCATCTTGCGTGGCGATTCGATCATGAATTGACCGATGAAGAAAAGGTCATTTTAATGATGAGTAAATTAGGCGAGATTAGGAAATTCCTATCGTCAGAAGAGGTAGAATAATACGTATACAACAAAATAAAAATGAAGGGAGGTTGTAGTATATATGGAAAAATATAGAACATACCCAGCTGTTTTAAAAAGATGGTATTATGAAAAACATAGTACAGATCCACAAGAACTTGTAGAATACGTGTATGACATTCTTAAGGCGGCATATAGACGTGATATACCAATCTCCGTTAAGGTGTTGTCTGATAGATCTGAAACAGTGGTACATGGAAATAGCGACAAAACATATGATATGTATGAATTTACGGTTAATCTTATTGACAACGGATCATTTTATACTTATTTAGATGATGTTAAATTTATATATAGATCATGTAAAAAGGCTAATAGTACTAGAAGTTCAGTGGAAGGTGTATATCATTTATATTTAGGTAAAACTTATTATAGTCAAACTATGGATTTAAACTGTAGTTATTATGATGTAACTGATGAATATCAACAAAAGAATCTCAATTATAGAATAGCTGTTAGATGGCTCGTGAGAAAAATTTTAGCTGATAATATGCTTAATACATGGTTAATTTTACAAGGAATTAATGTGAGGAATATACTATGACGAAATATACCTACGAAAATTTCTTAAAAACTTTTAAATTAAAATTAGAATATAGTCCTGGTGATGGAAACAACCCATCTTTTCAATATAGAAAAAGATGTGATTTATTTGTTAAATACTTCAAATCATTTCTAATACAAGCATATAGGAATGATCTACGTATAACATGCAAAAATAGAAGTGAACTTGAAAGCAGGCCAATTAGGCATTTTAGATTCGTTGATGGTGAATTTTCTGTTAAATTCATTATAGAAGGCGATATTGAATTTATATCAGCAAATAATATTTTTGGCATTGCTCCGGAAGTCTTTATTACACAAATGAAAATTGTGGTTGAACGAATTCCATCACCAAGAATGCTTACTCTTTCAACAACGTATTCTATATTAACAATAGCTCGTAATAAAGATAATAAAACATTCCAAAAAGTATTAAAAGAAATTAAAAAATTTTGTAAAAAAGATGATCAGCGAAACGCATGGCTCCTCTTACAGGGAATTAATGTGGAGGCTTTAAAAGATGCATAATTCATATATTGATTTTGTAAAGGATACTACTGAAAATTGCGTGAAACTTGTAAATGAACATTATGATTTTCATAAATCCATACTATCTATAATAAAATATTTTCAAAAAGCAATATCATTAGCTGTTGATAATACATGTACTATGTTATGTAAGGAATCTACAGAATGGTACAAACATGAACATCATTTTATTATTAGTTGTACAGATTGTGATACCAATTATAAATATATCGTCGCATTGGATAAAGATGTTACTAGTTTTAATTATTCTTGTAATTTATCATTTACTATACTTGATGAAACAGATACAATTATAAATCTACACACGATAAGTGCGTCACCGGTTAGAAAATATAGTCATCCACCAAATCATTATCTCGATAAGATGCTAAAATACATATTTGATCATACATCTGAATCTGAAAAATGTTATTTATATTTATCTGATTCGTCTATAAAAGATTTCTTTGAATTTAAAGATCCTTGTACTATCGAGGTAGAATTCGATGGAGAAGCAATGCGTAAATTATTTGGATTAAGATGAACAGCAATACATTAGATTATCTTTTAGATCTCGGCGACCTACGTCGGAGAAGAGATGGATTAATTCAAATATATATCTCAGATTTTGAGTATAAAGAGATTATGGATATGGTAATTCATTCGACAATGAAATATATTGAGGCAGTATCTAAAGATATTCTTTCTTGTGAAATTGTAGAATATGTTGATATGTACGCACGATTTCCATTTATATGTGGATCGTATAATGACGGCTCACGTATGGTATGCGTTTTAAAAGAAAGTGAAAAGGATTTTAAGATATCTTTAATCGGTAACAGCTGTAGACATGTTACTTTTAAATGTGTTTCTGATAAAGCCGACGTTAAAACAACAATGCAAAAATATTTTAATTCATTATCAGATGAAGAACAGTGCTTTATCGCATTGTCCGAGTTATCAGTAATTAGAAAATATTACGATTAAAAAGAACTATTTTATAGTTCTTTTTTTTTGTTTTTTATTATTATTTTATCATATATACTATTATAGTGTCCATATAGGAAAGAGAGGTAAATATTTATGATGAAAAAATATAACATCGAAGATTTATATGAAATGGACGTTGAACGTTTCAACAAGATATTTAAAACTAGATTAAATTCGGCCGGTCCTTCATCTGAAGTATTTGACAATCTTCCATATGAGGAACAGTTGGAATTATTTGAAGTTTACCTATTAAAGTATTTTTACTTTATTTATGATAATGACATTAAAAATGTGACGGCACAGACCGGCGAAACTTCCAGCGGATTAGATTGTTATTTTTCTGAAATCAGTGCAGATCTCAGTGGTGTTGTAACATCTGAAAAAGGTATGGACTTTGTCCTTACATTAGAATTCTTTGAAGATAGAGATGGTACAATAAATGATAGAACAGTTTCTGAGTTTAGTTTATGGCTTAACTATGACACTGAACCGGGCCACGCCCTGTCTGAAATTTCGTTTAAAGCAAATGCTAGTAAATATAAACAAATGCTTGGTTTAGGAGAATCCAGAGATTTATTTGGAGTCCTTAAACGCGTTTATGAAAATTTAGCACAAGATGAAGAATTATGTGCTTGGTACATTCTTTGCGGTATTGATTTAAAACATTTATTGTTACAAGATGAAATTAAATATACCGAATGGGAAAAGTATATAGTATTTGGAGAAGATCTTTAATGAGGTATTAATAATGGAATTAATCGGAAAAGATGTTGAAATGGATAAAGAGTTACGAGCATTCTTTAATAAGTTCTTACTCAAATCAGAATGTGATGACATATCCATTAAATTTAAAACATTACCACAACAAAAAAAATTTGATATTATTGAAAAATATTTAACATATTTCTTTACATATTCAATTTCATCTTCTGTTAAAGATTTTGAGTATGATGAAGGTCTATATACTGAGGACTATGCAAGACTTGGTGATTATGGGCACAGACATTATGGTCAGTTGTATTATCGTGAAATTGCATATAATATTGAAGCCGGCGATACCGAATGGAGTTATAATTCATTCAATGTATCAACTATTTATAGGGTGAAGTACGGCATACCAGTGTTTGTTGCATTTCATATATCAGTATCATATGATTTATTTTCATCTGGTTCAATTGGTTTTGATTTCTTTAATGAAAGTGCAGAAACTCAGGAAAAATTCAGAGAATTAATTAAACGTGTATATTCAAACGTTATGTCAAATGACGAAGTACATGTTTGGCTAATGTTTAATGGAATGGAAGAATCCGTAGAAAAATTACTATTAATTAAATAGAAAGGAGATATTGGAAGTGATTGAAGCATTTAAGTTTAAAAATAATGTAAAAAAATCGCTGATTGATAATTTTATTAAAGAATATTGTGTTGATGGCGACAGTATGTTTCATACTTCCGATAGTTTTAGAAAACTTTCTGTCGACGAGCAACTTGAGCAATTTAAAGAAAAATTGCTCCTTTTATTGAAGTTTGCATATAAAAATGATTTGCGTGTGAGCATGTGCCGAACAAAAATGAAGCAGATGCCATGTGACTTTACTGAATTTACAATTGTAGTTCCTAACGAGTATAGCAATATAATCACATATACTAGTGATGGGGAAGAGGATGATGATCCTTTAATTGAAATTATATTCACGATTCAGAAAGTTAATCCAGATGCATTTATTGGAACTGTTGATGAATTTGGTGATTCACTATTTAGATGTGTATGTGCTGAAATTTGGGTTTCATATGGATTTAATGGCTGGGCATCGGTTGGTTTAGAATCCGACAATGGTGCAAGTATTATGTTTGAATATGAATCACAGCCACAGTCATATATTAAAACAGTTGACGAAGGCATGGTTCTATCGACTGATGTATGTAAAGCTCTTGAAGAAATCTTTCAAGATGTTGTGAAACAAATTAAAGCTGATAAAAAATGGCATTCGTGGTTTATACTACAAGGCATTGATGTTGATGAGGTATTCTTATGGAAGCTATATTAATGTCAAATGGTAAATATTTAAAACCATCGTGCAGTAATTTTTATGCAAATTATAAATCTTCATGGACATTAGAACATCGTGGTTATATTTCTGAAAGATTTTATAATCTATCATTAAAAGAACGTTTAGATGTATTTGAAATCTATTTTGAATTCTATTTCAGACAGATTTATAAATCATATATGAACAACGACAATAAAATGTCCATACCGCGAATTGATGAAACCACACATCACCTATTCATATATTCAGATATTGAAGGAAGCAGTAGCAGGTTTGCAATATTTATTGAGAGGGAACGATTTAAAGATAGATGGGGTATGTCGGCGATTCAACTAGCTATTGTTGATGATGCCGAGGATTATATAGGCTACCAAGCAGCCATCGGTTTTAACTATGATGAACTTCTCAGAAACAAAGATTTAGAAAATTTAATTATTGAACGCATACAACGCGTATGCAAGAGCATCGTTGAATTAAGTCCAGAGATGGCAACATGGTATTTGTTGCAAGGAATTAATTTAATAAGTGATGCATTTAACTTGGAGAAAGGAGACCAGTAATGGAAAGGACAATGACACAAAAAGACATTTTGTTACGCATGAAAGATATGTCATATGTTCAAAGTGTTGCGTTTTTACGCGAAATTAATGGTGTCGTTCCGCACAGTTATACTAATCCAAATCATTGTAAAAAAGGATTCTATACTCATCATGTCAAAGAGAGTGTTATTCCATACTTATCTTTAGGTAAGAGTGAGTTTAAAGAATTCATTTCATATGCCATTGATACAAATCATTTATCACTGGGCACTGAAAAAGAACTTATATTCGCATTATATGATGAATATCAAAAAGCAGAATATTTAGTATACTGTACAAAGTTAGAGCACAAGGCTCTACACATAAAGATCAGACGCGAGTATCCTGAAATGAGAAAGTTTTTAAAACTTTACAAAGCATTTAAGCAACATCAGGATAAACAACGTTTAGAGAAACAAGAGTTTCTAAAAACAAAAATTTTGTAGGCAACATTTAAAAGAGAGGAGATGGGCCATAGATGACCTTAGAAGAATATAATAATGTCAAAGAATATTCTTATTGGCATTACATGAATCACTTAGATAAAATCCATGGCCCAGTCCAGTTTAATTATTTCACACCAGAATTAATTGCTGAAGGGCGTGAACGTGGATTATTTGCACACCACAAACCAGCATTTTATCGTGCGGGATTATCAAAAGGCAGCTTTGTTATTAATCCACGATACGGTAAATATCAAGATGCAAAGAACTTAGCATGGTGTGATTGGGTTGAGCATTTGTTTGCTCACATTTTAATAATGGAGGATCCTGAAGCCGAAAATAAAGCACAGGGTGCTCTTGATTTAAATCTTATACCGGATTTATATGTATTTTTTGAAATGGGTATCCGCCCATATCAATTAAATGGGACAGATATTGATGATTCTTATTATAGAAATATATGTGATGAAGATTCATATCAGGTATTTAAATTATTGGTTGAGCGTTATCTTGGCCAGTATTCATTAAGACAATTAAATAGTTATGTTAAAAACAAGATGGCATATGAAGGAAATAAATGTCGTATGCCAAAACAAGCATTAATCCAATGGTGTAGATCAGAAGATGACATTATCATTCAATATTTTAATATAAATCCAAATTATGTATTTAATATGCTGCATGATATGAATGATAAGCCATCGGCACCGCCTAAACGTTCAATGCAGAACATTATTGATCGTGCAAGGTATTTGAAATTAATTTAGGAGGACTTATATGATTATAAGCGCATTTCAGGGAGTTGGTAAATCAACTCTAGCAAAAGATAATCCATTATTTATTGATCTTGAATCATCTTGCTTTGATAAAGCAAATCCTAATTGGTATTTAGATTACTGCCGTATTGCAATGGATCTCGATAGACAGGGTTATATTGTCTTTGTATCGGCGCATAAACCGGTTAGAGATTATCTAAAACAATTTGAATATCTTAATTACTTTATGATTATGTATGCTAAACCCTTAAAGAATTACGCAGTCAGTAAAGTTAAAGAAAGATACGAACAAACTCAATCATTAAAAGATTATAATGCTTTAAAACGTGCAGAAACATCATTTGATTCTATTTACGATGAAATCTTAAAAGACTTCGATAATGGGTTAAAAGTTTGCTGGATTACCGATGAAAAGTACGTTTTAAAAGATTTAATCGAGGCGTTTGTTAAATTACAACAATGGAAATAGAATTTATATCATATGATGGTAGTTTCCCAAACCTATGTTCAGGCCAGCTTAAGTTACGAATAAATGGCAGATTGTGCGTATTCGGTATTAATTTAGATAAATTTTATACCGGTGCCGCAGGGAATTGGGAAGCGATAGACAAAATTAATAAGTTTTATCTTCCACGATTTTGGACTTCCGGCGGAACAGCATATATCGATCACAAAGGTGACGAGCATGTTGGATCTGGTCCATGGGAATTAATGGATGTTGAATTCTTACCAAAATCATTACAACCACATGCACAGGAACTTATTGATGTGTTCAATGAGAACGTTCCATGGGGTTGCTGTGGTGGATGTATTTAAAAAAAAGAATAGCTTGTCTATTCTTTTTTTATATTTATATACTATAATTGTAGGAAGATCTAGACAGAGGGTTATACTATTGGAGTGCATTTAATGTGCGATAGTTTTACCAGAAATCCTCGACTGATAGAAGAGTCAAGATATTACCGACGCTATTATTCTATCTCTAACTTCTCGACAGATGGAAAACTGTCTTTTATATTGGGTAAACCCGCAGTCACACTATCGTAATTATATTTTTGAAAGGACATACGATCAGCCGAGACTACGCTTATGGCGTATAGCTGTTAGTATTGCGATAAGACGTGTGTGACACTCTTTTTTTTAATTATATACTATTATATTGCAAAGGGATAAGTCTCATAGGTTAAACGGCATTGCCAATAAGCCCGTATCTGCTAGACAGGCCTAAAACTATAAGTATTCTAGATACTGCTTATATACTTACCCAATGTTAGAAGGAAAACTAGAACTGACCCACAGCCCCGTATTGAACTTGGTGTAAGCGAGGCACAACACTTATGGATTAGGTGGTTCGTCCATATTTTAATTTCTTAGAGCAAAGGGCGAGCTTTAATTAGCTTGCATAAAAAGGATTCCCACTATCCCAGTTGACTAGCATCAAAAAGTTCCCGCTAGTAGTCCTGGATATAAAATATTAGTAATCAGGGTCGCCCATGAGAGACATGGCCATATCCGACAAGAGGTACTGGATGACAGAATGAGAAGTTTGGAGACTTTCAATGGCCGGTTAACACCAGTCTCTCATTTTAATTAATTTATTATAGGAGGTAATACATGAGTAAACTTAACAAAATTAAATGGTTTATGTTCGTATTAAAAAATGATGGTGTTCCTGAAGGAACACTTTCAGATGACATGGATTTGGTTGAACTATATTGTATTCTTGTATTATTTGCCAGAATATATAAATATGTGACCAAAAGTGCGGTCATTCCGCTCGATTTGAGCTTAGGATTGGGCACAGCCAAATACAGATACGCTACATCTAAACGTGGCGTTGAAAGAAAAAGATTACAATATCTAAAAGAACAATATGATAGTTTCTTATTTAAATGGGAATCTGACCCATTAGTTAAAAACATTTACTAGGAGGTTTTATGAAAGGAATTATTATCGATCACACGCTAGTTGAAAACTTCGATGGAGCAGATGTCCATAAAAAAGATGTGCTAGCACCAAATACATCAGTTGAAGTTCTTGGCCATTCCGTATTTTATGGTAACAGCTATACTAAAATTAGATATGGTGGTAAAACTAAAAAAGTCGGTTTCGTTGATGATAAATGCATTGTAGAGGTGTAATATGGCCGATGAAGAATTAGAAGAAGTTAATGGTAATCCAGATTTTTATACGGTTTATAGATTACCAAAGAAACACACACTAAAAGATATTATTGAATGGGTAATGAAGAAAATTCCAAAACGTGTAGCATGGGCTACAGTTACACTTCATATTGCTCCACTTGATGATTACATAATTTACGATCATAATGAAAAGAAGATCTTAAAAGATCGTCGTAAATCGGAAACTGTTGAAAATTATAAAGATCGCGAAATTGCAAGAATTGTATCAAATATTGATTACAATGAGCATTATTATGATATCTATTTTAAGGAGGCGTTATAATGTCAGACCCAGAAGCATGGCCAGTATCACGTTCATATCTTCTTCCAGGAGAAACTCCAGAAGCGGAAGATGATGGTATCCGTGGTGAAAGATATTATAAACGTAAATTAAAGAAAGCAGGTATACTTGTAAAAAAAGTACGCATATTTGGCAGTTTATTTGGTGGATATGGTGAAACCTATTTACTGCCATACTGCTGGAATTCTCATGGTATAGTAGATTTATTTGATGGACAAGTCTATAAATCATACTATTCAATTTATCACAAATATTTATTAATAGCAATGAAGGAATTCAAAGGAGGGATGGAATAAGTGAAAAGAGATTCATCTTTAACATTTAGAGATTTAACTGAAAACTTAGCATTCGTAAAAGTTATCTATAATGATAAGGTCATTTATGATGATATTTCATATCTTTCTGACGATTTCACATACAATGAAGATGGTGAAACACTCGAGCACCTTAATCAAATATTAAATGATTACGGTGATAAAATTGTTTATGAAATGAACATCGAAGTCGTTGAACAACATCATTGTATTTTAACTATTGAAGGAGAAGAATAAGTATGGGTAACATGATTGAACTTATTAAAGAATTACGTGCGCGTACAGGCGCGGGCATGATGGACTGTAAAAAGGCATTAGAAGAATCCGATCAAAACGTAGAAAAAGCTATTAACTGGTTAAGAGAAAAGGGAATAGTTAAAGCACAAGCTAAAGCAAGTCGTATTGCTGCTGAAGGTTTAACAAAAATTTCCGTTAATGGAAATGATGCAATTATTATTGAAGTTAATTCTGAAACAGATTTTGTTGCTAAGAGCAATAGCTTCCATGAATTAGTTGATAATGTTGCAACTAAAACACTTGCCAGTAAACCCGAAACAATTGAAAAGGCTAAAGAATTAACAAATACATTATTTGCCGATGCCACAGTTTCTATGGGTGAAAAACTCGATTATCGCCGTTTTAAAATTATGAAGAAATCGGATGATCAAGGTTTTGGTAATTATGAACACGCTGGCGGTAGAGTTTCAGTATTAGTTCGTTTCAATAAAAAGTGTCCAAGTATTGCTAAAAATATCGCAATGCATATCGCGGCAAATAGTCCACGATTTATTAATGACGCAGACGTTGGACCTGATTTTATATGTAATGAAATAGAGGTTGCGAAGGCAGTTGTTGCTGCTGATCCAAAACTTGCAGGTAAGCCAAGCATAGTGATTAATAATGCCATCAATGGCAAAGTTAAAAAGGCAAAAGCTGAAGCTGTACTTACATCACAAGCTTACTTATTTGATCCAACAAAAACTGTTGGTGATGTGCTAAAAGAAAACGATGTTAGTGTTCTTGAGTTTGTCAGATATGAAGTTGGCGAAGGCATTGAAAAACGCCAAGATAACTTTGCAGAAGAAGTTATGAAAGAAGTAAAATAAGATAAGTAGAAATACTTATCTTTTTTTTATAATATTGCGGGGAATAATTCATTATATTTTAAAGGAGAACTAAAATATGGGTGATTACTTAGATAGAATGGATAGCCTTTTTGGTTATGATGATACTTACGAGATGTCTAAAGAAGAAGAGAAAAAATATATAACATATCGTGTTGATCGTTATTATGAAATGCGTCTGAATCATGGTATTGAGATTACTGTAAGAGGTCCAGAGTATGTGTATGAAGATAAGGAAACACATAAAAAATATCGTTATACATCTGAGGGACTCGAACAGTTTGGAACTTTCAGATTTGATTATTTCATGGTTACATTAAATCCAGATAAAGCACATTTCAAAAAAATGGTAATTGATAGAATGAAACGCCAGAAGAAAGCCGCATATAATGAATATCGTTCAGAAGCTGCACGTTTAGATAGATGTATTGCTGATGTAGAGGCAATGCCAGAATAAAGGAATACTTCGGTATTCCTCTTTTTAGTTATTAATAGTTTCTTATACTTATTTATAGAAAAAGGTAAAAATTTATATATATTTATATAAATTTTTATAAATACTGATTTACTACTAGTTGACTCACGAACACTCCATTATATAAAGGAGCAAGACACCGTGAGTAAAAAGCTAAAAGTATTTTGGTTAATGAAGATGTTGACAGCCGATGATCCATGGTTTTTTATCACTAGTGTATTTAATAATTATATCATTAATCCTGAAGATGCATATTGTTTAATAACATTGTATCTTAGATTATGTAAGAAAAGGATTATTAAATGTAGTGATAGAAAAAATTTTAAAACTTTTGAAAACCGTGTCTTAGACGCGGAAGAAATAGTTGGGCATGGTCAGCGCGCGTCACAAATGTACTATAATAAGAATTTATTTAATTGGGAAAAAGACATGGATTTATTCCCGAAAAGGCACTATTAAAGACAAGAATCATTCTTGTCTTTTTTTATATACTATTATTATGCGAAAGGAGAAAATAAGATATGAAATCTTACATTTTTAAAGATACTACAAATTATAAATTTTCTAAATATCATGATTGTCCGTGTACTGTAGAATTTTTTCGTGATGATTATTATAACTTATTAAAAGTTAGAATAGTGTTTAGCGATGAAAAATGGATAACAACAAGTCCACTCATAAAAGCACCAAAGCATGACGGAGATAAAATGGAGATTCATACATTACACTCCATTTATTACTTCAAAGAAGTTAAAGAAAAAATTACAAAATAATTCTTTTTTATTTAAAAAATTATATAACAATAAATTATATGAGCAAAATATTCGAGAGAATATGACGCAAAGCTAAAGGGTCTCACACGTCGAGATAGCCAGTTGCCCAAATCCAAGGTTTTGGATTTGGTTTTTTTTGTTTTGTTAAAAGGAGGTGACTGGTTATGAACAGTGATTTTGCGCTAAGATATGCAAGGCGCAAAAAGCGAAGACGACTAGCGGCCATTATTTCAGCAATTTCGTCAGTTGCAATTACGGTCTTCATAATTATAGCCTTCTGCTTGATTTATGTTGATCGATTTACAATCACAACTTCATCAAGTGAACTAAGCTTGTGTGTTGATAGCAATCGAGAGGTGTTGACAACTCAGTTAGTTGCCCCACCACTTCTAAAAGCTACTGATACTCAATATACCGATATACCGGAGGATATTGATGAGGGCTTAGGAAGTAAAAACAAAAATGATAATCAAATTGC
>OCVV011279879.1_pt1 | contig 14382 bp, 15 predicted proteins | sample 1539721 | NCBI WGS metagenome assembly OCVV01 (sample SAMN02144230, study PRJEB22623) | gut metagenome | biome: sheep rumen | host: Ovis aries | place: New Zealand
CTATCTTTTGCCCGTGAAACCTCAATTGTAGCTCCATTCTTGGTTCGTCGTTCGTTCGTCACGTCCGGTGACGTGACTTCCCCTTCTTGACGTGCTATTGGTTAGTGGTTTTCTTTCTTTTGCCTCCACCCGTGAGCAGCCTGCTTCGCAGGTCGCTCGGGTGGTTTATGGGCTTATTAGGGTTGTTGTTTTCCTTTTTTATTTTTCTTTTTGTTTCTTGTTTCTTGTTTCTTGTTTTTGTTATCACTGTCTTGCTCCGCGTTAAAGGCCTGTGAAGTCAAAGCAAAGGTACGGCGCGTGGCGGTGCAGGGTTTTCCCTGCCCGTGCGGCGAGCACCCTGCAAAAAAACGGAGCTTTTCAGCTCCGCTTTTTCAGAATGTTCTTACTGCTTCTGCTTCTGCCGCCACCGCCGAGCGATAGCCCTCCATGAAGGCCTCAAAGCCTGCGGTCTCTTCGGCAGTCGGAGCAAGCGTTGTGCCCTTTGCTCCTGCAAATATCTCAGTGTCTAACCAGTCCGCAAGGGTGCTGTCAGAGGTCTCCCTTTTCAGCATATAAAGCCCCAGCAGAGCCGCACCCCAGGGGCCGCCCTCGCCTGCGGTCTCCATTACCGTGACGGGCGCTCCCATTGCTGCCGCTAAATAACGCTGCCCGACACCCTCGGTCTTGAAAAGCCCTCCGTGTGCCGTTATGCTCTCAACTCTTGCGTTCTCTTCTTTGAGAAGTATATCCATTCCCATTTTTACAGCAGCTATAGAGGAGTACAAATGCGTCCTCATAAAGTTCGCAAGGCTGAACACGGCCTCCGGCTTTCTTATAAAAAGCGGACGTCCGCTTTCAAGCCCCGTGATCGACTCTCCCGAATAATAGCCATAGGACATAAGCCCTCCGCAGTCGCTGTCTCCCGATAGGGAAGCCCTGTAAAACTTCTCGTAAAGCTCGCTTGTATCAGCGTTTACACCGAAGAGCGAAAGCGCTTCGCCAAACAGCTTGACCCACGCATTAAGGTCAGACGTTCCGTTATTTGCGTGCGACATTGCCACGGGTGCGCCGTCGGGAGTTGTCACCATGTCGATCTCACGGTGCAGCTTCGAGAGCCCCTTTTCAAGCACCAGCATTGCAAAGGTGCTTGTTCCTGCCGAGACGTTTCCTGTCGCAGGCCTTACTGCGTTTGTGGCTGTCATGCCTGTGCCTGCGTCGCCCTCGGGCGGAGCGAACGGCACGCCTGCTTCAAGGTCGCCCTCCTCATCAAGAAGCGCCGCGCCCTCTGCTGTGAGCCTGCCTGCCTTCTCGCCTGCTGTGAGTATCCTCGGAAAGACAGTCTCGGGGTCTTTGTCAAAGCCCTTTGATGAGAGAAGCCCCCTGAAGCTTTCCATCATAGCCCTGTCATAGCAGAGCTTTTCCGAATCTATCGGGAATATACCCGAAGCATCGCCTATGCCGACCGCATATTCTCCTGTCAGCAGGAAATGTATGTATGAGCTCAGCACTGTGACCCTCTCTATATCGGGCACAAAAGGCTCGTTATCAAGTATCACCTGATAAAGGTGCGAGACTGTCCACCTCAGCGGTATATTAAAGTCAAAGAGGGCTGTCAGCTCATCGGCAGCCGCCTGAGTGTTTGTATTTCTCCATGTGCGGAAGGGTGTCAGCAGTCTGCCGTTCTTATCAAAGGCGAGAAAGCCGTGCATCATCGCACTGATACACACAGCACCAAGTTTTCTGAGCGTAACTCCGTACTGCTCTCTGACCGCCCTTTTAAGCGACGCATAACAGCCTTTCAGTCCCTTGTGTATCTCGTCGAGAGGGTAAGTCCAGAGCCCGTTTTCAAGCCTGTTCTCCCAGTCGTATGTACCGACAGCGAGCACCTCTCCCGAAAGGTCGGTCAGCACTGCCTTTATCCTTGTGGAGCCGAATTCAATTCCGAGCGAGGTTTTGCCCTCATCTATAATAAGCCTTTTGTCCATAGTTTCTCCTTACTGTCCGTAGTATGCGTTAGGTCCGTGCTTTCTCAGGAAGTGCTTATTCTGTATCGCAGACGATGCAGGCGAAGCCGACGGATTTATCTGCAGGGTGAGCGTGTTCATCTTTGCCACCTCTTCGAGCACAACTGCGTTAAACACTGCCTGCTTTGCGTCCTTTCCCCATGTGAAGGGTCCGTGGCTCTTGCAGATGACCCCCGGAACATAGATCGGGCTTCTGTTCTTGAAGGCCTCAACGATCACACGGCCTGTGTTGCCCTCATAGTCCTCACGGATCTCCTGCTCGGTGAGCTCTCTTGCACAGGGGATCGAGCCGTAAAAATAGTCCGCATGAGTAGTTCCGAAGCATGGAATGTCCTTTCCTGCCTGAGCCCACGCAACAGCGTAGGTCGAGTGTGTATGGCACACACCGCCGATAGTTTCAAACTCCTTGTAAAGTCTGAGATGTGTTTTCGTATCGGTCGAGGGTCTGAGGTCGCCCTCAACAACATCTCCGTTCATATTAACGACTACCATATCGTTAGCGGACAGCTTGTCATATTCAACACCGCTTGGCTTTATAACTATGAGCCGTCTTTCACGGTCTATACCGCTGACGTTTCCCCATGTGAAGGTTACAAGGTTATGCTTTACAAGCAGCATATTAGCTTCATAGACTTCAAGCTTCAGTTTTTCGAGCATTTTTCTTCCTCCTTTATTCCTCTGCCAGCATTCTCGGCACTCTTGCCGATATTCCGCAGACTATCTCGTATCCTATTGTTCCTGTGAGCCTTGCAATATCATCGGCTGTGATACGCTCCTCACCGTCAGAGCCCATAAGCACAGCATAAGAGCCTGCCTTTACCTCGCCTGCATCGGTGACATCTGCCATGAACTGATCCATGCATACTCTTCCTGCTATCGGACACCTTTTTCCGTTTATGAGCACATGACCCTTGTTCGAGAGCGCCCTCGGGTAGCCGTCAGCATAGCCGACTGCAATAGTTGCAAGCTTGGTTTCACGCTCTGCCGTGAAGGTGCGTCCGTAGCTGACCGTTGTGCCGGCAGGTATCGTCTTTACCTGCGAGATCATTCCGTACCAGCTCATTACAGGCTCGGGCTCAAATGGAAGAGGCACATCTGCATCGGGGTAAAGGCCGTAGAGTATTATCCCGAGCCTTGCAAGCGTGCTCTCGGGGTCATAGTGGTAAACTCCGCCTGCGGAATTGAGAAAATGTACCTGCGAAAGCTCCACCCCGAGCTTTTTGGCTTCTTTTGCCGTTGCCTTTATGCGCTCTGTCTGCATTGCAGTGTACTCAGCCTTATCCTCATCAAGGGAATCTGCAACGGCATAATGAGTGAAGATTCCCTCTAAAGAAATGTTTTCAAGCTTCGATATTTCAAGAAGGTCACGGGCATTTTCCTCAGCCGTTCCCGTCAGACCTATCCTTGTCATTCCCGTGTCGATCGCACAGTGCAGGCGGACAGTCCTGCCCTCGGAGAGCCTTGAAAGCTCCTTTGCATAGGAAAGCTCGGTACAAGCCTGAATGATGCCGTTTTCAGCTATCTCGGGGGCGGATTCGGGGGGAGTACAGCCGAGAATGAGTATCTCGCCCTTTATGCCCTCCTGTCTGAGCCTCAGCCCCTCTTCAAGGTTCGCAACTGCGAACCACTTCACTCCGAGCTCCCTTTCAAGGTACGGCACTATCAGTCTGTCCTCGTGACCGTAGCAGTTTGCCTTTACCACACACAGAAGCTCCGTGGAGGGCGAGAGGAATTTTTTGTAGTTTTCAAGGTTTTGCCTGATGCTTTTAAGGCTTATCTCAGCCGAGCACCTTACATAATGGTTCATTTATATCCTTCCTTTGCGGAAAATTTTTGTTTTAGGGTAAAAAAGCTATTGAAAAACGAAAAACAATGTGTTATAATAAGTATATATGCAGTGCTTCGGGTTTTGTTTCCTGAACTCTGACTATATGATTGGAGCTGTATCAGATGTTTGAAAAAGCACTGAGTCCGGAGGACTTTAACTGTGACAGAGAAACTACCTGCTGCTTTACAGGACACAGAAAACGAGGTCTGCCTCATGAGGGCGATCCGTTTTCGGCGCAGATAAAAGCTTTGAGAGCTCATCTGTCCTTCATGGTGCAGGAGGCATACGATAAGGGCTACAGGACCTTTATTACCGGTATGGCAGATGGCTTTGATATGTACGCCGCCGCCGAGGTCATAGCGCTGAAGGCAAAGCATAATGATATCAGGCTTGTGTGCGCAGTTCCGTATCCCGAGCAGATAAAAGAGATGAAATCGCCTGCTGACAGGTTTGTCTACAATCTGGCAATGAGAGATGCCAATGAGATCGTTATTGTAAACAACAGCTTTTTCAAAGACTGCTACAGACAGCGGAACCTCTTTATGGTGGAGCACAGCTCGCTTCTTATTGCGGCGGCCGACCTGAATTCAAGGTCTGGCTCTGTGCAGACTGTGAATATGGCAAAGCGTGCGAATATTCCCGTTATGCACATAAACACTGCCGAGCTTCCTTACAATCTCTGATAAATAGTTTACACCCAAAGCGGGATTTTTTCAATACCTTTTTTGATATTTACAAAAAAATATTCCTGCTCTGCGGATACATAAGCCCCTGCGGAGCAAAATAATGAAGGAGATAAATGCCAATGGCTCAGAAGAAAAAAAGAAAATCGCAGGCGCCTATAGCCCTTGTTTATTTTGTTACAATGATAGTTTTTCTTGTTATCATCGGACTGGTAGCCTTTTATATGCTGAAAAAGACAGGAGTGCTCGATGACGGAAAGAACAAAAACGATGCCGTCACCGAAAACCCGACCTACAATACCTTCTTTGCAAGAATAAACAGCAAGGACGTCCTTGTTGAAATGCTGGTAATGAGGGTAGCACCCGATGCTCAGCAGATAGTTGTGATACCTGTATCGGCGTTTACGGTCGATGAAAGCGGAAAGACGCTCAGAGAGATCTATGAGGGTCAGGGACTTAAAAAGGTTGAAAATACAGTCTCGGATATGCTGGGAATCGAGTTTGATAACTATGCTACTGTCAGCAATACCGCATTTGAGACTATCTGCGATATTATAGGCGGTATCGCCTATGCCCCCGATGAGGAGCTTTACTACCTCTCGCAGGATAATGACGAGAACGATATTTCTCTTCCCGCAGGTGAGCTTTCACAGCTTTCGGGCAGACAGATAAGGCTTCTGTGCCAGTACCCCGTTTACTCGGAGGGCAGAGGCGGAAATATGAAGTTCCTCGGTATTGCGATGGAGTCACTGATAAACAATGCCTTCCAGCAGACCTCGCTTACTAAGGATAACCTTGACAACATTTATAATCTCCTGACAGGCAACAGCAACACCGACTGGACAAAGGAGCAGTTTATTCAGGAGAAAATGAAGATAAGAGATATGCTTGACCTGAGACTTACTCCCGGAAAGGCTATGGTGCCTCAGGGCGAATGGACTGATGAAAGCCACTTCAAAATGAATCAGGAGTTCATTGACAGCGTAAAGAAGATGCTCACCGATACAGCAGGCTCGTACACTGAGAAGGATAGCTCGTACACTGAGAAGGATTAGACATTCCGTAAGTAAGGAAGGATATACAAATGAAATTAATGGTTATCATCTTAAACAAGACTGACGCTCTTGAATATCTGCTTGAGGGTCTGTCGGCATCGGGAATAAGAGGCGCTACCATTATTGACTCATCAGGTATGGCGGAAACGCTTTCAAAGCTCGGAAGCTCACTTATAAGTGCGTCGCTGAGGGCTCTTTTCAGCGGTGACGAGGAGAACAAGACCATAATCTCCGTTATTAAGAACGATCAGCTTGAAGCCGCAAGAAAGGTAGTCTACAGTACGGTCGGAGACCTTTCCCAGCCGAATACGGGTATCCTTTTTACGATACCTATCGACTTTGTAGAGGGTACTGTAAAGCGCCCGAGACCCGTCAGCCCGCCTGATGAATAACGAAATATTTACAGTCTGTTGGTACAATATTCACAAAAATGACGGTTTTGGGCTTAAAAACCCTTGAAAACCGCAGAATGATGTGATATAATGGATACAATAGGCTTTACTAAAAGACTGGAACCTGACTTCCGGTCTTTTGGTTTTGTATAGGGGTTTTTACCCAAGGAGGTTTTGAATGGCACAAAAGAAAAATACGGTGCAGGCAGTACGTGAGCTGGCTCAGCCGCTTGCAGATGAGCTGGGATTTTTCCTGTGGGACGTGCGCTTCGAGAAGGAGGGCGCTACATGGTATCTCAGGGTGCTTATCGACAAGGACGGCGGGATAGACATGAACGACTGCGAGGCCTTTACAAGGCCGTTTAACAAGATCCTCGACGAGGCTGACCCGATAAGTCAGAGCTATGTGTTTGAGTGCGGAAGCCCCGGGCTCGGAAGAGAGCTCAGAAGACCCGAACACTTTGAGGTCTGCATAGGTGATGTCGTGAGGGTAAAGCTCATAAGACCCGATGAGAATGGTGAGCGTGAGTTCGTTGTGGGGCTGGCAGGCTATGAAAAGGATAAGATCATCTGTTGTACGCTCGATGACGAGGGAAACAGCACGGGCGAAAGGGAGTTTCTCCTGTCAGACTGTGCGTATGTGAAGCTCAATGATGACGCTGACCTGTTCTGAGAAAATACATTTATATATTGAAAGGAATGGTAAGAAAAATGGCTAAGGCGAGAAAAATCAAGAAAAAAGAGGAAGTCTCTTTCGAGCAGAGCTTCTTTATGGCACTGGACGCTCTCGAGGGTGAGAGCCATATAGACAGGGATACTCTTATAGAGAAAATAAGATCGGGAATTGAAAAGGCTATCAAGAAGGATTATTTCCCGATAAACAGCAAGGAAAAGGATAAGGACAAGGAGAACGATCTCGGAAACTACATGAAGATACTCATCGACCCCGAGACAAATAAGTTTGAGCTGAGCCTTTACAAGGAGGTTATGGACGTTATGTACGTTGATGACCCTGAGAAGGAGATCTTCATTGATGAGGCAAGAACCTATGACCCCGATGTCAAGGTCGGTGACATGGTTGAGATAAGACTTGACCCTGCTAAGTTCGGAAGAGTTGCGGCACAGAGCGCTAAGCAGTCCATAAAGCACGACATCAAGGATTTTGAGAAGCAGAAGCTTGTGGCTCAGTTCAGGGACAAGGAGCATGAGTGCGTATCGGCAACCGTTCAGAAGGTTGAGCCCGAAACACTCAATGCGATACTGACTATCGACAAGAACGAGGTTTACCTTGTAAGAAGCGAACAGATACCCGGAGAGGTGCTCACCCCGGGAGATATTATCAAGGTTTATATCGTAAATATCGTAAACCCCGATACCAGACCCTCTATCAAGATCTCAAGAACTCACAGAGACCTTGTGAAGAGGCTTTTTGAGCTGGAGGTGCCCGAGATCGCTGACGGAACGGTTCAGGTAAAGGCTATCTCAAGAGTTGCAGGCGCAAGAAGCAAAATGGCTGTCTACAGCGAGGATAAGAACGTTGATGCAGTCGGTGCGTGCATAGGTCCGAGAAAGTCGAGAATAAGCTCCGTTGTAAATGAGCTCAACGGCGAGAAGATAGACATCATTACATGGGTCGAGGATAAGGCAGAGTTTATTGCAAAGGCTCTTGCTCCTGCAACTGTGCTCGATGTTGAGACAGGTGAGGATAACGGCACTAAGGTTTGCCGTGTGACAGTTCCCGATGACCAGCTTTCACTGGCAATAGGAAACAAGGGTCAGAACGCTAAGCTTGCCGCAGGTCTGACAGGATATAAGATCGACATTATTTCCGACAAGGACCCCAAGCCCGAGCCTCTGCCTCAGCCTGCTCCTAAGGAGGAGCTCCCCGATGAGCCTGAGGAGGAGACAGAGCTTCTTGCAGAGGAAACTCAGGAATGAAAAGTCAGAGAGTGCCGATGAGAATGTGCCTCGGCTGTAATGAAATGAAGCCCAAAAAGGAGCTTGTAAGAGTGGTTAAGTCCAAGGAGGGCGAGATAAGCCTTGACCTTACAGGAAAAAAGGCGGGCAGAGGCGCATATATATGCAAAAAAGCAGAATGTCTGAGACTTGCAAGAAAGGCAGGACGCTTTGAAAAAAGCTTTTCGTGCAGGATCGAGGACAGTGTGTATGACGGTCTGGAGGCGGAGCTTTCAAATGAAGAGTAAGCTTGGAATTATTACAATGTGCGCCAAGGCAGGCAGGCTGAATATCGGAATGGATATGATGAAGGACGCCTGCAAAAGCGGAAGCGCAATGGGAGTTTTCGTGACGACCGATATTTCGGAAAAGTCTCTGAAAGAGGTCAGGTACTACTGCGCAAGGTATGAGGTAAAGTGCTGGTCTCTTGCAATGACTATGGATGAGCTTTCGGAGGGTATGCGAAAGAGAACGGGAATTCTCGCCGTTACTGATGCAGGCTTTGCAAAGTCCATGGCTAAGGGGCTTGAAGAAATAAGTATAGAAAATGACGAATTTATGGATTAAGGAGGAAGATCGCCTATGGCTACCAAATCTACCAAATATAAGCTGAGCGAACTTGCTAAGGATCTTGAACTGACGAATAACGATATTATAAACTGTCTTGCAGAGCTTTCAAGTGATGCGAAAAAGTCGCAGTCTGCACTCAGCCCTGAGGAAATATCCTATGTTCTGGAATATTTCACTCAGAAAAATCAGGTGGAGAACTTCAACGCTTATTACGCTGACAATCAGAAGCCTGAGGACATAAAGAAGCAGGAGAAAGAGGCTAAGGCTAAGGCAGAGGCTGAGAAGAAGGCTGCCGAGGAAAAGGCCGCTGCTGAAAAGAAGGCCGCTGAGGAAAAGGCAGAGGCTGAAAGAAAGGCCGCTGAGGAAAAAGCAGAAGCCGAGAAGAAAAAGGCGGAGGCTGAAAAGCAGAAGGCTGAGTCCAGAAAGAAAAAGGAAGAGAAGAAGCAGGCTAAGAAGAAGGAGCACGGAACAAAGCTCCAGCTTGGCGGCTTCTCGCAGAATAAGAGCGAGGGCGGTGAAAGCTACACCATGTCCGAGGATAATGACAGCTTCGGCTCGGGCAGCACTATCGACCTCAGAGGAAGCTATGTCGAGCTTGATAAGTATAATGAGAAGTACGATACTCTCGCAAACTCAAAGCACAACAAGAGCAAGGATAACTTCCAGAAGAAGCAGAAGCTCACTCAGAAATCTCAGCAGAGGAAGAAGCAGCAGTTCTCCCACAAGAGAGAGACAGAGAACGAGAAGCTTCGCCGCTTAGAGCTCGAAAGAGCAAGAAAGCAGCAGCTTAAAGTTATGATCCCCGATGAGATCGTGGTGTCAGAGCTTGCAAGCAGACTGAAGGTAACTGCTACCGAGGTCATCAAGAAGCTTATGGGTCTCGGTGTTATGGCATCTATCAATGAGGTAATTGACTTCGATACTGCGGCGCTCGTGGCTGAGGAGCTCGGCGCTAAGGTAGAGAAGGAAGTTCACATCACTATTGAGGAAAGACTTATCGAGGACGAGGCAGACCCCGAGGATAAGCTCGTTGAGAGATGCCCTGTCGTTGTTGTTATGGGTCACGTTGACCACGGTAAGACCTCTATCCTCGACAGGATAAGAAACGCTCACGTTACCGAGACCGAGGCAGGCGGTATCACACAGCATATCGGTGCTTATCAGATAGAGTATAACGGAAAGAAGATAACCTTCCTTGATACCCCGGGACATGAGGCATTTACATCTATGCGTGCAAGAGGCGCAAACGTTACCGATATTGCTATTCTCGTAGTTGCGGCTGATGACGGTATCATGCCCCAGACTATTGAGTCTATAAACCATGCGAAGGCAGCAGGTGTTTCTATCATCGTTGCTATCAATAAGATGGATAAAGAGGGCGCTGACCCCGACAGAGTAAAGCAGCAGCTCACTGAGCAGTCCCTCGTTGTTGAGGAATGGGGCGGTGACGTTATTGCTGTGCCTGTTTCTGCTAAGACGGGTATGGGTATTGATGAACTGCTTGAAAATGTTCTCCTTATCTCCGAGGTCAAGGAGCTCAAGGCTAACCCCGACAGACTTGCAAAGGGTACTGTTATCGAGGCAAGACTTGACAAGGGCAAGGGCCCTGTGGCAACTCTTCTCGTTCAGAACGGAACGCTCCACGACAGCGACATCATCATAGCAGGCACATCTGTAGGCCGTGTAAGAACTATGATGAACGACAAGGGCAGAAGCATCAAGGAGGCAGGTCCTTCAACACCTGTTGAGATAACAGGCCTCGGCGAGGTGCCGAGCGCAGGCGATACCTTCAATGCGGTTGCTGATGAGAAGCTCGCAAGAGAGCTCGTTGAGCAGAGAAAGCAGGAAGCTAAGGAAGAGATGTTCGCTCAGCACAGAAAGGTAACTCTTGACAACCTGTTCAGCCAGATCGAAGAGGGCGAGGTCAAGGAGCTGCCTATCATCGTAAAGGCAGACGTTCAGGGCTCGGTAGAGGCTGTAAAGCAGAGTCTGGAGAAGATCTCAAACGAAGAGGTAAGAGTAAAGGTCATTCACGGAGCAGTCGGTGCTGTAAACGAGAGCGACGTTATGCTTGCTAATGCATCAAACGCTATTATCGTAGGCTTCAACGTAAGACCCGATCCCGTTGCAAAGGCAAATGCCGAGCAGAACGGCGTTGACATCAGGCTTTACAGAATAATCTATGACGCGATCGAAGAGATAACCGACGCTATGAAGGGTATGCTCGCTCCTAAGTTCAGAGAGGTCGATACCGCAAGAGTTGAGGTGCGTCAGGTATACAAGATCTCAAACGTCGGAACTGTTGCAGGCTCTTATGTGCTTGACGGAAAGATCGGCAGGACAGACCTTATCAGAGTTGTGCGTGACGGTATCATCATCGCTGATGACAAGATGTCCAGCCTGAAGAGGTTCAAGGACGATGCCAAGGAGGTCGCAGCAGGCTTTGAGTGCGGTATCACACTTGAGAAGTTCACCGACATCAAGGAGGGCGACATCTTCGAGGCTTATATTATGGAGGAGTACAGAGAATAAATGGCTTCACATAGAGCAGGACGAATGTCCGAGGATATAAAAAGGATAATCTCGGGTTATATGAGAGAGCTCAAAGACCCGAGAATAGACGGCGGAAATATGCTCACTGTAGTAAGGTGCGACGTTGCCCGTGACGGCTCCTTCTGCAGAGTGTATATTTCAAGCTTTGAGGGACTTGACAGGGCTAAGGAGGCCGTAAAGGGCTTTCAGTCTGCCTCGGGGCTGATAAAGAGAGAGATCTCAAACGTGCTGGGGCTGAGAAAGTGCCCTGAGCTCAAATTTGTTGCCGATGACTCTATCGAGCATTCGGCTCAGATAAGCAAGAGACTGAAAGAGCTCGTTCCCGATGAGGACGAGGAAGAACAGGAAGGAAATGAGTAATGACATTTTCAGAGATAAACAAGATCTTTGAGGACAACGACAATTTCACGATACTTACTCACAAAAGCCCCGACGGCGACACTCTGGGCTGCGGGTTTGCACTGTGCGAGTTCCTGAGAAATATGGGCAAAAAGGCAAATGTGCTGAACTCAGAGGGCTTTCCCGAAAGGTACGGCTTCATTTATGAGGGCTACAAAGAGCAGGACTTCGAGGAGAAGTATGTTATAGCTGTAGATATTGCGGATACGGTGCTTCTCGGTCACAACCTTGAGAGGTACGCTGCCGAGGGCGCTATAGACCTTTGTATCGACCACCATATCTCAAACAAGCACTATGCAAAGCAGACCTATGTTGAGGCTGACGCTTCGGCTGCGGCGCTGATACTGTATAAGATATTCAAATCGTCGGGCAAGCCGATCACAAAGCATATCGCTGAGGCGCTCTACACAGGTATCGCTACAGATACGGGCTGCTTTAAGTATCAGAATACCACTCCCGAGGCGCACAGGATAGCTGCCGACCTTATAGAGCAGTACAATATCGACTATACCAACATCAACAGAAATATGTTCGATATAAAGAGCAAGGCGAGAATGAGAGTGGAGCAGAGCATTGCAAGGCACATGGAGTACTACTATGATGACAGGTGCTCGATGATAATACTCACCAAGGAGACTATGAAGGAAAGCGGTGCTGACGAATCAGAGTTTGAGGGTCTGGCATCAATTCCGCTGAGCGTGGAGGGCGTTGAGATAGGCATTACTATCAAGGAGCGACACACCGATATCTACAAGATATCAGTCAGAACCACCGATGCGGTAGACGCATCAGCCTTCTGCAAGAACTTCGGCGGCGGCGGACATATAAGAGCAGCAGGCTGCGAGATACACGCCCCCCTCGCTGAGGTGAGAAGTATGCTGCTTATGCAGGCGGATAAGGTGCTCAATGGCGCAAAGTAAGATAAGCGGAGTGCTCCCTGTCTACAAGCCCGAGGGCTGGACCTCGTTCGATGTGGTCGCAAAGATAAGGAACATTACAGGGATAAGGAAGATAGGGCACGGCGGAACGCTCGACCCGATGGCCTCGGGAGTGCTTCCTGTGTTTGTGGGAAGGGCTTCAAGAGCCTGCGATATTGTGCCCGATAACAGAAAACGCTATATTGCAGGGCTTCGCTTCGGGGAAGGCTCGGACACTCTGGATTCAACAGGTACTGTGACGGAGATCTCGGAGAAGAGAGTTACAAAGGAGGAGCTTTCGGCAGTGCTTCCCGAATTTGTCGGAAAGCAGATGCAGATACCGCCCATGTATTCAGCCATAAAGGTTGACGGAAAGAAGCTCTACGAGTATGCCCGTGAGGGAAAGACAGTCGAGCTTGAAGCAAGACCGATAGTGATAGATGACATTAGTCTCAGGGATTTTGATGAGAAAAAGCAGACAGGCATCATCGAGATCGGGTGCAGGAAGGGCACTTATGTAAGGGCTCTTATCCGTGATATAGCGGTAAGGCTCGGTACTGTTGGCCTGATGACAGACCTTGAAAGGACGTTCTCGGGCGGATTTTCGCTTGATGACTGCTTTACTCTTGCGGAGATAACCGAGGCAGAGAACGAGGGCGAGCTCTCGCAGATAGTGATACCGACTGACAGGATATTTGAGCTGTACGACAAGATAATGCTCGGAGCTTATGAAACAAGGCTCTACAAAAACGGAGTAAGGCTAAGAACTGAGCAGGTCGGCAGAGAAGAGGACGAGAAGATATACAGGGTCTACGGCTTTGACGGAGAGTTCCTCGGGCTCGGGAGGTTTTACTTCGGGCAGTTCGGCTCATACAAGAATTTTTTTGAAGTATAGGAAGTTAAAGTCTTCGGGGTGAGTTCATGATTATAATAGATGATAACAGCGGTATCCCTCAGGGGAAAGAAACCGTATGCGCTCTGGGGCTTTTTGACGGAGTTCACAGGGGGCACAGGTACATAATAGACAAGGCTGTCTCGCAGGCGGCGGAAAGCGGACGTGCTTCGGCAGTGTTCTGCTTCAAGACCGACAGCATGACCTCAAAGGGACATGACGGCAGGCTTGAAATGCTCCTTGATGACGAGCAGAAGAGAGACAGGATAGCTCTTGCAGGAGCAGACTATTTATACTCTCCCGAGTTTTCGGAGCTGAAGGGCATGAGACCCGAGGAGTTTGTCAGGGACATTCTTCACGGGAAAATGGGCTGTACGGCGGCTGTCTGCGGAGAGGACTTCACCTTTGGCAGGGGAGCAGTCGGCAAGGCTGAGGACTTGGTAAGGCTCGGAGGGAAGTACGGTATCAGTGTGACCATTGCACCGCCTTTGCAGGACGGCGATGTAACGATAAGCTCGACCCTGATAAGAAAGCTTATAAGGCAGGGCGAGATAGTTAAGGCAAATGATCTGTTAGGCTATCATTTCGGCTTTGAGCTAGAGGTTGAGCACGGCTTTCAGCGAGGTCGGACATGGAACTTCCCGACGATAAACCAATCTATCCCGAGGGGGCGTGTGCTGCCGAGGTTCGGGGTATACTGCTCGGTAGTCAGCTTCGGGGACAAGGTATACGAAGCTGTCACGGACATAGGCTTAAAGCCGACAGTTGAGGCAGAGCTTACAAGGCCATTGGCAGAGACCTTCATATTCGGGTATGAGGGAGACTTATACGGCAAGAAGGTAGGGCTTCAGCTTTACGAATTTCTGAGGCCTGAGAAGAGGTTTGAGAGTATAGAGGAGCTCAAATCAGAGATAAGGCGCAATACATTGCAGGCAGCAGTTTATTTTAAGGAGAATCCTGTATTATAGTGCTCGCCGGCAGGGAAAACCCTGCACCAATACGCGTCATAGTTTAGCTTAGGCTTCTCTTGCCTTGAACGCGGAGCGAAATAGTGCAGGCTAAAAGAACAAGCTAATGAATAGAGCCTGCCAAGGAGTTAAGAAAAGAGTTCGCCAAGCCGGACGATAGCGGCTT